>WNGD01000340.1_pt1 | contig 48323 bp, 47 predicted proteins | sample 5400671 | NCBI WGS metagenome assembly WNGD01 (sample SAMN13153369, study PRJNA577476) | soil metagenome | isolation source: 40 cm soil or saprolite under grassland replicate 2 | place: USA:California | collected 2016-06-15 | reverse complement strand
GGGCTTCTCGCCGGCCGCTTCAGAGACACCGCGATGGACAGCGGGGGACGGCTCTTCGGGATCATCATCTACGCGACCCCGATCTTCTTCCTCGGGCTCATGGCCCAGCTCCTCTTCGGCGTCTACCTCGGCTGGTTACCCGTCTCCGGCCGGGCCAGCCCGTTGACGCAAGCCACCCTCGAGACACACACGAACATCTACACGATTGACGCGATCATCGATCGCAACTGGGCGGCGCTCGGCGACGTCCTCAGGCACATGATTCTTCCGGCGTTCACGCTTGGGCTCGTGACGGCGGGAGTCTTCATCCGTCTGGTCCGGATCAACGTGATCAGGACGATGAAGGACGACTACATCGAAGCTGCCCGCGCGAGAGGCATCAACGAGCGCTCCGTCGTCTACCATCACGCGTTCAGGAACGCGCTCGTGCCGGTGATCACGATCATCGGCCTCCAGGTTGCCCTGCTGCTCGGAGGTGCGGTCCTGACGGAAACCACCTTCAACTGGCCCGGTATCGGGCACGAGCTCCTGCTGTACATCGAGAACCGCGATTACGCGGCGGTTCAAGGGATCATCGTCGTATTCGCTCTCGTCGTCGTCGCCGTGAGCGTGGTCATCGACTTCGTCGGTGCGTTCATCGATCCAAGGATCAGATATTGATGGCTGTCCCCGCGGAGACCGCCAGAATAGAGACGCGTCGCTCGATCCTTCCGCGCGTTCAGCGGGCTGTGGCTCCCATCCGGGAGGCTCGAGGAATGCAACGGACGATGCTGTGGGTGGGCGCCGCGATCACGTCGGCCTTCGTTCTGATGGCCCTTCTGGCGCCGCTCGTCTCGCCGTATCACTTCGACCAGTACCGCTCGGGAGGCACGCGCTTCCCTCAGCTCGCCGCTCCCTCCGCCCAGCATCTGATGGGAACTACCGTGACGTCGTACGACGTTTTCTCGCGCGTGATCTGGGGTGCCCAGACGGAGATCAAGGTGGTCCTGATCTCGCTTGTGATGTCGCTCTCGATCGGCGTCCCACTCGGTCTCATCTCGGGTTATTTCGCCGGGAAGCTCGACCGCGTGCTCGTGCTGATCATGGACGCGATGCTCGCCTTTCCCTTCCTGCTCCTCGCGATCGTGATCGCGTTCCTCCTCTCCGACAAGGTCGGCCAGGGGATTCTCACGGCAGCCATCGCGATCACCGTTGCGTACATACCGCTCTACTTCCGCGTCATCCGAAACCACGTGATCAGCATCCGCGAAGAATCGTTCGTGGAGGCTGCGCGTGCGATGGGCGCGCGTCCTTTCACGGTGATCCGAAAGTACGTCTTCTTCAACGTCATCCAGAACGTCCCTCCGCTCGCGACGCTGAACGCGGCGGACGCCATTCTCCTTCTCACTGCGCTCGGCTTCCTGGGCTACGGGATCCAGCCCACGCAGGGCGCCGAGTGGGGCTACGACATCAGCCGAGCGGTCTCGGACGCGTCCTCCGGCATCTGGTGGACCGGGCTCTTTCCGGGGCTAGCAATCGTGCTCCTCGTGACTGGTCTCACGCTGCTCGGGGAAGGGCTCAACGAGACGATCAACCCCGTGCTTCGCCGCAGGGCGAGGACGAACGTCGAGTTCGGGCCGTCGTCTCCGTCCCCGGTCATCGAGACGGAGACGGAGGGCCCGTGACGAACGAGCCGGTCGTCTCCGTCCGCGAGTTGAGGGTCTACTACGGCACGAAGCGGGGCCCGGTGCAGGCTGTCGACGGCGTCTCGCTCGACATCGCTGCGGGCGAGGTTGTCGGTCTGGTCGGCGAGTCTGGTTGTGGCAAGTCCACCCTGGGTCGAGGCATCCTCGGGCTCCTGCCGGAGGGCGCCTCCTCGGATGGAGAGGTGATCTACGGAGGCCGGAACATCGTCGGTATGACCCCCAAGGAGCTCAGGCGACTTCGAGGGCCCGATCTCGGTCTCATCTTTCAGGAACCGATGACGAGGCTCAACCCGTTGATGCGGATCGAAGAGCACTTCAAGGAGACGCTCGAGCAGCACGAGCCGAGCCTCGGCGACAAGGAGATACGACGGCGGTCCCTCGAGACGCTCGGCCGAATGGGAATTCCGCCGACGCGCTTCAGCCAGTACCCGCACGAGTTCTCCGGCGGCATGCGGCAGCGGATCATGATCGCGCTTGCCGTCGTACTGCAACCCAAGCTACTGATCGCAGACGAGCCGACGACGTCGCTCGACGTTATCGTCGAGGCGCAGATCCTGAGCATCCTCGCCGATCTGAGAAGGAACTTCGGAACTGCTCTGCTCCTGATCACCCACAACCTCGGCATCGTGGCGGAGTCGTGCGATCGCGTCGCTGTGATGTACGCCGGAAAGATCGTCGAGGAGGGCCCCGCGCGCGACGTGTTCATCGACCCGGCGCATCCATATACGCGCGAGCTCCTGCGCTCGACGATCTCGCTCGAGACGTCGGAGCTCCACTCGATCCCTGGGGCGCCTCCGAGTTTGCTCGACCCGCCGCGTGGCTGTCGCTTTCACCCGCGGTGTCCGAGCGCGATGTGGGTCTGCGCGACGACAGATCCGATCGAGAAGCGGATCGACGCCGATCGGCGGGTGCAATGCTGGCTCCACGGCCCAGAGGATCGGATACCGGAGGGTGGAACGGCCGAGCTCGAGCGGGAGGAGATCGCGGTTGCCGAAGAAGCCTGACCTCGATGTCTCGTTGGCCGAGCTGGCGGTAAGCGACAGATCGCCCTCGGACGACTCGGTTCTCGTCTCGATCCGAAGACTGAAGACCTACTACCCGATCCGGGGCAGCTTCGGCGCTCGGATACTCGGGCGGGAGGCGGGCTACGTGAAAGCGGTCGACGACGTCTCGCTCGACCTCCACAAGGGGGAAGTGCTGGGTCTCGTCGGCGAATCTGGGAGTGGGAAGACCACTCTTGGACGAACGCTCTTGGGCCTCGTTCATGCGACCGAAGGCAGTGTGCTGTTCGAAGGTCGCGACATCGCTCGGATGTCCGAGCGCGAGCTTCGCCCGTTGCGACGCGACATCCAGATCGTCTTCCAGGACCCTCACGCGTCGCTCAATCCGGCGATGACGATCGAGCAGTCGGTGGGCCACCCGCTCCAGATCCACAAGGTGGCGAAAGGCACGGAGCTCAAGCTGCGAGTCGCCGAGGCGCTCGAGACCGTAGGACTCTCGCCTCCTCAACAGTTCATGGAGAAGTACCCCTCAGACCTTTCGGGCGGTCAGAAGCAGCGTGCCGTCATCGCGCGGGCGATCATCCTGAACCCGGTCTTGCTCGTCGCCGACGAGCCTGTGTCGATGCTCGACATGAGCGTGCGCGCCAAGATCCTCGAACTGATGCTCGAGCTCAAACGAGAGCTCGGTCTCACGTACCTCTACATCACGCACGATCTTGCGACCGCCAAGTTCTTCTGCGACCGGATCGCCATCCTCTACCTCGGCCGGATCGTCGAGATCGGGCCCTCCGAGGCGATCTACGACGACCCCAAGCACCCTTACACGCAGGCGCTGCTGCGGGCGATTCCGGAGCCCGATCCGAGGCGAACCGTGCCTCGCGATCTGCCGAGAGGTGAGGTTCCGGACGCGGCAAGACCCCCGCTCGGCTGTTCGTTTCACCCACGCTGTCCGCGGGCGTTCGAGGTTTGCGGATGGGAGTCCCGGGATCTCCGGGACCTGCTCGAGACGCGGTGGGCCCATATGTCCGAAGGGGAGTACACCGCCGAGCGGGCCCTGTTCGAGGACCTCGATGTCCTGGATGCGCCGGCGACGACTGCTCGTCTCAAAGCGGCGAAGGGCTCTTCCGCTGCTCAGCTACTGAGCTTTTTCGAGGGACTCGAGCGCGACGATTCCGAAGAGCCGTTCTGGAAAGGCGTGCGGCGGATGAACGCCGACGGCGACCACGTCGATCTTGCCTGGAACGATCCGATCGATCCGCGGCTTCTCGATGTGGACGACGTGCAGGTGGAGTGCCACCTGTACGACTCGGAAGCGCGCGACGTTGCGGAGAAGGCCCGGACGTAAGAGAGGCCGTCCCGCTCTAGACCGGCCCCCTTACGTTGGCTGGTCGACGTCTTACGTCAGGCCGCGAGGCCTGCCAGATCTCCGTCAGGCCGCGAGGCCTGCCAGATCACGCAGGGCCTCGAGACGCTTCAGCGCCTGGCCCTCGAGCTGACGAACGCGCTCGCGCGTGAGATCGAGCTCGTGACCGATTGCCTCGAGGGTCCACGGCTCGCCTTCGAAGCCGAAGCGAAGCTCGAGGATCCGTCGCTCACGCTCAGGAAGCGCGTCGAGGGCGCGCCGGATGCTCTGTCGGCGGAGCGACTCCTCGGCCTCGTCGAACGGGTCGGCCGCCTCGCGATCGGCGAAAAGGTCTCCGAGCTCTCCTTCGTCGTCCGCGCCCACCGTCTGGTTGAGGGAGACGGATGCGTGCGCAGCCCCGAGCGCCTCGTCGACGTGCTGGATCGGAAGCCCCGTCGCCTCGGCGAGCTCCTCCTTCGTCGCCTCCCGTCCGAGCTCGACCTCGAGCCGGCGCGCGGCTCGGGACAGCTTCTGCTGGCGCTCGACGACGTGTACCGGAACGCGGATCGTCCGCGCGTGATTGGCGACGGCGCGCTGCACGGACTGGCGGATCCACCAGGTCGCGTACGTCGAGAACTTGAAGCCGCGGCGCCAGTCGAACTTCTCGACCGCCCGGTTGAGGCCGAGCGTGCCCTCCTGAATGAGATCGAGGAACGGAACACCCAGGCCTCGGTAACCCTTGGCGATGGAGACGACGAGACGCAGGTTCGACTCGATCATCTTCCGCTTCGCCACCGGGTCGCCGCGCTCGATCCGCTTCGCGAGCGCGACCTCTTCGGACGCGGTGAGCAACTTGTGGCGACCGACATCCGCGAGGAACAGCTGCAGGCTGTCGGCGGCGCCGGAGACGGCCTCGGCCTCGTACTGGGCCTTTGCAGCCGACTCCTTCTCGGCCTCGGCGTCCTCACCGGTGGCGCCGATCTCGATCGAATGCGCTTCGAGCTCCCGCTGGAGGAGCTCGGCCTCCTCCTCACCAAGGTCGTGCTCCACGACGAACGCCTCGAGGTCTGTCGCCTCGAGGTGTCCACCGTGCTCTTCGCCGCGCTCGATGAGCGCCTTGACGTGCTCGGACTCAAACAATTCGATGAGCTGGTTCTGCGTCAACTTGGTGTTTCGATCCTTTCCGTTCTGCCCAGCAACGAACCGGCTGAGCAACAAACTTCTCTGAGTCTATGAGGCCATTTGGGTTGTTTCCAGGGTGATTCCTTGTTCGGCGGTGTCACAAGCTCGAAAACGGTAGCGCCTCTCTCGATTATTCCGTCGCGAAGGCGTCGGCGGTTCACGGCGCAACTCGTCGGAGCCGATCGGGGCAACTGCAATCGGGCTAGCATGCAGTCGGGCTAGCACTGCAACCTAAGACGTCTTCGCCTCGGGCGTGTTAGATCATCTCGCATCTGGCGGACGGAGTGAACCCCGCTTAACGCGTTGTTTACGCGGTCTTTGCGCGCTTCTCGGCGAGCAGCTCGGCCGCCCGCTCGGGGGTCACGCCCTCGACGGCGTCTCCTTTGCGCAGGCTCGCGTTCGTGTCGCCGTCCGTCACGTACGGTCCGAAGCGTCCGTCGCGGAGCACGATCGGGCGGCCGGTGGCTGGGTCGGGCCCGAGCTCGCGTAACGGCCCGGCCGTAGCACGACGGCCGCGTCGCCTGGGAGGCTGGGCGAAGAGCTCGAGTGCCTCCTCGAGGGTGATCGAGAAGAGCTGACCCTCGCTCTCGAGCGAGCGGGACTCGGAACCCTTCTTGACGTACGGCCCGTAGCGGCCGTTCTGGGCCGTGACGTCCGCACCGTCGACCGATCCGATGACTCGCGGAAGCGAGAGAAGCTTCCGAGCGTCCTCGAGGGAGACGGTCTCGGGGGACATCGAGGAGAAGAGGGAGGCAGTGCGGGGCTTCTCCGACGCGTCGTCCGGAAGGACTTCCGTGACGTACGGGCCGTAGCGGCCGGAGCGAACGACGAGCTCGCGGCCTGTCTCTGGGTCGTGTCCGAGAGATCGTCCATCCGGTTGCGAGAGCAGTTCCGCGGCTTTCTCCGCCGTGAGCTCGTCCGGCGCCAGGTCGGTCGGCAGGCTCGCGCGGTCGCCGTTGCGATCGAGGTACGGGCCGTACCTTCCGACTCGGACCACCGCGTCGCTACCGGGAATCGAGATCGAGTTGACGGCGCGCGCGTCGATCTCGTCCAGGTTCTCGGTGACGAGGTGATGCAGTCCCGGATCGCCTCCGGATCCGAAGTAGAAGCGCTGCAGCCAGTCGCCGCGCTGCTCGGAGCCTGCCGCGATGCGATCGAGGTCGTCCTCCATCCGCGCCGTGAAGTCGAAATCGACGAGCTGCTCGAAGTGGCGCTCGAGCAGATTGACGACGGCAAACGCGAGGAACGTCGGTACGAGCGCCGTTCCCTTCTTGAACACGTAGCCGCGATCGAGGATCGTCGAAAGGATCGCTGCATAGGTCGACGGCCGGCCGATGCCGCGCTCCTCCAGAGCACGCACGAGTGTCGCCTCCGTGAAACGTGCAGGCGGAGACGTCGTATGACCGTCCGGCTCGAGCGAAACAGCTTCGAGCTGATCGCCGACGGCCACCGGGGGGAGACGCCGCTCGTCTTCGTCCTCCGACGGCTCGTCGCGACCCTCCTCGTACGCGGCGAGGAAGCCCCGGAACGTGATGACGGTCCCGGAGGCGCCGAACTCGACGTCTTCCTCGTCGGTTTTCGCTCCGATCCGCAGACTGAGCGTGCGACCGAGCGCGTCCTCCATCTGTGACGCGAGCGTCCGCCGCCATACGAGCTCGTAGAGCGCGAGCTCGTCCCGTCCCAGGCTTCCTCTCAGCTCGTCAGGAGCCTTGAAGCGGTCGCCTGCGGGACGGATCGCCTCGTGCGCCTCTTGCGCGTTCTTTACTTTGCGCTCGTAGCGACGGGCCTTTGCGGGGACGAAGTCAGGGCCGAAGAGCTCTCGGACCTGAGCCCGGGCGGCCTCGAGGGCCGACTCCGAGAGTGTCGTCGAGTCTGTCCGCATGTACGTGATGTGTCCGGCCTCATACAGGCGCTGTGCGGTCCGCATCGTCGTCTGCGCGGAGAAGCGGAGCTTGCGGCTCGCTTCCTGTTGCAGCGTCGAGGTCATGAACGGGGCTGAGGGGCGCCGCCGGTACGGCTTCTCGTCGGCCGACCGGACCTCGAAGCGGGCGTTCTCGAGCCTGGCCGCGAGCGACCGCGCGGCCGGCTCATCGAACTGGAGCAGGCTCGCGTCGTGCAGCGTCCCGTCGGGTGCGAAGTCCCGGCCTTGGGCAACGCGGTGATCGTCGACCGAGACGAGGCGCGCTTCGAATGAACCAGGGTCGAACGTCGCGACGAGATCCCAGTAGCCGGCGGCGACGAACGCGATCCGCTCGCGTTCGCGCTCGACGACGAGCCGCGTCGCGACAGACTGCACACGGCCTGCGGAGAGCCCCCGCATCACCTTCTTCCACAGGACCGGGGAGACCTCGTAGCCATAGAGCCGGTCGAGGATTCGCCGCGTTTCCTGTGCGTCGACGAGCCGCTCGTCGATGTCCCTCGTCTCCGCGAGCGCGCGTTCGATCGCCTCACGCGTGATCTCGTGGAAGACCATCCTCCGAACAGGGACCTTCGGCTTCAGGACCTCGACGAGATGCCAGGCGATCGCCTCGCCCTCGCGGTCCTCGTCAGTCGCGAGCAGGAGCTCGTCGGCGTCCGTGAGCCTCTTCTTGAGCGCGTTGACGATCTTCTTCTTGTCCTGGTCGACGACGTAGAAAGGCTCGAACGCATGCTCGACGTCGACACCCAGCGCGCCGAAGCGTTTCCGCTTCGCCTCGGGAACGTCCGAAGCGCGGTCGGGGAGGTCGCGAACATGGCCGATGCTCGACTCCACGGCGAACTCGCCGCCGAGGTAGCCGGCGATGGTCCGCGCTTTCGCAGGGCTCTCGACGATGACCAACCTCGTTGCCATCGGCGGGACACCTTAGCGATGAGATCCGCCGCGACCGCCACGCCGAGCGGGCGATACTGCGATGCGTGGCACGACCGCCTCGGCCGAGCTGGCTCTACACCTTGATTGCCGTGCTGAGCTGGCCGGTTCTGAACATCGTCTTCCGACTGCGGGCTCACGGGCGGGAAAACGTCCCGGCGGAGGGCGGCCTCGTGCTGGCTGCGAACCACTGGTCGAACATCGACCCCTGGCCCCTCGGACTGCCGCTCTTCCCGCGGCGTTTTCTGCGATTCATGGCGAAGTCGGAGCTCTTTTGGTTCCCACTCGGCACGATCATCACCGCGGGCGGCGCGTTCCCGGTTCGCCGTGGCCTCGCCGACGACGAAGCGATCGCGAAAGCGGTCGACCTCTGCCGCGTCGGCCACGTCGTCGTCATGTTCCCGGAGGGGACTCGCCGCAGCAAGGGTCTGCGCAAACAGCACGAGGCTCGTTGGCACTCGGGCGCAGCGCGCATCGCCCTCGAGGCCGGCGTGCCGCTCGTGCCTGCGGGGATCTCGGGAACCGAGCGGCTCGCGAAACTGGAGCCGATCCGCGTCGCGTACGGGACAGCTCTCGAGCTCGGAGATCTCGCGGAGACGCCGCTCGCCGAGGCGGCGAGCATCGCGACCGGCCGTTTGCGAGAAGCGATCGAAGGCCTGGAGCGCTCGCTGGCATGAGCCGCCCGCTGCTCGCCGTCGACGGCGACTCCTTCGCGCACCGCGCGTACCACGCGCTTCCGAAGACGGCCTTCAGACGCTCGGACGGCGGGCCTGGCAACGCGCTCGAGGGATTCACCAACATGCTGCTTCGACTGTGGCAGGGAGAACGGCCGCGGGCCGTTGTGGTCGCGTGGGACACGCTCGAAGTACCGACGTATCGGCACACGGCTTTTGACGGCTACCAGGCGGGCCGTGAGTTCGAGGCGGAGCTCCTCGAGCAGCTCGACATGCTTCCGGGGTTCATCTCGGAGGCACGGATCGTCTGCGTCAAGGCAGCCGGATACGAGGCGGACGACTTCCTCGCCGCGGCGGCCGCGAAGGAGGAGGCAGCCGGCGGGCACGCGCTGGTCGCGACCTCGGACCGCGACGCGTTCCAGCTCGCGAGTGAGCGCACGACTGTCCTCCAGCCGGTTCGCGGTTCTGCGCCGGCGCGTATCGGCCCCGCGGAGGTTCGCGAGCGCTACGGAGTCGAGCCGGAGCAGGTCCCGGACTTCATCGCGCTCCGAGGCGACCCGTCGGACCGGATTCCCGGAGCTCGTGGTGTCGGAGAGAAGGGCGCCGCGAACCTGCTCGCTCAATACTCGTCGCTCGAGCAGATGCTCGCCGAGGGTCGCTTCGTCGCCGAGGCAGACGCGCTCCGGCTCTACCGACGCCTCGCCGCGCTCGACCGCTCGGCACCGATTCCGCCGCTTCCAGATATCGACCCGGATTGGGCGGCGCTTGCCAAGCGCGCAAGCTCGCTCGGGCTCGGCGGGCTCGCCGGGAGGCTCGAGGAGGCCGCGTCATCGAGGTGATCAGCCATCCCGCCCTCGGGCATCTGCACCCGACGGGCCACCATCCCGAGAGCGCGACTCGGCTTCTGGAGCTCCTGGAGAGGCATCTCGACTTCGTCGAGGGGCCGCGGGCGACACGCGAGCAGATCGAGCGCGTCCATGTCCCGAGCTACGTCGCCAGCATCGACGCCCTGACGGAGCAGGCGCGGCTCGACGCGGACACTCCTGCCGGACCGACCACGTGGGAGGCCGCCAGCCTGGCTGCCGGATGCGCGATCCTCGCCGTCGATCGCGGGGGGTTCGCGCTTGTTCGACCACCGGGTCACCACGCACTCGCGGACCGGGCGATGGGATTCTGCATCGTGAACAACGTGGCGGTCGCAGCCCGCTACGCGCAAGCCGAGCTCGGTCTCGAACGAGTCGCGATCGTGGACTTCGACGTTCACCACGGAAACGGCACCGAGGCGATCTTCCGAAAGGACATCTCGGTTCTCTTCGTCTCGCTACATCAGTGGCCGTTCTATCCGGGCACCGGCGGCCCCGGTACGAGCGACGAGCACACGCTGAACCTCCCGCTTGCCGCCGGATCGGGTGACGACGCCTACTTGCGCATGTTCGACGAAGCGGTCGAGCCTGCAGTGAGGTCGTTCGAGCCGGACCTCGTCCTCGTGTCCGCAGGCTTTGACGCACACGTCGACGACCCGCTCGCGGAGATGGAGGTGACCGCAGCAGGCTTCACCGAAATGGCCCGGCGGTGCGCCGCACTGGCCCCCCGCCTCGCTGCCGTGCTCGAGGGCGGCTACAACCTCGAGACGCTCCCGGCGCTCGTCGACGCGGCGCTGGCTGGTTTCGATCTCGGCTAGGCGGCTCGGGCAGAGTCGAGCCGCTCGAGCGCCTCGCGTCGTGAGGACACGCCCAGCTTCCTCAGCAGGTTCTTCACGTGCGAGCGCACGGTGTGCTCGGAGATGAAGAGCCTCTGCGCGATCTCGTCCGTTCCCAGGTGCTCGTCGAGAAGAAGAAGCACTTCGACTTCACGCGCGGAGAGGAGCTCGGTGATCGAGTCGGGGACGCCTCCGAAACGGCCGTACTCGCGTACACGATCGAGAAGCCGGCGGGCGACACCTCCAGAGAGGGCCGCGTCGCCGCGAACCACGCCGCGCAGGAACGCCGCGATCTGCTCGGGAGATTCGGTCTTGAGGAGGTAGCCGGCTGCTCCTGCTCGGATCGCTGCGAGGAGGTTCTCCTCGGTGTCCGACGCAGTGAGCACAACGACCTCGGACCCGGGTGCCTCCTCACGAATCTTTGGTAGGGCCGTCAGGCCGTCCATGCCCGGCATGGTCAGGTCGAGGAGTACGACGTCGGGGTCGTGCTTGCGGGCGGCTCTCAGCGCCTCCTCGCCGTCCGCCGCCTCGCCGACCACTTCGAACCCTTGCTGCGCAAGGAGCGCGGCCAGCGCGTCTCGGGTGAGCGGATGGTCGTCGACGATGAGGATTCGTTCGCGCACGAGACCCTTATCGGCAACTCGCGCGCTGCCGACAAGAGAGCAGTGGAGCACTCACAGACACAGAGCTATCGCTCCTGGTTGGTCGGCGAGCTTCTGGTCGTCGGCTTGCTCGCATCCGCGACCGCGCTCTTCGCGTCGAGCCAATCACTCCAGTCGGCATACGCGCTTCCCGAGGCACGGCTGGCATTCGACAGCACCGTCGCGGTCGTCGCAGTCATCGTCGCGGTGCTCGCGACTGTGCGCTTTCGTGTCGACGGCCGCACGCTCGACCTGCTTCTCGCGGGCGGCTTCTGGAGCATCTCGCTCGGAACGGTTGCCTTCGGCCTCATACCGGTTCTCGGCGGAGGGCCGCTTCCCGCTCCCGCGGCCTGGTCGCTCATCGCGTCGCGTCTGCTCGGTGGCGCTCTGATTGCGGCTGCACCGTTCACGGAGGGAAGGCTGCAATCACGGCGGAAATGGCTAGTCGTCGCCGGAGCCGGAGTCGCTTGGGCTCTCGCGGGCTGTGCCTTCCTCATCCACGAGTGGAACGCCGACGTCGCCGCTTCGCTCGAGCCGGTCGAGGGATCGAGGGTGGTTCTCGCAGCGGCGCTTCTCGCCTTCCTCTGGCTCGTGGCTCTCGTGGGCTTCGCGCTTCGCTACCGGAGATACGGCCGCGACCTGGACAGTTGGATCTGTCTCGCAGCGACTCTGGCCTTCTTCGCCGAGCTCCACCTCGTGATCACGCCGATCGTCTCCGGTGACTACGTGCTCGAGGGCGACTTCCTGCGCCTGCTCGCATACGGGATCCTGCTCGTCGGCGTCTGGCGAGCCATCGCCGACGCGGAGTTCGGCCGGGCGGTCGCCGATGAGCGCGCCCGCGTCGCCCGCGAGATTCACGACGGGCTGGCCCAGTACCTCTTCGCGATCTCGACCCAGGTCAGCATGCTCGAGAGCGGGGCATCCCTCGAGCAGGTGCTCCCTCGCCTGAAACAGGCCTCTACCGCCGCGCAGCGAGAGGCTCGCTTTGCCGTTCTCGCGCTCTCCACGGCGGCGGGTACGGCGCGGTTCGACGCGGCGCTTCGCCGCTACGTCGACGTGCTCACCGCGGACGGCGAGCTCGAGGTCGAGCTCGAAGTCGACCCGGCGGTTCGGCTTGCCCCCGACGAGCAGATCGAGGTCTTCAGAATCGTCCAGGAAGGTCTCGGAAACGCGCGTCGTCATGCGGGTGCGCACCACGTGAACGTGGCGATCTCGCAGCACAATGGCCGCCGGATCGTCACGGTGAGCGACGACGGAGTCGGTTTCGCACAAGAGACTGCAACCTCCGGCCAGGGGCTCGAGAACATGCGGCTTCGCGCCGAGGCGATCGAAGGGCGGCTCAGGCTGTCGTCTGCTCCCGGCCGCGGCACGGCGATCGAGGTCGTTCTGCGGCCGACCTAACGGTCGGGGGGCAGCCCCGGCCGCGGTCTCCTCTGACATAGTCGAGACGTGTTCGACCACGTCACGATTCGCGTCTTGCGCCGGGCGGAGTCCGAGCGCTTCTACGACACGGTGCTGCCTACGCTCGGCCTCGCAAAGACTCACAGCACCGACCACTACGCCGAGTGGGGCGAGTTCTCGCTCGCCGAGGAGTCGGAGACGAAGCCCGCGACGCGGAATCTCCACGTCGGGTTCACGGCGCAGTCGCGCGCGCTTGTCGACTCCTTCTGGCGCGCAGGAGTAGACGCTCGTTATCGGGACGACGGGGCGCCGGGCGAGCGGCCGCAGTACAGCCCGACCTACTACGGTGGCTTCCTCCTCGACCCCGACGGGAACAGCGCCGAGGCGGTGAATCACGATTCCGTCGACAGCCGAGCTCAGATCGACCACCTCTGGATTCGGGTCGCCGATCTCGAGGCCGCAAAGCTGTTCTACGGGGTGCTTGCTCCCTACACCGGCTTTGGGCTGCGGCGCGAGACCCAGGTGCGCGCGCAGTTCGTCGGTCGGGCCGCTTCGTTCTCCCTCGTCACCGGCGCTCCGACGATGAACGCCCACGTGGCGTTTCCGTCGGAAGACGACGCAACGGTCGACGCGTACCACGCCGCAGCGCTCGCTGCGGGATATCGCGACAACGGCGAGCCCGGCGAGCGTTCCGTCTACCACCCGGGCTACTACAGCGCTTTCGTGCTGGATACCGACGGCAACAACATCGAAGTCGTCAATCACAATCGCGGCTAAGTTGTCCGCCGCCAACCTGCGCAGATCGCGCCGGTCTTCAGAAATTCTTGACGCGCCTCGTGCACCGTCCTCACATGACCCGCCACGTCCTCGCGCTCTCGGTGATCGCACTGGTCGCGCTCGCGCTGTCAGGGACCTCGAATGCCGGCGCAAGCGCGTCGCGCGCGATCGGTGTTGCAGCTTCCGAACCTGTGCCCGCGCCTGTCCCGTCGCTCGATCCGGGGGTGACGAGGAAGCTATGGCGGAAGCTCGTCGCGAAGCCGCATCGCGAGAGTCGAGCTCAGGCGGGCTGCCGCCCGCTCCGGGCTGTCTTCTACGCCGCGACTGACTGGCTCCGGCTCGCTACGAAGCTCGCGGCCAGTGGGTCTCCCTGCGCCCAGTACTACATCTCTGTACCGCCGATCGTCGCGGACAAGACGCAGCCGCGGCGAGACGCTGCGTGGCGCATCCGCGCGCTCGGACCGAGCTTCCACGCGATGGCGGAGATCCACTACGCCACCTGGACCAGGTGGGTCGCGAGCACCGGCTCGAGCTGGTACCAGGCCGGTACGACGGCACGTGAGCGGATGGCCGCAGCCGGCTACGACGTGACGCAGGGCGACACCTGGGTCGTCAACGAGGTCACGTCGGCCGTCAGGAAGAACACCGGCAACGCCCGCGCCAACCTCCGAGAGCTTCTGCGCGGCCTCTACGAGGGTGACGGAACGCATCCCACTCGCGGAGCAGCCTTCGTCATCGGGGTCGGTCAGCAGGCGAGTGACGTCTCCCAGTACCAGTCGAACCTGCAGAACTGGCTGTCCGACTCCGACTTCTGGACCGCCATGGGCACCTACGTCAGTGACTGGTCGCAGGAGGTGTACGGAGACGTCCGCAACTTCGCTGTCCCCGCCGCGCCCATCACCACGCGCCGCGACTACCTGAACGACTACCTGCAGCACGGGCTCGTGCTCGCGAACGCGGGGCCAGCGACGATCGAGACGGCTCGCTCCTTCCTGCAGTCGGCGTACAGCCCGCTCGGCAACGCGGCCTGGGAGCGGGAGTCCGGGTATGGCTGGACCATGGTCCCCACGGATGAAATGGCGGACTACGTGTCCGCGCAGGTCTATGCGCTCCGCTACTTCAGCGCCACGAGCGGCGAGACGGAGGATCACTGGGGCTTCGCGTGGGCACCGAGGAACGCCACGGGGCTCTCGGCGGCGGACTTCGCGGCGCAGAGCGGCTCGATCCTCGACCGGCTCAGCGCCGCCGTGCGGGACTCTGCGCAGACCGGCGACTCGAGCGACCCCGGAAGCGCCGCCTGCGGTCCGCCGGGCCAGAACCTGTGGTGCGTGGGCGACCTCACCGGAGCGCATTTCAACGACGCGTGGAAGTCGTTCCGAGTCTGGACACAGCCGGTGCTGGCATTCGCCACGGCACCGCAGACGATCGCCGCGGGGGCGCCCTCGGCGGCCATGAGCCTCGCGCTCACGAACACGCTCGGGCAACCCTTCACACCTCGGGCTCCGCTCGCCGTGACGATGAGCTCGAGCTCGCCCAAGGGGACGTTCTCGACGAGCCCGGCCGGGCCGTGGTCGAGCACGCTTTCGCTCACCGTCGCCGCTGGGACGAGCACGAGCGGAGCGTTCTACTACCTCGACACACGTGCGGGCAGCCCGGTGCTCACCGCGTCCGCCGCGCAGACGACGAGCGGTACGCAGACGGAGACGGTGACGCCCGGACCTGTTGTGTCCCTGAAACTCACGCCCGGCTCGGCGACCGTCGCAGCTCGCGCGAGTCGGCAGTTTGTAGCCGCGGGCCGAGACTCGTTCGGGAACCTCTTCCCCGTCTCTGCCACATGGACGTTGACGCCGCGGAACATCGGCACGCTCTCCCCGAGCACCGGGAGCACGACCACCTTCACCGCTCTCCGCTCGCTCGGCGACGCCACGATCACGGCGGCGCTCGCCACGGAGACCGGGACCCTGACGGCCGCCGCGACCCTACAGGTGACGCCCGGCCGGCTGAGCATCCGATCGGTCGGTTACGTGAGAAAGCGGAGCATCGCCTACGTCACGGTGAGCGCCGTCGACGCGGCGGGCAGGCCCGTGTCTCGGGCCGCGGTGTGGATTCGCGTCCGCCTGAACGGTCGGCGGTACCTCTCCGCCCGTGCGGCGACAGGCCCGGCTGGGCGCGCGGTTTTCCGGGTTCGGGTGCGGCCAGGTTCCTGCCTCACCAGCGCCGTCTCGAAGGTCTCCGCGGCAGGCTTCGCGTGGGACGGCCGCACTCCGGACAACCGTTTCTGCCGCCCGCGCCTACGCGGCTGATCTGCATGCAACGAGCATAGAAACCCGTCGCGAGCTTCTTCATGGCCGGCGAATCGAGTTCATAGAAAAAGCCCCGTTTCCAGGGCTTTCTCCGTAGCAGGCCTGTAAGCCGGATTCTGTCGAGGGTGACCATCTCTCTTTGCGGCGTACCCGGTCCCTCGGCGGGCCACGTCAGCGGGACCTGCTTCGCCTTGCACCGGACGGGGTTTGGCGAGCCGGCCGTGTCGCCACGACCGCTGGTGGGCTCTTACCCCACCGTTTCACCCTTACCGGCTTCAGTTGCCCTCCGCCGGCGGTCTCCTTTCTGTTCCACTTTCCGTCGGCTTTCGCCGCCTGGGCCACCCCTCTCGGGCCAGCCCGATCGAAATAGCCCAGCGTCCTGCCCTGCGGTGTCCGGACTTTCCTCAGGCCGCGTCTTTCGGCGCGGCCCGCGGTCACCCGGCCTGCACGACTGATGGTAACTCGATATCGCGCAGATCCCTTCCTTCCGCAAGGATCGAGCGGCACTCCGGGCAGGCGATCACGCCTCGCACGTGGAGGACGAACTCCCCGCAGACGAGGCACTCGAGGCTCGCCCCACGCACCAGCCCGGTGAGGGCCTGGTCGAGCGTCCGATTGAACGGCGCCAGGTTGGCGGGCTCGAGCGTCATTGCAGGCTGCGGAAGACGCCCGTGACCTTCCCGAGGATCTGGACGTGGTCGGGGTAAAGGGGCTGGAGCGCGCTGTTCTCCGGTTGCAGGCGGACGCGACCGCCGGGATCGCGACGGAACGTCTTGACGGTCGCCTCGTCGGCGCTCTCGTCGTCGCCCACGAGCGCGACGACGATGTCGCCGTCTCGAGCGTCGGGCTGCCGGCTGACGACCACGATGTCGCCGTCGAGGATTCCCGCCTCGATCATCGACTCGCCGCTCACGCGGAGGAGGAAGTCGGCACCACGACCGAGCGGTTCCGGCACGGCGACTCGATCTTCGATCGTCTCCTCGGCGAGGAGCGGAGCGCCCGCGGCGATGCGGCCTACGAGCGGCAGCGTAGGCGTCGTCTGCCGTGAGTGCTCGTCCGCCACTGCCTTGCGACGCCCGACAAGCTCGATCGCGCGCGGCTTCGTCGGGTCGCGGTGGAGAAGGCCGGCTCGCTCGAGATTCGCGAGGTGCGCGTGCACCGTCGACGGGGATGCGAGCCCCACCGCGTCGCCGATCTCTCGAACCGTCGGCGGGTACCCGTGGTCGTCCACGTACTCGGCGAGGTACTGCCAGATCTCCTGTTGGCGTGCGGTGAGCATTGGGCTCTCTCCCGGGTCGACGACGAACGTATGTTCGTCGTCCAGGGTAGAGGTCCTGCCGGACGCCGTCAACCGCGGTGTCGCCACCAAACTGGTCGGGGTAGTCTCGGGAAAGAGACGAGCCCCCGCGACCGGGGGCTCGGTTGGAGCGTTCGCAGTGCGCTGGAGAGGACTTGAACCTCCACGACCGCAATGGCCACTAGGCCCTCAACCTAGCGCGTCTACCAATTCCGCCACCAGCGCGAGAAACCTCATTCTAGCCGCGGTCGGTTTACAGAAGATGGAAGAGCAAGATCGTGTTCGCGCCGAACACGGCTGCCACGATCACCGTCAGGCGGGTGAGGTTCCGCTCGACGATGTGCGTTCCGCCCTGAGACGCAGGCGTAAATCCCATGCCTCCGAACCCGGCCTCGCGGCCGGAGTGCATGAGAATGAGCGTGACGAGGAAGGCCGCGAGCAACACCTGTAGCACGGCCGAGATCTGAAGCCAGACGAACGCGACAACCACGGCCCGCGAGGATAGCAACGGCTATAGCCTCCATCCGTGAGCGAGAAGGCGTATGCGCGAGCGAAGATCCAGCACCTGCTCGTGACCGGCGACAACCGCCTGAAGCAAGGCGTCTCGGCCGAGAAGGTCCGCGCCACCTACGAGGAGGCGCTCGAGGTGGCTCGCGAGGCGGGGCTCGAGAAGTCCGTGCGTCCGCTCGTCGAGATCAGGCTCGCCGACCTCGAGCGGCTCGCTCGAGAATCTCGTCCACCCGAGCCGCCTGCCGCTTGACCCCGTGAGCCGCTGCCGCCTCTCGGGCGGCGAGGTTCGGAGGCGGGAACGCCGCCGCTCGGTCGAGCGCCTCGACGAGCGCGTCCTCGTCCTCGGGGTCGACGAGGACGCCGGCACCTTCCGTCACGAACTCGGGCGGTCCTCCGATGCGCGTCGAAACGACGGATCGGCCTGCGGCCATGGCCTCGAGCGTCGCGAGGCCGAACGGCTCGAGGAGGCTCGGCTGGCAGAGGACGTCGCAGGCGGCGATCCAGGTAGGAACGTCGTCGTGCCGGACGCGCCCGACGAGCCGGATTCCCTTCCTGCCTTCGAGCGCATCGCGCAGCTCTCCGTCTCCGACGAAGGCGAGTGTGCCCTCCCCCCGACGCTCGAAGGCGCGGGCCAGCCGCAGGACGTTCTTTCGTTCGGAGAGCGCTCCGAGACAGAGGAATACGGTTCCTTCGGGCTCCCACCCGAGCTCGCGCCGTGCGTCTACAGGGTCTCGGATCGCAAAGCGCTCGAGGTCGACGCCGGAGTCGACGACCTCGATCTTCCCGGCTGCCTCGGGGACTCTCGCCTCGAGCTCCCTGCGCAGCCAGTCCGAGACGGCGACGACCGCGGCCGCGCGGCGCACGACATACCGTGTCGCCGCGCCGACACCTGGAATTGCTCCGATGTTGCGCACGTCCTGGCCGTGCGCAGTAACCACGAGCGGAGCCCTCGAAGCGAAGGCGCCGACCAAGCCGGTCGGAACGAGGAAGTGGGCGTAGACGACGTCGGGCCGGAAGCGGCGTGCGAGCGTGAAGGTCCTGGCCGCGAGACCGAGGTATCGGCGGCGCCCGCCCTCGCGCCGGTCGAGAACGGCACGCTCGATCTCGTGCCCTCTGTGGGCGAGCTCGCGCTCGAGCGTCGCGACGAAGACGCCGAGGTCCGGGTCTGCCGGCCCCGGATACATCTGCGAGACGAGGAGGATCCGCAGCGACGGCCTATCCGCGCGTCACCTGGAGGATCCCCAGGCACATCTCGTCCGTCGTTCCTTCGCCCCACAGCACATAGCGCGGGGTCCGCGCGACCGCCCTGCCGAGGTGCATCCGCTTGCCGACGTCGTAGTGGCAGGTGACCCGGACGACGTCGCCCGATTTCGTCTCGACGGCCTTCGCGAGGGTGTACGCGTTCTGCCAGTGGAAGCTCCAGTGCGGGATGTCGAGGAGGACTCGAGCGCGCGGGGTTCCGGGGTTCAGCGTGAGGCGAATCGAGGCGCCGAGAAGGTGCATGTGGCCTGCGGCCACGAGGATCTTCGTCGGTGTGGCGATGCGACGATCGCACGTCGTCACGACGCTCGGCCGCGGGTTCGCGGCGTCCTTGCCGCACAGGAGCAGCAGGCCGGCCGGTGCGACACCGGCGTTCGCGCCGTACTTGGAGACCAGGTTCTGGAGAGCCGCTTCCCGGTTGCAGAGAGGGCCGTGCTCTGACTTCGCGCAGGCCAGCTCGACCGGCGCCGGAAGCAGCATCGTCTGGGCCGGCGTGAGGCCGGCGCTCGTGGGTGCGACGGTGAGGACGGCCTGCGAGCGGTCGGGCGTGCGGCCGTTCAGGAGGTTGTAGTGGACCTGCATGACGATCTGGCTGCCCGCGGCGAGCGGCACGCCGTTTCCGTCCGGAAGCCGTCCGCCGCCCCAGCCCGGAGCCCAGGCCGAGATCCAGTTCGCGTCGTTCAGCGCGGCCTCGACGCCCCCCCCGCTCGCTTCGAGGCCGATGCCCGTCCCTCCGAAGCAGGGCCAGCCGAGGCCCGCGCTCGCCGCATCCAGCCTCTTCGCCTCGGCGACCTGTGCGGGAGTCTCCTTGAAGAGGATGACGTGGTGGACGACCCGTGACGCGCCGGGCTCGATCCGCGCCGACGTGACGAAGACGTTCTGGGTCAGCTTCGGGTCGAGCAGGAAGCAGCGGTAGTCGTCCGTGGCTCCGTTGCGTGAAGTCGGGTGGTACGTGGCGGGCATTCCGACCCGGACGACGGACTCTCCGGCCCGAACAGGGACGGGAGGAGTCGGGAGAGGCTTCAGCGGCGGCCCGTCGACGTGCGCGCCCGAACGGACCCAGGCGAGGATCGTCGCCCGTTCCGAGGCTGAGAGCCTTCTCGTCTCCTCCCCGACGTAGCGCGGCGAGCGCTCGCCCGGAGGCCACGGAGGCATCGCCCGCGAGCCCACCGCGACTCCGATGGCTGGCGCCCACGACGAGACGTCGTGGCGGGTCGCAAACGGGAACGGCGCGATCCCTCCGAGCCGGTGGCAGCCCTCGCACTTCGCCTGCATGATCGGCGCCACATCGCGCTCGAAGCTCGGAGACGCAGAACGTTCGTGTGACGCGGCGAGCGCCGCGAGCGGGACGCCGAGGGCGACGAGAGCCGCCACGACGACGGCGATCCTCGGCGGCCTACGCATGCTGGGCGTCATATGTACCCCAAAGCTCGCGCAGGAGACCGCAGATCTCCCCGACCGTGCAGCGGGCCCGCAACGCTTCGCGCATCGCCGGAAGAACGTTTGCATCGCTCTCCGCGACGCGCCGGACCTCGGCGAGCGCGCCGGTCGCCGCCTCCTCGTTTCGCTCGGCCCGTACGCGTGCGGTCCTCTCTCGCTGCCGTCGCTCGCCCTCGGGGTCGACGGCGAGGAGTTCTACACGCTCGCCCTCGTGCTCGGCGAAGCGATTGACGCCGACGACGACCCGCTCGCCCGCCTCGATCTCGGACTGGTAGCGAAAGGCAGAGCCGTCGATCTCGGACTGCACGAAGCCCTCCTCGATCGCGGCGACCGCCCCGCCGTGCTCGTCGACGCGAGCGATCAGCTCTCCGGCCTTCTCCTCCAGCTCGCGTGTGAGCGCCTCGATGAAGAACGAGCCCCCGAGCGGATCCGCTGTGTCCGTCGTTCCCGCCTCGTGGAGGAGGATCTGCTGCGTCCGGAGCGCGATCCGCGCCGCACGCTCGCTCGGGAGAGCGAGCGCCTCGTCGAACGAGTTCGTGTGCAATGACTGCGCGCCCCCGCAGGCGGCGGAGAGCGCCTGGATCGCGACCCGCACGACGTTGTTCTCGGGCTGCTGCGCCGTCAGCGTCGACCCGCCCGTCTGAGCATGGAAGCGCAGCGCGAGCGCGCGCGGGTTCGTGGCGCCGAAGCGCTCGCGCATGATCTGCGCCCATAGGCGTCGTGCCGCCCGAAACTTCGCAACCTCCTGGAAGAAGTGGTTGTGGGCGTTGAAGAAGAAGGAGAGGCGCTCGCCGAAGGCGTCGGGCGAGAGCCCGGCGGCAATCGCCGCCTCGCAGTAGGCGATGCCGTTCGCGAGCGTGAAAGCGAGCTCCTGGGCCGCGCTCGATCCTGCCTCGCGGATGTGGTAGCCGGAGATCGAGATGGTGTTCCAGCTCGGGAGCCGCTCCGCGCAGTAGGCGAAGAGGTCGGTCGTCAGTCGCATCGACGGACGCGGCGGGAAGATGTAGTTGCCACGCGCGATGTACTCCTTGAGGACGTCGTTCTGCACGGTTCCGCGGAGCTCGGCTCCGGGGACGCCCTGTCTTTCCGCGACGAGCTCGTAGAGGAGGAGGAGGAGCGCCGCGGGCGCGTTGATCGTCATCGAGGTCGACACCTCGCCGAGCGGGATCCCGTCGAGCAGGAGCTCCATGTCGGCGATCGAGTCGATCGCGACTCCAGTGCGTCCGACCTCGCCGGCGGCGAGCTGGTCGTCCGAGTCGTAGCCGAGCTGGGTGGGTAGATCGAACGCCACCGAGAGCCCGCTCTGGCCGCGCTCGAACAGGAAGTGGAAGCGCGCGTTCGTCTCCTCCGCCGACCCGTAGCCCGCGTACTGGCGCATCGTCCACGGACGTCCCCGGTACATCGTGGAGTAGGGGCCTCGCGTGTAGGGGTACTCGCCGGGCAGCTCGAGCTCCTCCGGCCGGAGGTCGCCGGCCGTGTAGACGGGTTTGACTTCGACGCCGGAGTCGGTCACACGGCGATCCTTGGCGGTCGCCATGCCGAGATCGTACGGGTGTCCCGAGTCGCGGTCCATGGCCTGGTCAGCCGGCGACAAGGCGGTCGAGCGGGGCCGGCACCGCGAGCGGAAGGATCGATTCGACGTATGGAAGGACAGCGAGCTCGCTTTCAACGAGCGGCACAGCGATCTCGCGGCGCGGGAAGCGGAACGCCCACCTGTCGTCAGCGAGCCACACCGTGTTATCGCACCCGGCCGCGAGGCGGCGCAGCGACCGCACGGCGAGGCTCGCGAGCTGCTCGCGGATCAGCAAGCGCGCGAGCGGTTCGTCCACGACGATCTCCGCGGTCCACTCCGGCACGACGTGAGCGTATGGGCGCAGGGGCCTCTGCAGCACCCGACCCGCGCGCTCGATCGCCTCGAGCGCAATGCGCCTGCCTGTCTCGATGTGCTCCGTGATCGCCTGACGCGCGGCCGCGAGGTCGGCGTAGGCGAACGCCTCAACGATGCGTGCGTGCTCGGTCACGAGGTTCCCGTGACCTTCGACGCGCCCTCCGCGGATGACCTGCATCAGCAGGTTCACCGAGAGCTCTCGGTAGAAGCGGGAAAGCAGGGCGTTTCCGGCGAGGTCGATCTGATGCTCGTGGAAAGCGGCGTTCGTCGCGTCTACTGCTCCTGCGGGATCGCTTCCGCCGTCGCCTCGAGGAGCGACCTGAAGAGACGCAGGAAGGCGTCGCCTATCGCGGCGACCGTGCGCTCCGCGGTAGGAGCTCGAGCGCGAGACGGACGTCGTATCCGTCCGAGAGGGCCGCTGCTGTGACGGGAGTGACGAAGTAGCCGTGTCGTGCCTTCACGGTCAGCAGTCCCTCGGCGACGAGTCGGGTCAGCGCGTGTTGGACCGGGCTGCGCGACACCCCGAGCTCGGCAGCGAGGTGATGGAGGCTGAGCTTCTCTCCGGGCGCGGGCCGTCGTGTGAGGACCCGTTTCCGAAGCTCACCGTAGACCTGGTCGTTGATCGATCCCTCGTCGCAATCGCCATTTGGCGCGTCCTAACATGTCACGGGCAGCGAGGCAACGGCGGATACGCTCTGTAAGTGAAGGTTCGGGTCAGACTCTTCGCAGCCCTGCGGGAACGCGCCGGAACGGGCGAGCTCGAGATCGAGCTGCCGGAGGGAGCCGTGGTCGGGGACGTCTGGCCCGCTCTGCCCCTCGACGGCGAGCCACCAGGTCTCCTGTTCGCTCGCAACCGCGCGTACGCGGAGCGGGGAGAGCGGCTCGAGGAAGGCGACGAGATCGCCGTGATTCCGCCGGTCTCCGGAGGCAGCTTCGTGCTCACCGAGCAGCCGCTCTCGATCGAGGGGGCGATCGGCGAGGTGCGGGACCGAGACGCGGGCGGAATCGCGACGTTCGTCGGGACGACGCGCAGGCAGGCGCGCGGTCGGGAGGTCCTCCACCTCGAGTACGAGGCCTACGAGGGGATGGCCGAGAAGGTGATGGAAGATCTCGCCGCCTCGCTCAAGCAACGGCACGACCTGTGCGAGGTCGCGATCCACCATCGCGTCGGGCGGGTCGAGATCGGCGACACGAGCGTCGTGATCGCGGTCTCCGCGCCCCATCGCGCGGATGCGCTCGCCGCTTGTCATGAGGCGATCGACGAGTTGAAGGTGTCCGTCCCGCTCTGGAAGAAAGAGGTCTACGTGGGCGGAGAGGAATGGATCGGCCGCGGATCCTGAGAGACCAGGAGCCGGTCGAGGCCCCTGAGCCCGGCACCCTGCCCGACCCGCGGCCGGCACACGCGGGTGACCGCGGCTACGAGCCGATGCGTCCCGGCTGGAATGTCCGCGACTTCCTCAGGAAGCTGTTCGCGCCGGTCATCGGCTTCGGCCTTCTCGTCCTCAAGTACGGAGCACTGCTCTTCAAGCTGAAGGCCCTCACGGTGGGGGCCTCGATGCTCGTCTCGATCGCCGCGTACACGTGGATCTGGGGCCTCCCGTTCGCCGTCGGGTTCGTGGTGCTGATCCTCGTCCACGAGATGGGGCACGTTCTCGAGCTCCGCCGTCAAGGCGTCCCCGCCAGCGCACCGCTCTTCATTCCGTTCCTCGGCGCGGTGATCGGGATGAGACAGCTTCCCGAGGACGCATGGAAGGAGGCTCGCGTTGCCCTTGCCGGCCCGATCCTCGGGTCCGTGGGCGCGGCGGCCTTCCTCGCAGCCGGTGCTCTCGTCGACTCCGATCTGCTTCGTGCGCTCGCCTTCGTCGGGTTCTTCCTCAACCTGTTCAACCTGATCCCGATCGTGCCGCTCGACGGCGGCCGGGCCGTCGGGGCGCTCCATCCCGCTATCTGGCTCGTCGGGCTCGTGTTGATGGTCGGCCTGGCGATCGTGAGCCCGAATCCGATCCTGATCTTGATCGTCATCGTCGGCGGGCTCGAGCTGTGGCGTCGCTGGCGGGAGCGCGGCGAGCGGCCTGCCTACTACCGCCTCCCGGTCTCGCAACGCGTGGCGGTCGCGGTGGTCTACATCGGCCTGATCGTGGTGCTCGGGATCGCCGTCTCGGAGACGCACGTCACACGCCATTTCTGATGGCGGAACGGCACGAGCTCGACCGTCGCGTCTTCCGTCACAGCCAGGAGACGTTCGCCACCGACGTCGCGCTGATCGCGTCGGAGTTCCTCGCCGGCTTCAAGATCGTGGCGCAGATCGACCGTCCGGCGGTCTCGATCTTCGGCTCGGCGCGCGTGCGCGAGGGCACCGCGACCTACGAGAGTGCGCGGGCGACCGGGCGCGCGTTCGCGGAGGCCGGGTTCGCGGTCGTGACCGGAGGCGGCCCCGGTGTGATGGAGGCGGCAAATCGCGGGTGCAAGGAGGCGGCCGGCCTGTCGGTCGGGTTCAACATCGAGCTCCCACACGAGCAGGGACTGAACCCCTGGTGCGATCTCTCGCTCACCTTCCAGCACTTCTACGCGCGCAAGGTGATGTTCGTGAAGGCGGCGGAGGGGTTCGTCAACTTCCCCGGCGGCTTTGGGACCCAGGACGAGCTCTGGGAAGCCCTCACGCTCATCCAGACCGGGAAGATCGGGGTCTTCCCCGTGGTGCTCTTCGACTCCGACTACTGGACCGACATGCTCGAGTGGCTGCGCGAGGAAATGCTCGAGGACGGCCTGATCTCTCCCGACGACGTGGAGCTGCTCCACCTCACGGACGATCCGCACGAGGTCGTCGAGCTCGTCGTCTCCCAGTACAAGGCTCGCGTCGCCGAAGGTTCGGCGTAGCCGCCCCTACACTGCGCCGAGTGCGCTCGCCTCGCGACCTTCCGTCCGTCGATCGGCTCCTTGCCGACGAGCGGCTCGCGGGAGAGCCGCACGAGCTCTCCGTCGCGGCTGCTCGTGACGTCCTGGCGCGCGCGAGAGACGAGCTCCGTTCGGGCGGTGAGCCCGGCCCGCTCGTCGACGCGGTGCTCGAGGAGCTCGGCCGGGTGCGACGACCGAGCCTCCGCCGTGTCCTGAACGCGACCGGCGTGCTGGTGCACACCAATCTCGGCCGCGCCCCGCTGGCGACGAGCGCGCTCGAGCGCGTCGTCGAGGTCGGGACCGGCTACTCGAACCTCGAGTACGACCTCGAAGCAGGCGCTCGAGGCTCGCGCCAAGACCATCTCGCGTCTCTCCTCTGCCGGCTGACAGGAGCCCAAGCGGCGCTCGTCGTCAACAACAACGCCGCGGCGGTGCTCCTGGCGCTCGCCGCGCTCGCAGAGGGCCGCGAGGTCGTCGTCTCCCGCGGCGAGCTGATCGAGATCGGGGACGGCTTTCGCATCCCCGACGTGCTCGCTCGGTCAGGAGCGCGACTGGTCGAGGTGGGAACTACGAACCGGACGAGGACGTCCGACTACGCGCGTGCGATCGGGCCGGACACGGCTCTCCTCCTGCGCGTCCACCAGTCGAACTTCCGGGTCGTGGGCTTCACCGAGCTGCCGACGCTCCCTGAGCTCGCGGAGCTCGCCCGGCGCCACGAGGTTCCTCTTGTCGACGATCTCGGCTCCGGGGCGCTCACGACGCTCGGCGACGAACCGACTCCCGCCGAGAGCCTCCGTGGCGGAGCTGATCTGGTGACGTTCTCGGGCGACAAGCTCCTCGGGGGTCCGCAGGCCGGAGTCGCCGTCGGCCGCATCGATCTCGTCGAGCGCCTGCGTCGGCATCCGCTGCAGCGGGCGTTGCGCGCCGACAAGCTGACGCTGGCGGCGCTCGAAGGCACGCTCACCCTGGCGCTCGACCCGGCTCGGGCCTCGGCAGAGGTCCCGGTGCTGCGCATGTTCCACGAGCCTTTTGCGAGCGTTCACGCCCGTGCCGAGCGGCTCGCCGTGCTGGTCCGAGGTGAGGTCGAAGAGACCGTCGCGCGTGTCGGCGGCGGTGCGCTCCCGCTCGCTGAGCTTCAGAGCGCGGCGTGCGCGGTCGAGGAGTCGCTCGCGGAGTCGCTGCGTCTCGGTGAGCCCCCGGTCGTCGCCGTCGTCCGAGACGGCCGCACGCTGCTCGACTGCAGAACGCTTACGGATGTGGAGGTCGAGGAGGTCGCGGCTGCCGTCGTCGCCGCCCGTGCCCGCGCTGATGACGGCAAGTGAGACCGTGTCACGGGGCCTGAGCTCCCCGGCCGTTTGCACATGCCGCTGACCGTCGGCACCGCGGGCCACATCGACCACGGCAAGACGTGGCTCGTCCGAGCGCTCACGGGCAAGGACACCGACCGGCTGCCCGAGGAACAGCGACGCGGGATCTCGATCGACCTCGGCTACGCGCCGCTCGAGCTTCCCGGCGGAGGTCGGCTCTCGCTGGTGGACGTCCCCGGCCACGAGCGTCTCGTACGGACCATGGTCGCCGGCGCAACGGGCATCGACCTCTTCCTGCTCGTGCTCGACGCGGGCGAGGGCGCCCGCCCGCAGACGCACGAGCACCTCGCGATCCTGCGGCTGCTCGAGATCGAGCGCGGCGTGGTCGCGGTCACGAAGGCGGACGCTGTGGATGACGAGACGCTCGAGCTCGCGCTCGACGAGGCGCACGAGCTCGTCCGAGCGGAAGCAGTTGCAGTGAGTGCGAAGACCGGAGCCGGGCTCGACGAGTTGCGTGCCGCGCTCGCACGAGCCGCGGAGGGCGCGACGCCGAAGCGAACCGAGCGTGCGACGAGGCTCTGGGTGGACCGCTCGTTCTCGCTGCGAGGGATCGGGACCGTCGTCACCGGCACGCTGTGGTCGGGGTCGATTCGTGAAGGGGACGAGCTGCGGCTCGAGCCCGCGGGCCGCAGCGTGCGGGTTCGCAGCGTGCAGGTCCACGACCGCGAGGTCGCGCGGGCGGAAGCGGGGCAGCGTGTCGCCGTGAGCCTCCCCGGTCTCGAGCGTCGCGAGGTACGACGAGGTGACGCACTCGTCGCCCCGGGCGCGTACCCGGTCTCCTACCGGCTCGACGTCGCGCTCGACGAGCTCGAGCCGATCCGAGACGGGACGCGTCTCCTCGCACATCTCGGAACGGCGCACGTGTCGACTCGTGTCGTTCGAGCCGGCGAGCGCTGGGCCCAGCTGCGCCTTGCGTCGCCGGTGGTTGCGGCCCGCGGCGATCATGTGATCGTCCGCGGGGAGACGACTCTCGGCGGAGGAGTCGTCCTCGATCCCTCGCCACCGCGCCACCGCGACCCTCGGAGGATGGCGCTCATCGAGAGCGGTGACGTGGCGGCTACGGTCCATGCGCCGGTCCTCACGGACTCGCTTCGGCATCTGCTCGACGGCGAGCCCGAGGGTCTTCGGCGCGCGGGCTTGTGGGTGTTCTCGCAGGCGTGGCTCGCGGAGCTCGAGCGAGCATTGAGAGAGCAGCTCGCGGGCGCCGACCCGCTCGATCCGGGAGTTCCGGTTCCCGCAGAGCGGTGGGCTTCGGACGTGGTCCCGCTGCTGCCTCTCGAGCGGCGCGGGTCGAAGCTCTACCTCCCCGGTGCCGTCGCGTCGCTCGGCGCTCGCGAGGAAGAAGCGAGTGCGCTCGAACGCGAGCTCGCGGGCGCAGGTACGCGGGCGACGAAGGTCGGCGAAGACCCGCTTGCGCGCCACCTCGAGGCGACCGGACGCCTCGTTCGGCTCGGCGACGGCTATGCGATCGGGGTCGACGCGTACAAGTCGGCGAAGAATCTTCTGCTCGCCGAGTGCGGGAGCGCGGGCGAGATCACGCTCGCTCGCTTTCGCGATCTCGCGGGCACCGGCAGACGTGACGCCCAACTCCTGCTCGAGCGGTTCGACGCGGACGGTCTCACGCGCCGCGTCGGCGACCACCGCGTTCTGCGGCGGGCTGCCCGAGACGCGACGCGGAGCCCGTCGTGATTCCGAAAGCCACCAAGCTCGAGCCGACCTTTCCATTCAGGCCTGCATGAGCCATCCTCAGAAGGTGCGCTTCCTTCTCGCCGCTCTGATCCTCGCTGCTGCGCTCGCTCCGATCTCCGCGGCCGGCACGGTGGCGCCTGCGGGCCTCGTTCTCCGGCAATCGGATCTCCCGGCCGGCTATCTGCTTAACCGGGACAAGAGCGGAGCTCGTTCGACCGCGGTGGACGCCGTCGATTTCCCGGAGCTGCGCGTGAAGTATCCGCGCTGGGGACGGGTAGGCGGCTACCAGTCGCAGTTCGATCGCGGCAACAATTCGATTGCCTCGAGGGCGGACGTCTTTCGCGGACGGGCGGGCGCACGACAGATGTACGCCTGGTTCGTCGAGCAGGTGAGCCGTCAGGGCGTGTCGCACCTGCGCTCGACAGGCTTGCCGCTCGGTGACTCTGGAGTCAGCTACGCGGGCAAAGTCGGCGGCTACACGTTCACGATCGCAGTCTGGCGGTATGGGTGGGTGTTCTCCGTCGTTGCTGGCGGGGGCATCGACAAGGCCCGCCTCCTGGGCCTCGCGAGAGCCCAGCAGCGTCGCGTTGCACGCGCGCTCGGCTGAGCTTTGCGCAGGATCGGAATCCGCTCGCGCAGATTCCGATCGCGCGAAACCCCTGAGGGCGGGCTTTGCGCAGGATCGAGAATCCGCTCGCGCAGATTCCGATCGCGCGAAACCCCTGGAGACGGCCGCTTTCGCGGCCTTGTCGCTACGTCTATCGACCCCGCTGCCCCGGCGAGTCAGCGGGTCTGCGGGAACCCGAGGTCGACCTTGCTCGTCGCGGGATCAGGCCAACGGCTCGTGACGGCCTTCGTCCGCGTGTAGAAGTCGATTCCCTCTGGCCCGTAGATGTGGCGGTCGCCGAAGAGCGAGCTCTTCCAGCCTCCGAAGGAGTAATAGGCGACCGGCACGGGGATCGGCACGTTCACGCCGACCATCCCGACGTTGACGTCGAACTGGAACCTGCGCGCGACTCCGCCGTCGCGGGTGAAGATCGCGACCCCGTTGCCGTACGGGTTGTCGTTGACGAGCTGTAGTGCGTCCGCGTACGTCGGAACCCGGACGACCGAGAGCACGGGGCCGAAGATCTCGTCCCGGTAGCAGTCCATCGCTGGGGTCACGTCATCGAGCAACGACACGCCGAGGAAGAAGCCGCCGCCGTCCGGAGCGGTCGCCCGCCCGTCCGCGACGAGTGTCGCTCCCTGTGCCTCCCCGCTCTCGAGGTACGAGGCGACCTTGTCACGATGCTCGCGCGTCACGAGCGGCCCCATCTCCGAGCTCGGATCCATCCCGTCACCGACCTTGACCTTGGGCAGCCGCTCCTTGATCGCGCCCACGAGGGGGTCGCCGGCGTCGCCCACCGCGACAACGACCGAGATCGCCATGCAGCGCTCTCCCGCGGAGCCGTAACCCGCGCTGACCGCAGCGTCAGCGGCCATGTCGACGTCGGCGTCGGGAAGGACGACCATGTGGTTCTTCGCCCCGCCGAGCGCTTGCACGCGCTTCCCGTTGCTCGTGCCCGTCTCGTAGACGTAGCGGGCGATGGGGGTCGAGCCGACGAAGCTGACCGCGGCGATGTCCGGGTGCTCCAGGATTGCGTCCACCGCGACCTTGTCCCCGTGGATCACGTTGAAGACGCCGTCGGGCAGCCCGGCTTCCTTCAACAACTCGGCCGTGAGGAACGACGCGGACGGGTCCTTCTCCGAGGGCTTCAGCACGAAGGTGTTGCCGCACGCGATCGCAGGCGCCCACATCCACATCGGAACCATCGCCGGGAAGTTGAACGGGGTGATGCCGGCGACGACGCCGAGGGGCTGCCGGATCGAGTAGACGTCGATCCCGGTCGCCGCCTGCTCCGTGTAGCCGCCCTTGAGCAGGGTCGGGATCCCGCAGACGTATTCGATGACCTCGATGCCACGCTGGACCTCGCCCAAGGCGTCGGAGAGCACCTTTCCGTGCTCGGCCGTGAGCAGCCGCGCGAGGTCCTCCCGATGCTCGTCGACGAGGTTGTAGATCCGGAACAGCAGGTCGGCCCGCTTCGAGAGCGACCATTGGCGCCACGCAGGAAACGCCGCCTTCGCCGCCGTGACCGCGCGATCGACCTCCTCGACGCTCGCGAAATCGACCTCGCCCGTTTGCTCTCCGGTCGCCGGGTTGTAGACCGGGCCGCGGCGTCCCGACGACCCGCAAACCGGCCCGCCGCCGATCCAGTGTCCGATCAGCTTCAGCTCAGTCGTGACCGCTGCGCTCACGTGTGCACCTCCTACAAGTGTTCGAGAGCCCAGCCTAGCGCCCTCAGACGGGAATGATCAGGCTTTCGAGGTCGCGCGGGTAGTAGGTGAGGATCTCGATCCCGCTGTCCGTGACGAGCACGGTGTCCGAGTGCCGAAATCCTCCGAGCTCGGGTGCGTAGAGCCCCGGCTCAACCGTGAAGACCATTCCCGCGCGGATCTCGGTCGAGTCGCCTGTGTCGAGGAACGGCCCTTCGTGGTAGCGGAGACCGATGGCGTGTCCCGTGTGGTGGCGCCAGTACGCCATCAGGTCATGCTCCCCGAAGTAGGAGCGCACAGCGGTGTCCACGTCGGAGCAGCGCGTTCCCGGGCGAATCGCCTCGAACGCGACCTCCTGCATCGCCTTCATGTGCCCGAACATCCGCCTTTGCTCGGTCGTGGGCTCGCCGACGACCATGGTTCGCTCGAGCTCGGAGAGGTATCCCCAGACGGGCGCGCTTGCTCCGGTTACGAGAACGTCACCCGCTTCGAACGAGATGTTCCCGGCGAGAGCGTGGGGGATTGCCGAATTGCGGCCGATCTGCCCGCGGTAGCCCGCGTGCGCTCCGCTCGAGAAGAAGCTCTGCGCCCGGTAGATGGGGCCGATCGCATCGAGCAGCGCGAAGGTGGCCTCGTCGCTCGCGCGCTGGGAGACCTCCGTCTCCGTGATCCCGACCCGCGTGTAGCGCTGGAGCAGGCGGTGGGCGAGGTTTCCCCAGCGAACGCTCTCGCGGATGAGCGCGAGCTCCGCCTCCGACTTCACGGCCATCTGCTCCTCGATCCGCTCCACGATGCGGACGACGGTCGCGCCCGAAAGCTCCCCGAGCGTCGGGCCTCGGTACCCGAGGATCCAGGGATAGCCGTCTTGGTCGGCGCCGATCTTGTCCTCGAGCTCCATCGACTCGAGCGTGGACGCCAGCACCGTCTCCGCCCTCGGCTCGCCCGGATACTCGGAGTAGTGCTCGACGCGGTCGACCGTCGCGTTCGCCTGGGCGTGCTCTAGCTCGAGGCGGGGGACGACGAGCGCTCGATGGCCCTCCGCGCCCAGGACGAGCGCGATCGGACGCTCGGTGGGCGCGAAGGCGAAGCCGACGTAGTAGAGGACGTAGTAGGGGTCGAAGAGAACTGCGCCTGTGAGCCCGTCGCCGCGGAGCCGCTCGAGCAGGGCCTCGCAGCGCGCGCGGTGCTCGTCGGCCGCGATCGCGATCGAGGTCTGCACAACCGGAGCCTACGCGCGGGCCGGGAGCGGCGACACCGTTGCCAGAACACGCCCAGTGGCGAGACCGGCGATCTCGATCATGAAGGCTGCCGAGCCTTTCATGAGTGCGTCATGTGGCTCCGCCTACCCTAGCCCGGTGATCAGTTGCGAGCGAACGGAGGAGCGCATGAGCCACCGACTCACGTCCGTCTTCCTACTGGAGATCGGCGCGGCCGTCGTGCTGTTGGCGACCGGGCTCGTTGGCGTACGCTCGTCGACGGCGGCGCCGCCGGCGGCGCCGAGCTGGGTACTTCGAGGTGCGTACTCGCCCTCGGTACGCCCGTCGAACTTCGTCGCCAAGATCGACAATCGCTTCTTCCCGCTCGTGCCCGGGACGACCTTCCACTACCGCGGTCATAGCGGGGACACGCCGCAGACCGACGACATGGAGGTGACCCATCGGACGAAGACGATCTTCGGCATCCGCTGCACGGTGGTCCGGGACACGGTGTCCGAGCGCGGAAATCCGGTCGAGAGGACGTTCGACTGGTACGCCCAGGACAAGCAGGGCAACGTCTGGTACATGGGGGAGTACTCGCTCGAGCTTCGGCACGGCCGCTTCGTGCGGGCGAGTGACTCGTGGCAGTCGGGGATAAAGGGCGCGAAGCCCGGCATCATCATGCGAGGCAACCCTCACCCCGGCGACGTCTATCGGCAGGAGTTCTACCCACCCGGCGGCGCTCTGGATCAGGCGCGTGTTCTCGGATCGGAGGCGGCGAGGACGGTGCCGTATGGGACGTTCAAGCGGGTGCTCGACACCGTCGAGTGGAGTCCGGTCGAGCCACAGCTGGAGAGGAAGTACTACGTCACGGGGGTCGGCGAGATCGAAGAGCAGGTGGTGCACGGTGGACACGAACGCTTCCTGCTCGTCGCGGTGACGCACTGAACGGATAGCGACTGCGAGGCCGGTCGACGCCCGCGTTCTTGGGGATGGCCGCAAGTTCTCGGCGGTGGACGCATCTAGGCGGTAGGGGAACGAGTCCGGTCCGCGCTCAGGACGGCAGGCTCTCAACTGAAAGGACATCGTCAGGTGAGAATGGGTTACGAGGTTCGCTCGGGAAAGCGGGAGGTGGCGTTTCAGTACGCGAGCACGCCGCAGGAGGCTCTGATCGAGTACTTGCGCTCGATCGGCTGCCGTGACGACGAGGTCGTCAGGCTGGGGGCTCGCGCCGTCTCCTGGCGCGGTGCGGTCTTCACCGCGGCCCCTCGCTAGTCGACGTCCGACTCAGACCTTCGGCTCCATTCGACCCTTAGTACCTCACGTAGTAAGCGACCACAGCTCTCGCTCTCGAGCGGCAGGGTCTCCGGGGAGCGGAACGTCTTGTCGCGCCGCCGACTAGATTCGCAGAGTGCGAGCGCTGATCCTCGACCTGGACGGGACGCTCGTGGACACCGTCTACGCGCACGTCTTCGCCTGGCAGCGCGCACTCGCCGAGGCGGCGATGCCGATCGATGGCTGGCGGATCCACCGCCGGATGGGTATGAGCGGCGGCCTCTTCACGCGGGCGGTCGCCCGCGAGCTCGGCCGGCCGCTCGCGCCGGAGGAAGCGGAAGCGATCCAAGCGCGCCACGGCGAGCTCTTCGGTGAGTTGCTCTCGGAGCGGCGGCCGTTGCCGGGAGCTGTCGAGCTGCTCGCGGAGCTGCGCGAGGCCGGCGTCGCACACGGAATCGCGACGTCCGGCCGGCGGCCCGAGATCGATGCCTCGCTCGCCGCGCTCGGCGTCAGCGCCGACACGGTCGTCGTCGAGCGCGGGGACGTGCTCCGCGCCAAGCCGGAACCGGATCTGTTCATAGCCTGTAGCGAACGGCTGGACGTCCTGCCGGACGAGTGCTACGTCATCGGCGATGCAGTCTGGGACCTGCTCGCCGCCCGCCGAGCGCGCATGCTGAGCGTCGGCCTGCTGAGCGGCGGCTACGGCGAGGACGAGCTCACCCGCGCCGGCGCCTTCCGCGTCTACCGGGACGCGGAGGAGCTCCGTCACTCCCTCGACGAGCTCGGCCTCCTCCCCTGAGTCATGCTCTTCGGCTGAATCAGCCTCGGAGCCGGCTGATCAGAGGTTCACGGGTGGAAGCGCAACCGGTCGACGATCTTGTCGACCGTCTTTCGCTCGGCACGGAAGGCGATTCCGACGAGGTCGAGATCCTGCGCCGAGACGTCGGCGACGGCTGCCCGATTCGCCTCGTCGTGATTCGTCGCGAAGAGGTCGCGCGTGTAGATGGCCGGGGTCACGCCGCGGCCGAGCGCGCGCTCATAGGCGCGCCGAAGCGCGACGTCGTCGGCCTCGTAGACGAGCACGGGTTGGACGAACATGGGCAAGTACTCGTTCCCGGACGCGTCCCGGTAGGGCTCCCCGACGACACCCGGCACGGTTCCCGCGATCCCGCTGACGAGGAACGCCGTGACGTTCGTCTTCTGCCAGACAGCGAGGGCATCGCAGAGCACGACCGCGATCTTCGTCTCGAACTCCATCGCGTGAAGCTAGCGGCACGTGCTCACCGAAAGTGCGGATCAGCCACGGACACCTCAAGAAGACAACTGCGACGAAGCGCGGTCCACTAGGGTGCCGAGGTGGTCGACAGGCTTGACGAGGAGCACTTCGAGATCCTGAGAAAGTGGGGAGCTGGCCTCGCGACGGACACCCGTGCAGAGCTCCGGGCAGCCGGAAAGGCGATCATGATTCTCATCGAGGAGATCGACCGGCTCCACGACGCCCAGCGCATGCGAGGAGCGTCGAAGCCGCCTCTGATCGAAGCGAGCAACAGGGACGCTGAGCCGGAGTCAGTCGAAGCCGTGTCCTCCCAGTCGCTCGGCGCCAGCTTGCAGGAGCGCTTGGGCGCAGTGATTCCACGCCTCGCGACCGACCGAGACGAGTGAAGTACAACCGCCGTGTCTTCGCAGGCGTTTGCTCGTGCACGTCCGCCATCGATCAGTCAGTAGTCCGGTGTCCTCGTCTCAAAGTGCGTCGCTGTCGCGCCTCGGCCGACTTCCGGGGCCAAGATCGCTGGCGCTAGGTTGTCTCCGCCCGTGTTTCACGTCCTTGCAGGAGAACCGGCATCGTGAAAGGAGCAGCCATGGAGAAAAGGCTCGTTACGCGCTACGCGACGCGGTCGGTCGAGGCAGCGGATGAGAACCAGCGAAGAGTCGAAGCGGTCTTTGACGAGCTGGAAGCCGCCAAACCTGACAGCGTGAGCTACATAGTCCTCCGGCTCGCGGATGATTCCTTCGTGCACGTGTCGTTTCACGACCACGGCGACGACGAGGTGAACCCAATCGCCTCGACGGCAGCGTTTGCGCATTTCCAGCAGGAGCACGCCGACCGCCGCGAAGGCCCGGTCGACCAGCAGACCGCGGACCTGGTCGGTGCCTACATCACCAACATCGACTGAGCCCAATCCCGCTCTGGAGCTGCCCGAAGTCTCTAGTTGACCGCACCTCATAGAAGCTTCGTGAGATAGACGAGTGTGTCGTCCACCTGGAAGGGCCGGCCTCGGAGACTGATCGTTCCGGAAACACGAACGGGGTCAGTACCCGCATCGACGTACCCGAGCTGTTCGTACAAGAGCCTGGCGGGAGCGTTGCTTCCTGGCTGACACTGGGGCTGATTCTGTCCCACCCCCCGCACACGGGCCTCCTTTTCGGCGGCATAGGCGAGCTGAGTCGCGATCCCGCAGCGCCGGTGTTCGGGCAACACGAATGCGTCCTGGATCTCGGGGAGGCCCAGGTGTGCCCCTCCGGGCGATGTGGACGTGCCCGACGGGCTGATCGTCCTTCCAGGCGATGAGGTACGTGGATCCTTGCTCGACCTGCTGGCAAAGGCGGTTGGGCGGCAATAGGCGATCGACACGCGCGATCTCGTTTGGCATTAGCTGAGTCACCGAGGCCACGGGGCGAGGTCTCCACGCGAACGGCGATACCGGTGTTGACGTTCACGAACACGGGCGCAGAGCACTTCTCGAAAGTGGGCGCATCTTCGGCGGTCGCCGAGACAGCCCATCGCGATCTGCCGCAGGTCTCACACGAGGATGCGCTGCGCCTCGCCCACCGATACGCGGAACGCGAGTCGCCCTCGCCGAAATTCGAGGTGGTGGCGATGGAGTGGCTACGCCGGTATCCAGGCGAGGTTTCGCCTACGTTCGAGAGCTTCGCGAACGTGTCCGTGAGCCTGGCGCAGCGGCGGCGGTAGGACTTCAGCCTTTGGCGTACTCCTCCGCCGCCCGCGACTCGAACTCAAATCCAACGAAGCCTTCGTCGCCTACAACCCAGGCGTCGTGACCGGGCTCGATGACGTATGCCTGGCCTGGACCGATCTCTTGCTCCGTGCCGTCCTCGTGGACGATATGCATCCTGCCCGACTCCGCGACGCCGACATGCCTTGACTGGCAGCTCTCCGTTCCCGCGACCGGCTTGATGCACTCTGACCATTTCCAACCGGGCTCGAACGCGAAACGGGCCGCACTCGTAGTGCCCATCCGAACGACGTCGATTTTCGTCTTGTCGGGAGTCCGGGTCTCATCGGGGGTGTCGAAACTGCGTGCTTCTACGCCAGCCATGTGAGCCTCCCTCGCTGTCGTGTGGTGCAGGGACCACGATCCTAACGCTGATCCGGAGGATGCTGGATGGCGGCCTACGGCGGCCTGGGGCTCGCGCCCACCGCGAGGCCGCCGCTCGTGAGCATCCCTTGAGGGCGACAGACGCGGGGAGCGCCGAACGCGCGAAGACGAAGCGCTGATCAGGCGACGCTGCGGCGAGCGGGCATCTCGCGAGCGTGCTCTCGACTCAGTTCGAGATCCGGTGCGCCTCCGATTGCATCGTAGAAGCGATGCTGGAGAAGCACGTAGCGGCGGTGGTGGAGCGCCGCGCGCGTCCAACTGCGATCGAGCTTTCCGTTGGAGTAGAACCGGCGTGCCCAGAGCGAAGCCGGTTTGGCTATACGCACTGCACCGACCAAAGCGACCCCGGGAACGAAGATGCCGAAAGCCCCCAGTTTGGCTTTTCCCTTGAGAAACGCAACGAGCGCAAAGCACATGTTTACGCTGATCACTCCGCCGAGCACCCAGTGAGGTACATCCTTGCCGGGGTCTGAGCCAAGCGGCGCGGTCGCCAGCAGGCAGAGAAGGCCAAACGTGAAGCCCATCAGCGTGGCCTCGATCGAACCGCGTCCCTCTCGGGTCCAATAGACATCATCGAGGTGCAGGATCAACGCGAATTCGTCCAACGTGAGCGCTGCGCCGACGCCGAAGAGCGCGGATAGCAAGAGCATCGAGTCGTCGCCGGGGCGGAAGCCGATGATCGCCGTTCCCGCGGCGAGGCTCACGACGATCCCAGGTACCAGGTGATGGAGGTGAACTCCCTGCACCGACCCGCTTCCCCAACCGCGCGCTCGACCAAGGCGGGTGAACGTGCGCGCGATCGCAAACGTGAGTAGGAAGGCGAGCAAGAGAAAGAAGAGAGGCTCTCGTCCTGCTCGGTAGACGTAGTGGCCGTACCCGGGAATGAAGTGGAAGAGGTCGGCCACGCGGTCAATCTACCCCGCGCGCCCGACAGGCCTTGGATCGAGACAGTCGAGGCCCGCGGCTGTCGAGCAAGAGCCCGACTCTAAGTGAGCCGCGCGGACGACCAAAAACGCGATCGCGACACGAGTGCACCCTTGAAGGGTCAGGACGTGCCGCCGAAGTCGACATCCTTGGTCTCGACCGTCCCGGCCGTCCGACCGGGCGCCGTCTGATAGGTCCAATACAGGTTCGTGTGCGCGATGACCTGGTCCGGCGGCGGCGCCCCCCATGCCGTCTGGTCCTCCGTCGTGTGCGCGTCGCTGACAAGGGTCGCGTCATACCCTCTGACAAACGCGCCGTGGAGCGTAGAGCGGACGCACTCATCGGTCTGTGCGCCGACGACGACGAGTCGCCCGACTGCGAGGCCCGACAGCACGGTCTCGAGGGTGGTGTCCTCGAAGGAGTCGGCGTAGTTCTTCTCGACGTGCGGCTCGGCCTCGCCCGGAGTCAGCTCGGGGACGATCCGCCAGTCGTCGCTCCCCCTCGCGAGCTGCTCGTCGGACTGCTGGACCCAGACAACGGGGACCCGCTCCCGCCGCGCCTTCTCGACAAGGCTGCCGACGTTCGCGACGACTGCGTCGCGCTCGTGAGCCCCCTTGACGACTCCGTTCTGCACGTCGACGACGAGGAGTGCAGTGTTCGGCCGGTTCTCGAGTGTGGTCATGGTTTCTCCTTACTCACGCGCTGGGCTCCTGTGTCCACCCACGGCGGACATACCCCGAGTGGCTACGTCGGATGTCAAGAAGACCACGATCGCAGATGCCAACTGGTGCGCGCTCCATACGCGCGCCCGTCAAGGAACATAGAAGCATCACTCGCACAGGGCGGTGTACACCGGCTCCGACCGATTCACTCTCGTGTTCCATGTCGTCCGGCAGTTCTGCCCAGGGATGCCGTCGCAACTCCCAGACGGACCGCGTGAGCGCGGGGGAAAGCCGGATCCGCGAACGCGCCGACGGGAACGGCAATGAGCTCCGGCGCTGTCGGAATCTTGTAGAAGACCGCCGCGCCGCACTCGGGGCAGAGAGAAGATCCGTGTTTCACCGTTGTCGGAGACACGGACGTACTCGCTGTACCTACGTTCGGTTCGTACTTGCTCCCCGTCGAACCGCGCCTGGACGCCGAATGCGCTCCCCGTCCGACGCGGACAGGTATTCCCTCACAGAGCACTCTCGGGTGCTGCCGGCCTGCTCTGCTAGCGTGCCGCGTTCGTGAAAGGCCCGAGGAGCGCATGAAGCGATTCAAGCTTGCTGTCGTCCTCGCCGGTGTGTTCGCGGCGATTGCCGTGACCGGAGCATCCGGCGCGAGCTTCAAGGTCGACAACGGCCCGTGCCCAGAACCGCCGGGAGGTGGCGCCCTCCTTCGCTGCCCGACTGGTCATGTCGGCGCGCCCTATTCGCTCCAGCTCCAAGGCGAGGAGGGCTGCGACACCTACTGGTTCGAGATCCCGAACGGCGCGCTGCCGGCAGGACTCTCCATGTCGAGGAGCGGTCTCGTCACCGGGGTTCCCACGGGCGCTGGAACAGCGCGTTTCTGGGTCTGGATCCACGATCTGACCGCCGCGGAGGGCGGGCCTTCCTGGTGTGCGTACGACGACCAGTCCGAGCGCGAGTTCAGCATCCCGATCGATCCCGGGCTCGCAATAGTCAACGACTCGGTCAAGCCCGCCACCGTTGGCCAGTCCTACTCAGAGACGCTCGCGGCGAAACAGGTCGCGAGCTTGAATCCGCCCGCCGGTCCCGATGTGCAGGCGGCCTGGTCGGTGCAGTCGGGAGCGCTTCCTCCCGGCCTCACGTTCTCTCCCGACGGCGCGCTCGCCGGCGCGCCGACGGTGGAAGGCAGCTACCAGTTCGTCGTCAGGGCGCAGAACGGCGGCCAATCCGCCACCGCGACCTACACGCTCGTAGTCCGGCAGCCGGTCGTCGTCAAGTCGCAGTTCGGCTCCTTGAAACCGCCGAGAGCCGAGGTCCGGATTCGCCTCTTGACAGCCGCGACTGCGACGGGCGGGACCGGTACGTATGCGTGGTCGATCAGTTCCGGCGCGCTGCCTGTTGGCGTCGCGCTCGATGCGACCAACGGCACGATCTCGGGAAGTCCTCAGACGGCAGGGCGTTTTGGGTTCGATGTCAGCGCCGCCGACGGTGAGGGGCGCGTCGCGACGGTGAGCGCTGTATTGACCGTCGCGCCGACGCTGACGATCAAGACTCTCCATCTGACGGCAGCGAAGCTCGGACGCGCCTACCAGGCGAAGCTCGTGACGGCCGGTGGGGTCCAGCCCGTGAGGTGGACGCTCCGCGGCAGGCTCCCGTTTGGCGTCCGGTTCGCGAAGAGAGTGGGCGCTCTCGTCGGGACTCCGCGCCGGATGGGAACCTTCCGCGTTACCGTGGAGGCGCGCGATGCGCTCGGCGCAAAGTCGCAGAAGACGCTCGTGCTTCTCGTCAAGAGCTAAGCGTCGACCCCCAGCGCTCGCGAGCCGCCGCGGCGGAGAGAACCACTGCTATTTCGAGGAGACAGTGCAAGCCGGTCACGGAGTGGGTGCTCGAGCGGCTCGCACCGGCCCCGGGGGACACGGTCCTCGAGCTCGTCGCCGGCCGGCATCGTCGGCTTCGCGGTGCCGCGCTCGTCGCCCCGGGAGGCCGCATGATCGTCAATGACTTCTCGGAGGCGCTGGTCGACACAGCCGAGCGCCGGGCGGCCGAGTTCGGGCTCGGGGACCTCGACTTCCGGATACTCGACGGGGAAATCTCGATCCCTCCCGGACAACGCAGTCGACCTGTTCGTTCGAGCTGATGTTTCGTTTCGGGGAGGCCCCAATCTCCAAGCGGAAAGGAGAGACCCCCCACTCTCGGAAAAGGCGGTCGAGTGGCGCGCGCCGAGTGAAACGAATGGGAGGGCCCCGCAAAGCCGGGCCCTCCCTCGAATGCGATGAGGTCGAGCTACGCGGCGACTAGAACCCGGTTGCTGCGAGCGACGATCTTGCCGCTCGTGATCTTGGGCTCGTTGGGGATCAACGTCTCGAGCTTCTCCTCGCGGATCCACGTCGTGGCGACCTTCGTCGACTCCATGCCCTGCTCGGGAGTCTCGAAGAGTCCGAGCGAGGTGAAGACGCCGTTGTCGGTCTCGAGCAGGAAGTAGCCCGCGAACCCGGGCAGCTTCTCGAGCTTCGGGACGAGTGTCTCGTTGACCTTGCTCGTCAACTCGGCCGAGCGATTCTGGTCCACGCCCTCGTAGCGGCGGATGGTTGCATGCATGCTGATCCTCCTTGTGTTCCGATCAGGGCAGGAGAGTCCGAACGAACTCCCTGCTGCGCTCAGGCTAGGTACGACAGTCGAAGAGGAAAGTAAAAGCCTCGGCGGCTTCAAAGACGAGCCAACGCGCCAAAGCACTGTAGCTGCGATTCCCCGGCGCCGTCGGCGGTCCTTCCCCGACTTGGCGGTGACGATCGCCCCCGGGCCATTCGTCTGGAGTTCCGCATAGTCAACCTCGCGAACGAAACAGCCGAGAAGTCGCTCGTCGAGATCGCCCCATGGCGCCATTGCCGGCAGGCATCCTTTCGTGCCGACGTCAAGACGCGCGTGAGCACCAACCGGGCGGATCGGATAGGGTGTCCTCTGGAAACACCGAGCCAGTCGCGCTGACGGTCAGCTTCGTGTCCGTCGAGTCGCCAGCTCTTCTTTCTCGTTGCGACCACAGTTACGTCGAGCGGCGACAGCCGCTCGGGAGGCGGGCCTCCCCGAGGCAGCCGCCCATGCCCATGATCGACGAGAGGAGCTAGCCATGACCACACTTCTTACCGAGGTCCCGACGTCAGACAAGATGGTCAAGATCGCCCGCGAGCAGGTGGATGCCTTCAATACCGGCGACTGGGAGCGCGTCCGAGCAGGACTCGCCTCCGACTCCCGCCTGGACGAGCTCGGGACCGAGCGCAAGATCGAGGGTCCCGAGAAGATCGTCGAGGTCTTCAAGGGCTGGAAACAGGCGTTCCCGGACGCCGCGGGCACGGTGACGAGCGCCTTCGCCAGCGGTGACACGGCGGCCCTGGAAGTGACTTGGAAGGGCACGCACACCGGCCCGCTCATGATGGCGGAAGGGACGATCCCCGCCTCGGGCAAGCATCAGGAGACGCCCGCCGCCATCTTCTTCACCTTCGAGGGCGACAAGATCAAGGAAAGCCGCCACTACTTCGACTCGCTGACGCTCCTCAAGCAGATCGGCGCGCAGCCCAAGTAACTGCGACGCAAGGAGTACAAAAGGGGGCGGCCGAACGGGTCGCCCCCTTCAATCGGCGCCCTACTCAGAGGAGTCAGTAGCTCTAGATCGCGAACGCGGAGGCTGCAGCGAAGGCGGATGCGGCGGGCCGCAAACCCCGACGGAATCTAGGGTTCCGGTGTCCGCGCGCTCGGGTGCGCGACAGTTTCCGCGATAGGGCGCATCCTCCTGTTCGCAAATTCGCGCCACACCCGTCGTCGCAACGTCGTGACCTCGTGAGCCTCCCGAGTTGCGGCTGTCCGGCGGTGTTTCCATGCTGGTCGAGCGATGGCTGAGCCCACCGGACCTCGGGAGGCAGCGGCCCTTCCGCCCGACCCTGGTCGTTTGGAGTCGGCGGTGCGCGAGGCACGGGACGATGCGGCGCCATTCGCTCTCGTGGCAGCGGGAATCCTCGTTGCTTTGGCGCTCGTGAGTAGGCATGCCCACTGGGACTTGCTCGGGCACCCGCTGTGGTGGTTGTGGCTCGTCGTCGCCCTTCCCTACGTCTGCCTCTCCGGAATCCTCCTCTTCGGCTTGGGCCGCCTCGTCCGGCATGACCACAGGCGCGAGATCGTCATCGTGCTGCTTGCGCTCGTTTGGGTCTTCAACGTCCTTGGTGTCGTTGTCCTTGTTTTCTCGTTGGTCGCTCACTCAGGCGTCGAGATGACCGGGCGCCAGCTGCTGGTCGACGGTGGTGCCGTGTGGTTCACGAACGCCGTCGCGTTCGGGCTTGCCTTCTGGGAGCTCGACTGTGGTGGCCCAGTTGCCCGAGCACTCGCGACGGCTCCTCGCAAGCCCGACTTCCAGTTCCCCCAAGACGAGAACCCCGAACTGGCGCGCGAAGGTTGGGCGCCGCGTCTGTGGGATTACTTCTACGTGTCGCTGACCAACTCGATCGCGTTCAGCCCGACCGACGCGATGCCGCTCACGCGCCCCGCAAAGGCGTTGATGGCGGCCGAATCCACCCTATCTGCGATCACCGTTCTTCTGGTCGCCGCACGCGCGGTGAACATCCTCACGTAGAGCATCGATCTCGACCGGTGCCTCCGGCCCTCGTCGAGCGTTGCTACACGGATCTACTCCACGTGAGCGAAACCGATGCAGCCGGAACACCAAACGCCGCTCGCCGTCACGGGTCCTCTTGCAAGAGTGCTGGCCCTGCAGCACTTGAACTCTGTTTGCCGAGGCTCCATCGTCTCACGCGCTAGTCGCACGTTGACGGCCTTCGGGGTTTCGGCCGGCGTTCTGGCGCAGGGCCAGTTCAACCACTCTACTCCTCTTCGTGGACTCGCGAGCACCTTTGCGGGCGAAAATGTCTCCGCGGTGTTCCTCGCTGGCCAATTACACTCGGTGCTTCGCAGCTACCCTCACGCAGCACGCCGGCCAGCGGAGTCCGCACAGCGTGTCGATTGAGGAAGGCCCGCTTCGGCGGGCCTTCCTATGAGAGAGTGGCGGCCCCGAGCGGGCTGCCGCTTACGGACGGTATTGCTGATCGAGCGAGCGCACGGTGTCGACGTGGACACGAATCCAGACGCCCGAGTCCAGTGGCTCGAAAAGCCTACGGTGCTTCCCGCCACTGACGATCCGCGATAACTCGGAGACGTTGATGGGCGTCGCGGCGATACCCTGCCCGTTGTTGGTGAGCACGGTGATGCGAGCGCTCGTCGGAACCAGATACGTCAGTAGACGGTGACCCTCCTCGACGACGTAGTTGTCATTTGGAACGTCGCTCGAACCGGTGTTCTGGAGCGCCCCCCGGCTCGCGGTGACGCCGGTCGTGAACCAGGCGGGATCGAATTGCATCTCGAAGCGTCCGCCCCTGCGGGTGAGCGTCTTCACGTGGCCGTAGAGCGTCATCTGACCCGCCGGGGCAGCCGGCGGCAGCAGCTTGAAACCGGACTGCTGCTTCGCGACGGCCGCCGCTGATGCTGGCGTAGCCAAGAGGCGAGACGAGCCGAAAACCGTGGCCGCGATCGCAATTGCCGTGAGTGTGGCGAGTACTGGCTTCATGGTTCCTTCTTTCGGATCGATGGTGTTGCGTCTCATCAAGTGTGGACATGAAGAGGCCGCAGAGCCATGGACGTCAGATAGGCGATCGATGGAATCTCGCCCGTCGGCAGCTCGGGGCGACGCACGGTCCGGGACTGCGCCGTGACAGCCGGCTGCGATCATGGCGTCGTGAATCAGGTGCGGATCGACAAGTGGCTCTGGGCGGCACGCCTCTTCAAGACGCGCAGCGCTGCGAGCGAGGCCGTCCTCGGGGGGCGGGGACACCTGAACGGGGAACGCGTGAAGCCCTCAAAGGTCGTACGCGTAGGGGACACGATCGAGGTGACGATCGGGTCGATTCGACGGACGCTGGCCGTGACCGGAGTCGCCGAACGCCGCGGTTCCGCGAGCGCGGCAGCGACGCTGTATGCAGAGACGCCCGAGTCGCAGGCGGCTCGCAAGCAACATGCGCAGGAGCGGCGGCTGACCCGTCCGCTCGGAGCTGACCTCGGCGCGCGCCCCACGAAGCAGGCCCGACGCCGGCTCGACGCCTTGCGCCGCGCCCAACGGCGCGCACGCTGAGCGCCGCCGCCTAGATCGCACGTGGACACGACCGCAACGAAGTTGGTCCCGATCCCCTTTAGGGAGACGGATGGGTGGTCGGTCCGGCTAAACGTCCCGAACCGATCAGCGCGACGTGAACTGCTCGAGCCGCGCCAGCAGCTCCCGCCCGAGCTCGTCGCGCTCACGAGCCCGACTTGGTGCCAGTGCTCTGGCGACGAAGACGAGCGGAATATTCAAGGCGAGCACGATGCCGACCCCGATGGCGAGGTATATCCAGATGCTGTCGCGGAATGTGCCTGGCTCCTCGGACGACTCTCCGCCGGGTCAGAGCGGCGAACCAGCAACTCGCGGCGAAACCGTCCGCATCGAAGCCGATACTTGGACGTATGAGTCTGCGCGGCGTCGACCTGCTCGCGCTCACTGTCCTCTGGGGTGTCTTGCTCATCGGCGCCGTCCTCATCGCGTCGGTCGGCGGCGAGGTCTTTGCGCTTGCCGTCCTCTGGCTTGTCGTGCTGATGGGCGCTGTCCTTCTCGCGTCGCTGGGCGTCGATGACACCCGGAACGCAGACGGAGACGACGCGGTAGAGGCCAGCGCCCCCGCCTTCATCATGAGCGGGCTGCTCGGTCTGACCTACGTGACCGCCGCCGCTCTCGCTCTCCGAGCCGGCGTCGTCGCCGCGTTTCTCACAGGCGGTTGCCTTGCGGCAGTGTTCTTGCTCGTACGCCACCTGCGGCGCGAACATGCAGCACCCGCCACAAGCGGTCTTGAACGGACTTGAGCGAAAATCGAGTCGCGCCCACGAGCGACTCGAGCTAACCACGATCGCAGTGACCAAGCCAAAAATGCCTCGACGGAGCGGCGCCGGAGTCGAACCGACCGAGCCGTGGGCTACACGACCGCACTGGTTTTGAAGACCAGCACGGTGAATCGCGCAAACCCGCATGAACTCTAGGTTTTCGTTACTCAAGAGTTCGGTGCGCGATAGTGATTGCGACAGTTTTTCGAGAAGTGCGTAGACCGTCGGTGCATCTGGCGCGGATGATTACGCGGCCCCGACGCGTGACGAGACGGCGAAGAGGTGCCACTCTCCGACGTCTTTTAGAGTGCGGACGCCGCGATCCTCGAATGGGATTCCCGATCCCGCGACGAGATCCTTGACGGTGCCGGAGACGAGTATCTCGTCCGGCTCGGCCTCTGCCACAACGCGCGCGCCGATGTGGACCGCAACTCCGCCGACCTTGCCGTCGATCAGCTCACACTCGCCGGCGTGAAGACCGGCTCTGATTTCGATGCCGAGCTCCGCCAAGGCGTCGCGGACAGCGCAGGCGCAGCGGATGGCGCGTGCCGGCCCGTCGAAGCTCGCGAAGAAGCCATCCCCGGCCGTGTCGATCTCGCGGCCCCGAAAACGAGCGAGTTGACCACGCACGCGTGAGTGGTGCTCGCGCAGAAGCTCGCTCCAGCGTGCGTTGCCGAGTGTCATCGCCTTCTCCGTCGAGCCCACGATGTCCGTGAAGAGAACGGTGGCGAGGACGCGGTCAGGTTCGGTCTCCTCCCAGGGCCTCTCGCGCCAGATCCGCTCGACAAACTCGCGGACGGCGACGGCGACCGCACCGGCGTCGCCGACCCAGGGAATGTGATCGATGCCGTCGAGCTCCCGGTAGAGCGCTCCGGGAACCTGCTCCGCGACGAGCCGGCTCACATCGACTGGGACATAGCGATCGCCAGTACGGTGCAACACGAGCGTCGGCACCCGAATCGTCGGCAGCACCGACCGGATGTCGATCTCGAGGTTCATTCGCCGGAGCGCCGCAAGCGCGCCCGGGGTCGCGCTGAGCCTGGTGGCATGAACCGCCCACGCGAGGACCTCCTCGTCGCCGGCGATAGTCGGATACATGCGCTGCGCCAGCTGGGCGATGAAGTCTGGCTCGGCGAAGCGTCTCTCCGACTCTTCGATGTAGTTCTGCGCCGCGTCCTCTCGCAGTCCCCATGGGTAGTCCGAAGCCCACAGGCCGCGGGGCGGCACGGCAAAGAGAACGAGCGCCGTCACGCGTTCGGGGTACGTCGCCGCGAAGAGCACCGCCATCGCACCGTCCGGTCCGGTTCCGAACAGGGCTGCGCGCTCCGATCCGACAGCATCGAGGACGGCGCGCACGTCGTCCATTCGCTGCTCGAGCGGAGGAACGCCACTCGGCCGGTCGGAGAGTCCGACGCCACGACGGTCGAAGAGGAGCAGGCGGGAGAACGACGCCAGCTCGCGCATGAAGGCGGCCCAGCGCGGGTTCTCCCAGAAGATCTCGACGTTGGATATGACCTGCGGGACGAAGACCAGGTCGAGCGGACCCTCGCCGACGACTTGATACGCGATGTTCAGGCCGTCCGTCGTGCGCGTGTAGCGAATCGCAGGAACGTCCATGCGGCCGTTACAAGAAACCAGCGTTCCAGAAAGCAGCACACCTCGAGCTGCGGAGTTCGATGCGGACCCAAGGCGCAACCGGCAGCGACTGCGCGCGCACAGCCACAGTGGCATTGTAGGTTGCGGGCACCTGGCCGCACGGAGGAATGAACTGCGCGGAGGGCGGCCGTGGACCTTCGGGCGTGTCTCGTTGCATCATCTGGTGAGACATGGCCATGCGGGCGCTCGCGAGGGAAGTTGTGGGACGCGATGAGGAGCTCGCGGTCGTGCGAGATTTTCTCGCTGCGGTCGACCGCCTTCCGTCGGCTCTGTTGATCGAGGGCGAGGCCGGCATTGGGAAGACGACGTTGTGGAGCGCCGGTATCGCCGCGGCGGCAGAGCACGGTTATCGGGTCCTGTCGGCGCGGCCCGCGCAGGCGGAGAGTCAGGTTTCGTACGCGGGTCTCGCAGATCTGCTCGACCCCGTGCTCGAGCGCGCCTTGGACGAGCTTCCCTCTCCTCAACGGCGTGCGCTCGAGATCGCGTTGGCTTTGCGGGACTCCGAAAACGGCGTTCCGGATCAAGCAGCGATCGCGTTCGCGCTGCTTGGCGCGCTTCGCATTGCCGTTACCGACGTTCCGCTGGTAGTTGCGGTTGATGACCTTCAATGGCTCGACGCTCCTTCGGCGTTTGCGCTCCGGTTCGCGGCGCGCAGGCTGCGGGACGAGCCGATCGGACTCTTGTTGTCGGTCCGCCACGACGGCGACGGTGGGGCGTCGGGCGCAGGGTTGCTGTCTGACGAGCGCACACAGCAGATCCACGTCGGCGGGCTCAGCCTCGGCGCGCTGCAACGCCTGATTCAGGCACGTCTCGACCTGGCTCTGCCTCGTCCGCTGCTCACACGCCTCCACGAGAGCTCCGCCGGAAATCCGTTCTACGCCCTCGAACTTGCGCACGCTCTCGGGTCGAGCCAACGGGAACTCGAGCCGGGTGAGCCACTACCAGTGAGTGGTGAGTTGCGTCGCCTGATCGGCGACCGGCTCGCATCGCTCCCGCCGGGCTTGGACGAGGTACTACTCGTAGCGGCAGCGGCTTCGCAGCCGACGCTCGGACTCCTCGGGGCCGTTCTTGGCGAGGAGGAGGTTTCGGCTCGTCTGCGCCCTGCGGTCGACGCCGGACTGGTGGAACTGCTCGGGGAGCGCGTTCGCTTCGCCCATCCACTCTATGCCTCGGCTGTGTATGGAGGCGCGACTCCAGAGGACAAGCGGAAGATTCGTCGGAGGCTGGCCGCTGTCGTTGACGATCCCGAGGAGCGCGCACGTCATCTTGCTGCGAGCGCCGTCGGTGCAAATACGGACGTCGCTGCAGCGCTCGATGAAGCGGCGCTGATCGCCCGGGCGCGTGGCGCACCCCAGGCAGCCGCCGAGCTGAGCGAGCTCGCCCTGCGCCTCACGCCGGAGCCGGAGGCTGAGGCCGCCCACCGTCGACGGCTCGACGCAGGCGCGGCTCACTTCGAGGCCGGCGCCACGGCTCGTGCTCGCGCGCTGTTCGCAGAAGCGGCGGAAAGTGCAGACATCGGCTCTCTTCGGGCTGAGGCGCTGAGTCGACTTGCTCGGGTACATCACTATGCGGGGGACCAGCGGCTCGCCGTCGAGCTTTTCCGGGAGTGCCTGGCAGACCCACAAGCCAGTGCTCCCGTGCAAGCCGACGCCGCAGAAGGGCTCGCGACCTCTCTCTTCTTCTTGCGCGAGGAGTTGGCGGACGCGCTTGGCCACGTCCGCTCGGCGGCGCGCATCGCAGAGGAAGACGGGAGCCGGGCGGCGCTCGCGGTCGCACTTGGAACCCAGGGGATGATCGAAGCGGTTCTCGGTCGGCCGGAAGCGGCCCGCACGCTCCAATCTGCCGTCGCACTCGAGGAATATGCGCGCGAGCTCCCGCTCGGGAGACAGCCGAGCTTCCAGTTGGCTGTCACGCGCGTCTGGGGCGACGACCTCGACGCGGCTCGGGCAGCCCTGGAGGCGATTCGGCAGCGAGCGGTCGCACAGGGAGACGAGAGCTCGCTCCCGTTCACCCTCACCTACCTGAGCCTCGCCGAATACCTCTCGG
>WNGD01001865.1_pt1 | contig 48362 bp, 46 predicted proteins | sample 5400671 | NCBI WGS metagenome assembly WNGD01 (sample SAMN13153369, study PRJNA577476) | soil metagenome | isolation source: 40 cm soil or saprolite under grassland replicate 2 | place: USA:California | collected 2016-06-15 | reverse complement strand
AATATCGGGCTGTTGAAGACATAATCATGATCGACCACCGGGTGCACGATCGGGAGCTGGCCCTGGTCGTCCAAGGGTGAGAGGCCATAGAAGTAGAGCGTGCGGGCATCAAAGTAACTGCGGTCGCCGCGACCCGCGAGGTAGAGCTGGGACAAGGCGAAATCCGGGACGTACTTGATCAAATTCGTTATTTGAACGTTTCGGATCAGACCGTAATCGTAGAGATAGTTCTTGTCCGTAAGCACCGTTCCGTCCCAGCCCCACACCCATTTGTCGGAAAGATTGAACTGGCCCGATGTTTCCAGGCTGCCGCGGAAGTCGAGATAACCGGGCGTGTTCAAGAACAGCTCTTTGTCGAGCTGGAAAATACCCGTGGCGCGAATGCTGTAGGCACCGTCAACCAGCCGTTGGCGCCACTCGCCTTGCAGCAAGGGGCCCTGCTTGGTCGTGATCATGGGCGCGAAAGTAAAGTCGTAGTCGGGCGCGAGCACCCAATAGTAGGGGACCGTGACCCCGAACCCGTAGATCGAGCTGGTGCTGTAGGTTGGCGTGAGCACGCCGGTCTTCTTCTTCACCGTCGGATCGGGTGCCGACATGTAGGGCATGTAAGCCAATGGGACGCCGACAAATTCGAGCCGTGCGTCCTCGAAGTACAGCATCTTCTCGTCTTGATCGTGGATGATCCGCGCTGCCTTCACCTGCCATTTCGGCGGTTTCTTGGGATCCTCTATGCACGGCTCGCAGGCGGTATAGACGCCATTATGGAAGATGGTGAAATTGCCCGAACGCTCCGCGCGCGGCGCGGCGAAGCGAGTCTGCTCGGGCGCATCGAGTCTCAGGGAATCCACGAAGCCGTCGCGATAGTCGTCGCTGAGGTCCATGATTTCGCCGCGAGTGACCGTGCCGTCACCTTCGGTCAGCTGCACATTTCCTTCGGCATGCAGGCGCTTAGTTTTCTGGTCATAGATCACCCGGTCGGCCTCGAGCGTGGAACTGCCAAAATAAAGTTGCACGTTACCAACCGCGGAGACGCGCTCGTTGGTGTAGTCGTAATTGATCTCTTCGGCGCGAACGAGCATCTGCTCCTGCGAACGTTCGGGCCTGACGGGTGGCTTCGGCCGCGCCGGAAATGCCAGCTGTGCCAATGCCGGCGGCACGCCGGCCGCGCCGGCGACGACCGTGGCGGCGGCCGCAAAAATCACCCCCGCCGCCCACCACGTGCGGCGGCGCGACAGGCGCGAATGGGTAGCAGGCCGCGCCATCACCCGTCCTCCTGGAAGAGGAGCGCAATCAGGCCCGTCACGCTGCCGACGGCGGGAGGCAATCCTGCCGCCGCCAGCGGGCCCATCAGTCCGGCTTTGCTCAAGTCTCCGGTGACCTTCGACAAGATGTAGAGCAGAAAGCCAGCGCCGATGCCGCCCAGCACGATCTTCTGCACGCCCCCGAAGCGGAAGAAACGCAAACTGACCGCCGCGGCCAGAAGCACCATCGCCACGAGATAGAAGGGCTGTGCCAACAGTTGATAATATTGCAGTCGATAACCAGCGGCGGCCAAGCCTGCGCTTTCGGCGTGATCGATATACGACGACAGTTGCCAGAACGGGACGGTCTCGGGCGTGGCGAAGCTTTCTCCAACCTGCACCGGCGTCAGGCTGGTCTGAAGGAGGAAAGTCTCGCGATCCGACGGCGCTGTTCCACTGGCGTAAAATCTGGCGTCTTCGAGCCGCCAGTATCCCGATTCGAGGGTGGCGCTTTTTGCTTCAATGCGGTCACGGAAGTGGCCGGCGGCGTCGAAGCGGAAGACGCTCACGCCGCCCAATTCGATTCCTTGTTGGCGGCTTGTTTTCGCGTTGATGACCGACTGGCCGTCCTCGCTGCGTTGGCGTAGCCAGAAACCGCGGCCGGTGGTGCGGAAGCCGCTGTCCCGGCCGGACAGATCGGCTTCAAGGCGCGTCGAATGCTCGCGCAAGTTCGCCGAGATCGGATTATAGACCGTCGTCAAGACGAGCCCGATCAAGGCGGCGATGACGAGGGCGGGTGCGATGAATTGCCAAGCTGAAATTCCCGCCGCCCGCGCGACCACGAGCTCCAAGCGACGCGACAAATTCAAATAGCAGAACATCGCGCCGACCAGGACTGCGAAAGGCATCACGCGCTCGGTGATGAAGGGCACGCGAAAGAGCGTGATCTGGGCGATGAGCAAAGCGGAGACGTCCTTGATATCCGCGGAGCGCCGCAACAATTCGAGAAAATCGATCATCGCGGTCAGCACCAACGTCCCCGCGAACACGGCAAGCACCGCCGAGAGGAAGCGCCACCCGAAGTATCGCGAGAGCGTCCCGGTGATCATGGCGCTTGTCCCATCAGGGCGTTGGTGCGCTGAGCAATGCGCTCCATGAGCGCGGTGATTGCATTGGCGACGAAGGCCGGCGGCTCGATGATGACCCCGCGCGAAATGGCGATATAGCCCAGCACGAATGCCGCGGTCAGAGCGAGGTAGGGAAGCGCCAGGACAATCGGCGTGTGCACTCCTGCGATCATGCCGACGAAGCCCAATCCTCGCAGCGCCGCCACCACGCTGATCGCGCCCATGAGCGACATGGTGCGATTCTGCCGCGTCGTGCGCGGCGCGCCGAGATAGGCGTAGGTCATCACCACGAAGGCGAGCGGGTAGAGGGGCGCCGTGACCCGGTCGTGAAATTCGGCACGGATTTGATCCGGCTCGTCGGAAAACGTCATGTTGGTCAACGCAGGATTATAAAGCTCCCACAGATATCGTTCCCGCACCGAATATTTCAGGCTCTGGTTGCTGTTCGAGAGCCAGGACAGGTCGAACCCGTAACTGTTGAACAGCACCAGCGCGGGATCGCGCTGCCCGGTCTCGTGCCGCTGCACGCTGCCGTTCTCGAGCACGAGAAACAGGCCGCGGTCGTTTTTTACGATGTCGCCCTGCTCGGCCAGGATGCTGGCTCGTTCTTTCGGGTCGCGCTGATCGTCGATGAAGATGCCGAGCAATTGTCCGTTGGGACGCCGCTCGCGAATGTGGAGCGTAAGCCGCTCTTCCAATTTGATGAAACGGCCGGGCTGCACGATATTGGAGACCAGGTCGGCGCGAACTTCGGTCGCCCAGCGCCGCAGCTCGCGCAGTCCCCACGGTGAGACATAGGTGCTGATCGCGGCAACGAGCAGGGAGACGACGATCCCGGCCGCCAGGAAGGGGCGGAATAGAACCCATGGCGGCATTCCGGCCGCATTCATCACGATGAGTTCGGAATCGTTGCCCAACTTGTTGAGCACGTGCGCCACCGCGATCATCAGTGCGATCGGCGCGATGATCAGGACGAGCAGCGGAATGATGAGGCCGGTGATGCCGATGAAGACGAAGATGCTTTGGCCCTGATTCGTCATCAGGTCGATGTCGCGCATCGCCTGCGTGATCCACATGAGCGCGGTCACGCTGGCGCAAATGACCAGGAACGCACCGAGCGTGGTGCGAAAAATATACCGGCCGATGGACCCCATCCGATTTACGCGTCCCCGCTCGCGGCAAAACGTCGGTGCGCCGGGCCCCCGATGCCCGCAGCGGCGCGCCGATGCTATACCCACCCCTTTTACCCTCTATTTGATCCGGCAACAAAGTGGCTTGGCCAAGGCAAAGCCTTTGAGTATGCACAACAAAACGTTAATCTGGATCGTGTGTCGCAGCGGCCACAGGCGCCGGCGAAGCAAGCCCTTGCGAGCCCTCACCGGGCCGGCCTGCGAGGAGGTGCTTTCGGGGGCGCCCCCGCGACGCCTTCTGCGGCCTTCCACCGACCCGTCTCGACCCCGCTCGGCGGTGCAAGGGGGTGCAAAAAACGCCCCATTTCACGTCTTTGTGCGCGTACTCGCAAATAAGTTCGCGCAATCGGCGCAAGCTTGATTGCGTCCGCAAAAGCGGCTTCCACTTTGCAGCGAGTCGAGAGGAGGGGCCTCATGTCCGGCCGCCTGAAGCTTGAATTTGCTCCCGTTGCCGCGCCCGCCAAGGGTGTTCTTGTCCTGTTCTGTGAGGACGGGGTCAAATTCGGCTCTGCCGCGCGCCGCGCGCTCGGGCCGACCGGCGATCTGGTGGGGCGAGCGGCGGCAGCCGATCGGTTCAAGGGCAAGAGCGGTTCGGCGCTCGATCTCGTCGCGCCGCCCGGGCTCGACCTGTCGCGTCTTGTCATCGTGGGCGTCGGCAAGGCCCGCGACCTCAAGGCTCAGGATTTCGTCAAGCTCGGCGGCATCGCCATGGGCAAGATCCCGGCGGCGGCGAGCGAGGCCACCCTCATCGCCGACCTGCCCGGGGGCGCCGTCAAGCCCGAGCGGGCCGCCGACATGGCGCTCGGCGTGCAACTGCGCGCCTATGCCTTCGAGCGTTACAAGACCAAGCGCAAGGACGACGAGGAGAAAGCGGCCAAGGTCAAGGTCACGATCGCGGTTGCAGGCGTTGCGGCGGTGGAGAAGGCGTTTGCCGCGCGCGCCGCCGTCGCCGACGGCGTGGCGATTGCGCGCGATCTCGTCAATGAACCGGCCAATGTGCTCTACCCGGAAGAATTCGCCCGCCGCGCCGGCAGTTTGAAAAAACTCGGCGCCGTCGTCGACGTACTCGGCGTCAAGGAGATGAAGAAGCTCGGCATGAACGCGCTGCTCGGCGTTGGACAGGGCTCCGAGCACGAGAGCCGCACGGTCATCATGCGCTGGAACGGCGGCAAGCGCGGCGCCGCACCGCTCGCCTTCATCGGCAAAGGCGTCTGTTTCGATACCGGCGGCATTTCGATCAAACCCGCGGCCAGCATGGAGGACATGAAAGGCGATATGGCGGGAGCCGCGTGCGTGGTCGGCCTCATGCATGCGCTCGCCGCGCGCAAAGCGAAAGTCAACGTGGTCGGCGCGATCGGTATCGTGGAGAACATGCCCGACGGCAGGGCGCAACGCCCCGGCGATATCGTCACCACGATGTCGGGGCAGACCATCGAGATCATCAACACCGACGCCGAGGGCCGGCTCGTGCTCTCCGACTTGCTCCATTATGTGAACAAGCATTTCAAACCGAAGTTCATGATCGACCTCGCCACTTTGACCGGCGCGATCATCGTCGCGCTGGGGCAGGAATATGCCGGTTTGTTCGCCAATGACGACAAGCTCGCCGAACGGCTCGTCAAGGTCGGCAACGAAATCGGCGAGCGGGTATGGCGAATGCCGCTTGGGCCGGAATATGACAAGATGATCGATTCGAAATTCGCCGACATGAAGAATACCGGTGGGCGCCATGGCGGCGCCATTACGGCGGCGCAGCTGTTGCAGCGATTCGTCGACAAGACGCCATGGGCGCATCTCGACATCGCCGGCACTGCCATGGGCTCGCCGCAGAGCGAGATCAATCGCAGCTGGGGCTCCGGCTTCGGCGTGCGGCTGTTGGACCGGCTGGTGGCCGAATACTACGAGAAGTGATGCGATGTCCGCTGGCTGGGAAGCGGGGAAGTCGGTGCGCGGGGTACGATGGCACAATGACGGAAATCGTATTTTACCAGTTGCAGCGTCAGCCGCTTGAGCGTGTGCTTCCCACGCTGATCGAAAAATCGCTCGAGCGCGGCTGGCGCGTGGTGGTGCAGGCGGCTTCGGAAGAACGGGTCGAGGCGCTCGACGCGCACCTGTGGACCTTTCGCGACGACAGCTTCCTCCCGCACGGTACCTGGCGCGAGGCCGAGGCGAGTGAGCAACCGATCCTGCTCACGCTCGACGGCGATAACCCGAACGGCGCGGCGGTGCGCTTCCTGATCGATGGCGCGCCGATGCCCACGGATGCCGACGCTTATCAGCGCATCGTGCTCATCGTTGACGGAGAGGATCCCGACGCGGTCGCCGCCGCGCGCGCGCGCTGGAGCGAGGGCAGGGCGAAGGGCCTCGATGTCACCTATTGGCGGCCGGACGAGGAGGGACGCTGGCAGCGGTTGGGATGAGTGGTGTCGAACGCCTCACTGCCGACGCTCTGCTAGCGCCATTGCCGTCATTGCGGAAAAGTGTTGGAATATCGCCGCCGCCAGCCGCTGGGGCGGAGGGGAAGACGCGCATGTCCCTGCTCATCGTCTACGTCGTGTTGATGATCACGGGGGATTTCGTTGCCTATCTTATCGGGCTCGTAATTGAACGAAACGCGCCGGTGGCAAGCCTGCCGGCCTTCCTGGCGATGTATTTTCTGTTTCTATGGGTCGCCTGGGTCATCGCGGTCAGGATCACGCAGCCGAGGGCGCGGCCTCAATAAGCTTGTTCTCAACGTGATGCGCGCGCATCGTTGCCATCGGCGAACCGCGGTCGAACGGCCCCAAAATCGGCACGTTAGGCGGCAAAAACACCTATTGATCAAAGTGATGATGCTGACGCAAAATCTCGGCTGCTGGGCGCGTCGGTCGAGGCCGGTTGCCGGGGTCAGGGCCGTGGCGATGCAACGAGTGAACCAAATTGTGTTGCGCACGATTGCGATGGCGACGCTCGCCTGCGCCATGGCTGCATGCTCGTCCGATCTCAGTTTGAACGGCGTCACGCTTGTTCCCAAGCCCGAAACTTTGCTGCGCAAGCCGGATTGGACAACTTTTTCGGGTGGCAGGAACGACTTCGAGCTGCGGCCGGTGACCGCGGCGGATCTCGTCGGTGCCGAGGGGCAATGCAACAGTCGAGGCGGGGAAGCCGCAGCCGACCCGACCGCCACGGGGGCGGCGGTTGCCGGCGGCATCGCGCTGCAGATGACAGAATGCGACGTGGTGCGGCGCGCCGGCCCGGTCGAAAAGATCGATATCGGCTCCGATGAGCGCGGCGAGCGCGCCGTGACGCTCACCTATCTCCGCGGGCCTTGGCCGGGCGTTTATCGCTTCGCGGGCGGGCGTCTGGTGTCGATCGAGCGTGCCCCGGGTCCACCGCCCGCGCCGGCGAAGCCGCAGAAAGGGACCGCGAAGAAACCCACCGGCACGTGATCGAGCTTGAGATATCGGAGGTCAAGTGTGAGAACGCGATCGGTGGCTCTGTTGCGGCTTCGTGATCGCTGATTGCTGGTGCCGGGCTCCTGCTTTGAGCGTTGCGCTCGCTTCGAGTCCTCCTTCGCTTTGGTGAGCATCCTCGCAGTGTCAGCGCGCGGTAGCGAAGGCTGCCGCGGACGCGGGTCGGATCTGCCCCGCGTTGCAAGCGACACCGGCCTTCGTTCGCTGCCGGTTGCGCATCGTCGTTGGCAGCGCCAATCTTGCGCCGGGCGGACCGGAGCAGCCGCCAAGATGGAGGTTTGGCATGTGCATTCCCGGATGTCAGGAAGCGGTGCGGCATGCGCTTTCGCGGCGCGGCTTCTTCAAGGGAGCGCTCGCCGCCTCCTTCGCCGCCACGGCAGTGGCGCCGGAGATGGCGCTCGCGGCGCCCGCGCGCAGGTTCACCTCGGTGGTCGATTTGACCCACACCATGTCGCCCGAGTTCCCGACCTTCTTCGGCATGCCGGGAATTGAGATGGACAAGAAATTCGAACTCAAGAAGGACGGGTTCAATCTCTATTGGTGGCGGATCATCGAACACGCCGGCACGCACTTGGACGCACCGATCCATTTCTCGGAGTCCGGTGCCACGGCTGAAAAAATTTCCGCGGACACGCTGGTCGTGCCGCTCGCGGTGGTCGACGTGGCGGCCAAGGCGGCGCAGAACCCCGACTACTTGCTCACGCGTGAAGATCTCGCCGACTGGGAGAAGAAGCACCGTCGGCTGCCGGACAATTGTTGCGTCGCGATGCAATCCGGTTGGGCGCAGCACGTGGGCAACCCGGCCAAATTCGCCGGCAAAGATGGCGCCGGCGTCTTCCACTTTCCCGGCATCAGCCCGCAGGCGGCCGAATGGCTGATGAAGGAGCGCCAGGTCTTGGGTTTAGCCGTCGACACGCTGTCGCTCGATCATGGTCCGTCGAAGGATTTCAAAGTTCACTACGCGTGGTTGCCGTCGGGCCGCTGGGGGTTGGAAAACGTCGCCAATCTCGACAAGGTGCCGCCCTCCGGCGCTATGCTGGTGGTGGGACTGGCGAAGGTGAAGGACGCAACTGGGGGTCCGGCGCGTCTCATCGCGCTCGTCTGACGGATGGCGGCGGCGCGATTGCGAGGAGTCGAGCCGCTTGATCGCGATCGAGGCGCCTGTGACATGAGCCGTCACTTTCAACTACAATGAAATCAATCCACGTGGTGAACAGCAAAACGTTCTTTAGTGAAATCGAACATGAAGCCTGGTTCTCGGAGTTCTTGGGTCATGGGCCGAGCGGCCACCACAGCCGCGAAGGTCGCCCGAACTCGCCCTATGTGGGGTAATTCCTGAACGCCGGCCAGTAGCCCGCAGCCGGGGCTGCGGCGGTCATCGAAAACTGCGCGCGCCCAGAACGCGTCGACCCGCAACGAAAACCCCGGCCTCGCGCCACGAGACCGGGGCTTTTGCCTGCATCTTAAGACAGTGCTCGGCGGTCCATTAGTAGCAGACGTACACCCTGCCGAGGCCAGGCACCCAACGCCAGCAGCTCGGTCCGAGCACCACGATGCCGCCGAAGCCGCCGCCCCAGTAGCCATGGCCCCAATGGCCGTGATGGCCGCCACCCATGCCCCCACCCTTGCCGCCGCCGGCGGAAGCTTCGGTCGGGATGAGCGCGGCGGCGCCGATGGCGGCGACGGTGGCGACAGCGAAAATCGTCTTGCGGATCATGGGTCTCTCCTGGTTTTTGATGGATGTGTTCTCACATCCTGCCTGTCAGTCGGGCGAACGATCCGTCGGGTTCAATGGCGGGTGGATAAAAAACCGGCGCAAAATCGTGCGGCCAAGGAAGAGCCCCCGGATAGGTTACGTGAGCCGGGTGTTTTTCGCTCCGCTGGAGCGGGAGCGCCGCATGTCGTTGCCGTTTGGCTTGTGCCGCAAGGCTGCGCTTGTATCGCGAGCGCCTTCGTCACGCCTTGCCGCGCTACGGCACGGTCGCTATAAGCCGCCGCGAACGGCTCTCCTGCGTTTTCCTCCTTGAAGACCAATCCAATGGCGATCGAGCGTACCTTTTCGATCATCAAACCCGATGCCACCGCCCGCAATTTGACCGGTGTGATCAACGCTATGATCGAGGGCGCAGGCTTGCGCATCATCGCGCAAAGGCGCACGCGCATCAGCCGCGAGCAGGCGGAAACCTTCTATGCGGTCCATCGCGAACGGCCGTTCTTCCGCGAGCTCGTCGAATTCATGACCTCCGGACCCGTCGTCGTGCAAGTGCTCGAGGGCGAGAACGCCATCGCGAGGTATCGCGAGATCATGGGCGCGACCGACCCCGCCAAGGCAGCTCCCGGAACGATCCGCAAGATCTATGCAAAATCGCTAGGCGAGAATTCGGTGCACGGCTCGGATGCTCCCGACACGGCGCAACAGGAAATCGCTCAGTTTTTTTCCGGCAACGACATCGTGGGATGAGGCGACGGCTGCGCGTGGCATTTGGCGCGCTGGTCAGGCCATGGGTTTGGCTTGTAGATTAGTCCGGCGTAGGGGGCGGGCCATCGAGACTATCTGCCCGCGCGCGGGGAGAGCGAAAGGGACGTCCAGTGGGTTCGATCGCACAAATGATGGACCCGGCCACGTGGCTCGCCATGGTCACGAGCGGCTGGAGCGAGATCGGCCAGGCCGACTTTTGGGTGCGCCTGCTGCAGATCATGTGGATCAACATCCTGCTGTCCGGCGACAACGCGGTCGTTATCGCGATGGCGTGCCGCGGGCTGCCCCATCGTCAGCGTGTGTGGGGTATGATCCTGGGCGCGGGTGTCGCCGTGCTGCTGCGCATCATCTTCACCGTTTTCGTAGCTACGTTGATGCTGCTGCCATGGCTCAAGATCGTGGGCGGGCTCGCGCTGTTCTACATCGCCGCCAAACTGCTGGTGCCGGATGACGCAGACGAGGACGAAACCGAAGCAACGGAGCACCTCTGGCGCGCGGTGCAGATCGTCGCCATCGCCGACATCATCATGAGCCTCGACAACGTGATCGCAATCGCGGCCGCCGCCAAAGGCAACATGGCGCTGCTGGTGATAGGCCTCGCCATCAGCATCCCGTTGATCGTGGCCGGCGCAGCGCTGATCATGGCGCTGCTCGACCGCTTTCCGATCCTGGTGTGGGCTGGCGCCGCGCTGCTCGGCTGGATCGTCGGCGAGGTCATCGCTACTGATCCGGTCATCCAAGGCTACCTCGAGCCCCGGTTCGGCGCCGAAGGGTTCCACTACATCGTGCTGTTTGCGGCCCTGCTCGGCGCGATCCTAGTTCTGGTCGTGGGCGGCTTGTGGCGCCGCTCGAAACTGGCCGCGCACGCCGAGAAGGTGGGGGTGGCGGAGTAGCGCTCGATCGGCGATTGGCGGCCAGTGGTCAGCGGGCGGAATAGAACATGTCTCCGATCACTGACGCTGATGACCGTCGCCTCGACCAGCTACAGCTCCCAACCGAGCTTGCGGTCGAGTGAATAGGGGCCGCCGCCGCGCAAGGCGATGGCAAAAAGGATGAGGCCCCAGAACAGCGGGTATTCCCATCCGCCCCTCGACCACGCGAAGCCTTGCGGCCAGTGCGCGACGAACGTGATGACCGCGAACTCGATGGCCGCCGCCGCCGCGATGAAGCGCGTGAACAACCCGAGCATGATCAGCACCGCGCCGACCGTCTCGAGAAAGAAGATCGCATAGGCGGCATAGATCGCAGGCTCGATCCCGCGGCGCGCCATGCTGCCCACGGCGAAGGCATCGATGGTGGCGGCAAAGCCCTTCTCCGCCATCGGCATCATCTTCATGATCCCATGGACCAGCAGCATTCCACCCGCCGTGAGGCGCACGACCAACCACGAGAGGTCACGGGTATGCGAATAGAACGAAGCGAGCGGTGGGATGATCGGCTTCGGCTCGCTAACACCAAACAGGGCGCGGAATTTCCGCGCTTTTTGCACCACGACCGCGCCTGGATCCGTCGGAAACCGCCCGATCGATCAAGCGCCTCCCAATCCATGCGGCGAATCGATGCAAGCGACGCATTCTAGAACCACGGCGGAACGAATTGTCGGGAATTCCGAGCAGTTGCAGGTCGAGGTGTTTGGCGACTTTTTCGGGCATCGCAGGGGTGCCGGCGGTCGCCCGCGCATACGCATGCCGCGTCACAAGCCTTGCTAAGGCCGCATTTTTCGTATTTCTTGTGCCACAATTCGGATTTTGGCCGCTCCGGCCGCTGCGTGCCGAGAGGCCGCATTCGTTTCGGATCTTCCCAAAACCCGGGTTGTGGCGCGGTCCACTTCGAGACTTCACTGACTAGGAGACAGACGATGCAAAAGGGCACCGTCAAATGGTTCAATCCAACTAAAGGCTACGGGTTCATTCGGCCTTCGAGCGGAGAAAAGGACGTCTTCGTCCACATCTCGGCGGTCGAGCGCGCTGGTCTCAGCACGCTCAACGAAGGTCAGACTGTCGAGTACGAGCTCGTGACCAATCGCGGCAAGACATCGGCGGAGAATCTCAAGGTGTCCTGACGCGGCGGGAAGTCCGGTCACTCGGCCAGCGAGTTTTCCCGTAGCCCCCGGCCTTGCGCCGGGGGTTTTGTTTTGAGGCGGACCGGCGGAGAACCGAAAGAAATTTCTTATTCGCTTCCATCCTGCGCCACGGGAACGATCAACGCCCCTTCGGCCCAACGCGTCCCTTCGATCAGGCAGCGGCCGCCGATCATCTTGACTCGCCCCTCGGCCAGGAGCCGGAGCGCCAGCGGGTATATTCGATGCTCGACCTCAAGAACGCGGGCAGCGAGCGTCTCGGTGGTATCGTCGTCGCGCACGGGCACCGCCGCCTGCGCAATGATCGGGCCGGCGTCGGCCTCCGGGACGACGAAGTGAACCGTCGCGCCCGATATCTTCACTCCCGCCTTGAGAGCTTGGCCGTGCGGATCGAGACCGGGAAACGACGGCAAGAGGGCCGGGTGGATGTTGAGCATGCGGCCTTGCCAACGCAGCACGAAGTCTCGCGTTAACAGCCGCATGAAGCCGCCGAGACAGACCAGTTCCACGCGATGTTCGTCGAGCACGGCTTGGAGCGCGCGCTCGAAGGCGGCGCGATCTTTCCCGTATGGCCGGTGGTCGACCACCGCCGTTGGAATCGCTTGCGCCTCGGCGCGCGCGAGCCCCGCCGCCTCCGGCCGGTTCGAGACCACCAGCGCGATCTCGGCGGGGTAGGAGCGTTCCTTCGCGGCCTCGATCAGCGCTGCCATATTGGATCCGCGACCGGAGATCAGGACGGCGACCCGCTTTTTGGCCATGCGCTCACCGGTCGAGATCAAGGCGTCCGCGATCGGCGGCGGCACCCGCCCGCGCGGTCGAGCCGAGCAACGGCTTGATCGGCTTCACCACGCGCTTGCCGGCATCGACGTCGACGCCGGCCTCGACATAGGTGAGGCCTGTCTCTGCCATGGCGCGTCCTTCGTTTGCTCGCGCGCTTCGGTACTTGGGAATCCGCGACTGTGCAATGGCTTGATCGCGGCTATACTGATCCTCGCATGGCCACATGTGCGCCGACCAATGGTGACGGCGAGGCGCGCGGGCCGAGCCGGGGCGCAGACTTGAGCATTCCGAACCTCATTACGCTCGGCCGCATCCTGTTGGTGCCGGTCGTGGTCTGGGCGATCACGGCGGGCGAGATGCGGGTCGCATTCGTCCTGTTCCTCGCTGCCGGCATCAGCGATGCCGTCGACGGTTTTCTTGCCAAGCGGTTCGGCATGGCGACCGAGCTCGGCGCCTACCTCGACCCGCTCGCCGATAAGGCCATGCTGGTTTCGATCTATGTCGCGCTCGGCATCGCGGATGCCATTCCAGGCTGGCTCGTCATCCTCGTCGTCTCGCGCGACATCATGATCGTGAGCGCGGTGATCTTGTCGTGGCTGGTGGACAAGCCCATCGCGCTTAAACCGCTTCTCGTCTCCAAGCTCAACACCGTTGCCCAGATTGCGCTCGCTTGCGTGATCATGGCGGCGCGTGGATTCGAATTCGATGCGGGCATCGTCGTGATGATGCTCACCGCGCTGGTCGCAGCCTTGACCTTGCTTTCCGTTGCCTTCTATGTCGCCGAGTGGGTGCGCCACATGAACGCGGCAGAAATGGGCCCCTGACCCCCGGGTTCCAGTCGGTCAAGGGTGCGTGAGGGGAGATTCGATGGTCTACGGCCGCCAGGTCACGTTCTGGCTCGTGACGTTTGTCGTGCTCGCGGCGGCGCTGTGGTTGCTCCACGACATTCTGCTCCCGTTCGTGGCAGGCATCGCGCTCGCTTACGTGCTCGCGCCGCTTGCGGACCGCGTGGAACGGCTTGGCATCAACCGCACCGTCGCGGCACTGCTGGTTGTCAGCGTCTTGGTGGTGGCCTTGATCGCGCTGATGCTGCTGCTCGTTCCGCTGTTGCTGCAGCAGGGCTCGGCATTGATCTCCAACATTCCTGGCTATTTCAAGCGCGTTAAGGAACTCATTGTCGATGCGAACTTGCCTTGGTTGAACTGGCTGGGCGCCGCCGAAACGGGCAAGACAGCGTCCGACCTCGTCGGACAAGTGGCCACGTGGCTCTTGAGTTTTTCGTATTCGTTGTGGACCGGCGGAAAGGCGCTGGTCTCATTCGCGTCGGTGTTGATCGTGATGCCGGTCGTGACATTTTACCTGATCCGCGACTGGCATGCGATGATCGACAGGGTGGACAGCTGGGTACCGGTGCGCCAACGCGACACCGTGCGTCAGCTCGGCCGCGAGATCGACGCGGCGATCGGCGGTTTTTTGCGCGGACAGTTCGGCGTCTGCCTCGTGCTCGGCTGTTACTACGCGATTGGACTGATGTTGGTGGGGCTGGATTTCGCGCTGCTCATCGGTCTCATCGCCGGCGTGATCACGTTCGTTCCCTATATCGGCTCGATGACCGGGTTGATGATCGCGGTCAGCGTGGCGATCGCGCAATTCTGGCCGGACTGGAAGCGGATCACGCTCGTCGTCGCCATTTTCCTGGTCGGTCAATTCATCGAGGGCAACATTGTCTCGCCTAAATTCGTGGGCGAGCGCGTGGGATTGCACCCGGTTTGGCTGATCTTCGCCATGTTCGCGTTCGGTTATCTCTTCGGCTTCGTCGGCCTTTTGATCGCCGTGCCGCTTGGTGCTGCGATCGCGGTGTTGTTGCGCTTCGGGCTGCGTCAATATTTCGCGAGCCCCCTCTATACTGGGGACAAGCCGAGCTGATGTCCGTCGCTCCGCGTCAACTCGCACTTGCCCTCGACCACGCGGAAAGTTTTGCGCGCGAGGATTTCCTGAGCGGGCCGTCGAACGCGATGGCGCTTGCGCTTATCGACGCGTGGCCCGCTTGGCCGCATCGCACGGTAATGCTTACGGGCCCGGAAGGCTCCGGCAAGAGCCACCTCGCCGCCGTCTGGGCGCAGGCGGCAGGCGCGCGGCTCATCGCCGCGCGCGCGCTCGAGGAAGCAAGCGTGCCGTCGGCGCTCGCCACCGGCGCGCTGGTGGTCGAGGATGTCACCGCCGGCGCATTCGACGAACGGGCGCTGTTTCACCTTCTCAACCTCGCCCGCGAGGATGAGGCCTTCGTGCTGCTCACGGCGCGCGTCGCCCCGGTGACGTTTGCCATCCGCGATCTCGGCTCTCGCCTCAACGCGATCCCGGTCGTTGCCATGGCGCCGCCCGACGACGCACTCTTGCGCGCTGTGCTGGTCAAGCTCTTCGCCGACCGCCAGCTCGCCGTCGACGAAAGCCTGATCGGCTACGTGGCCACGCGGATCGAACGCTCGTTTGCGGCGGCGCGCGCGGCGGTGGCGCGGCTCGACGAGGAGGCCATGCGGCGCAAGCGACCGTTAACCAGGACGTTTGCCGCCGAAATCCTGCGCGTGGCTGAGCCTTGACGGCTCCCCGGTGGCGGGGCCTTATGGCATGAGTCGCCACCGATGACGGCGATGTTGCGCTCCTCATCAGCACCATTCTGCCATGGCTGACCGCGGCCAAGTCATTGTCATGAAAGAGGAAGCTGGGGCGGCCCCGATTGCGGCCGCGGCTGCGCCTCCCTTCGAGCTAACCGCGAGCCCGGAACGATTTATCAATCGTGAGTTGTCGTGGCTGCAGTTCAACCGCCGGGTCCTCGAGGAATCAGCAAAGGAGGCCCATCCCTTGCTCGAGCGTGTTCGGTTTCTGTCGATTTCCGCCAACAATCTCGATGAGTTCTTCATGGTGCGCGTTGCCGGCCTCAAGGGCCAGCTGCGCGCCGGCATTGCGATCAAGAGCCCGGACGGGCTCACCCCGGCGGAACAGCTTGCCCGCATTGGAGAGGCCGTCGGCGTGCTGGCAAGCGATCAGCAGAAGCGCTGGCGCGAGCTTCGCCAGATGCTGGCCGAGCAGGGCATCGTGCTGGTCGAAGGGCCGGATGTGACGAAAAAAGAAAAGACGTGGCTCGAAGACCATTTCCTTCGGCAGATTTTCCCCTTGCTGACCCCGCTCGCCATCGATCCGGCGCATCCGTTCCCGTTCATTCCCAATCTCGGCTTCACCATCGCGCTGCATCTCGCGCGCGCGAGCGACGGCAAGGCGATGAATGCGCTCATCCGCATGCCGAACAAGATCGATCGCTTCATCCGCCTGCCGAGTGCCGAGGGAGCGTCCGCCGCCCGGGTGATCACGCTCGAACAGGTGATCGGTCTTTTCACTGCTCGCCTTTTCCCGGGTTACGTCGTCAAGGGGCAGGGCGCCTTCCGCGTCATTCGCGATTCCGAGATCGAGATCGAGGAGGAGGCAGAAGATCTGGTGCGCGAGTTCGAGACGGTCCTCAAGCGCAGACGGCGCGGATCGGTCATCCGCCTCGAGCTCGAAGCGGCTATGCCGGTGGAGCTGCGTCGATTCGTGCAGCGGGCACTGGGATGCGCCGACGACGAGGTTTTCCTGGTTGACGGTGTGCTGGCGCTCACCGAACTGTCGCAGCTCATGAGTCTGGATCGGCCGGATCTCGAATTCGTGCCTTACAATCCGCGCTATCCCGAACGCATCCGCGATCACGCCGGCGACTGTTTCGCCGCCATTCGTCAGAAAGACCTCGTCGTCCACCATCCCTACGAGTCCTTTGACGTCGTGGTGCAATTCCTGCAGCAGGCTGCGCGCGATCCCGACGTCGTCGCTATCAAGCAGACGCTCTATCGGACGTCGGCCGAATCTCCCATCGTGCGGGCGCTGGTCGAGGCCGCGGAAGCGGGAAAATCGGTCACTGCGCTGATCGAGCTCAAGGCGCGTTTCGACGAGGAAGCCAACATCCGTTGGTCGCGCGCGCTCGAGCGCGCCGGCGCGCAGGTCGTGTATGGCTTCATCGAGCTCAAGACCCACGCCAAGCTGTCGATGGTGGTGCGACGGGAAGGTGGAGCGCTTGCCTCGTATATCCACGTCGGGACGGGTAACTATCATCCGGTTACGGCCCGCATCTACACCGATCTCTCGTTCTTCACCTCCGATCCGGTCATCGCGCGCGACGTCGCGCACATTTTCAACTATGTGACCGGTTACGCGGAGCCCGCGGGGCTCGAAAGGATGGCGGTTTCGCCGCTCACGCTGCGCGAACGGATCTGCGAGCACATCGAACAGGAAATCGCGCATGCCGGCAGCGGTCGCCCGGCCGCCATCTGGATCAAGGACAATGCGCTGGTCGACCCCGAGATCATCGACATGCTCTACGAGGCGTCGCGTGCGGGCGTTTCGGTCGATCTCGTGGTGCGCGGCATCTGCTGCTTGCGGCCAGGCCTGCCGGGGTTGTCCGAGAATATCCGGGTGAAATCGATCGTCGGCCGTTTCCTCGAGCACAGCCGCATCTATTGCTTCGGCGCGGGCTACGGCCTGCCGCACCCCAAGGCCGCGGTCTACATCTCTTCCGCCGACATGATGCCGCGCAATCTCGATCGCCGCGTCGAGGTGTTGTGCCCGATTCTCAATCCCACCGTGCACGAGCAGGTGCTCGATCAAATCATGGTGGCGAATCTCAAGGACAATGAACAAAGTTGGAAATTGCTACCCGACGGTACCTCGAATCGCTTAAAAGCGGCCGAGGGAGAGGAGCCCTTCAACGCTCATAAGTACTTCATGACCAATCCGAGTCTGTCGGGCCGTGGCAAATCACTCAAGGAATCATCCCCGCGTAGCCTTATACGCCGTCTCGACCGCTCGTAAGCGGCGTCGCCCCGCCATGAATGTCGCGCAAGGTCGTCTCGATTACGGGCCGCCGGTCGCGGCAATCGATATCGGCTCGAATTCGGTGCGGCTCGTGGCCTATGAAGGCCTCACTCGCAGCCCAACCCCGATCTTCAACGAGAAGGTGCTCGCCGGGCTTGGACGCGAGGTGCAGACGACCGGCCTCCTGGCTGCCGACGCGGTCGAGAAGGCGCTCGCGGCGCTGCGGCGCTTTCGCGCCTTGTGCGACCGTATGGCCGTCGCACAGCTCTGGGTGATCGCGACCGCGGCATGCCGAGACGCCAAGAACGGCAGGGCCTTTGTCGCCGAGGCCGAAGGCATCTGCGGCACCAAGGTCGATGTGCTCTCCGGCAAGCGCGAGGCGGAATTGTCCGCCCTCGGCGTGGTGTCGGGCTTCCACAAGCCCGATGGCATCGTCGGCGACCTCGGCGGCGGTTCGCTCGAACTGACCGAAGTCCAAGGGCAGCGCATCAGGGCCGGTTTGACGCTGCCGCTGGGCGGGCTCGCGCTGCAGGATGTTTCGTCGAAGTCGATCAAGAAGGCGGAAAAGATCGTCCGGACCGCGCTCGAGGACGCCCGCCTGCTCGAAGGCGGCAAAGGCCGCACCTTTTATGCCATCGGCGGCACTTGGCGCGCGTTGGCAGGGCTGCACATGTGGCAGATCGGTTACCCGCTCCACGTCATGCACGGCTATGTGATGCCGGCACGGGAAGCGTTCGAGTTCTCCGGCCTCGTGCACCGGGTCGATCCCGAGATGCTTTCGCGGATCGAGGTGGTCACCGATGCCCGCCGGCCGCTGCTGGCCTACGCCGCGCTGGTGCTCGAAAACCTGGTGCGGATCGCGCGGCCGAAGGACATCGTTGTCTCGGCGCTCGGGGTGCGCGAAGGCCTGCTCTATTCGATGCTCGACGCCGAGGAGCGCGCGAAGGATCCGCTGATCGCGGCCGCGAGCGAGCTCAACGTGCTGCGCTCGCGCTCACCCGCCCACGGCGAAGAGTTGATCGCCTGGACCGACCGCTTCATGGCGTCCTCCGGGCTCGACGAGACCGCAGAAGAGCGGCGGCTGCGCCATGTGGCGTGCCTTCTCGCCGACATCGGCTGGCGGGCACATCCCGACTATCGCGGCGAGCAATCGCTCAACATCATCGCTAACGCCGCCTTCGTCGCCGTCGATCACCCCGGCCGCACCTTCATCTCGCTCGCCGTCTTCTTCCGCCATGTCGGCCTGGTTGACGAGGAACTCTCGCCCAGGCTGCGCGAACTCGTCTCGACCCGCGTGCTCGACCGCGCGCGCGTGCTCGGCGCGGCGCTGCGCGTCGCCTATCTCGTCTCGGCCTCCACCACCGGCGTGCTGCCGAAGACGCCGATGGTGGTCGAGCGCGGCCGATTGCTGTTGCGCTTCGATAACGGCTTCAAGGCGCTCGCGGGGGAGCGCGTATTCGTGCGGCTGCGCCAGCTCGCGCGGCTCATCGGCCGCGAGCCGGTGATGGAGACGGCGTGATGCGCAGCTCTGCCGCTAACATCCTGTCGCGTTAGTGCGCGGGCCTCGGGTCGAATGCGAGACCGCGGCTCGCCACCGCGCCTTCATCCGTTTTGGGGAAGGAAAAACGCAAAAATGACGAGCCCCGATGGAAGGCTCTCCGAGAAGGCGTGCCATGCCCGTATGGCAGAGATTGCTGATCACGCTCGCCATCATGCTGCTGACGAGCTATCTCGTCGGGCTCCTCTGGCTCTGGCTGTTCAACTCGGACATCCCGAGTTACCTCAGCGGCGCCGTCGGCGGACTTAGCGCCGTTCCGACGTGGGAGTTCCTGCGGAGGATCCGTCCAAAGCAGTAAGGCGGCTTGCGAGCCGAATTGCACCTCGCCGGATCGCCCACCGGCGAGAGTCGGCACCGCGATCCGCAAGCAACAGGCGGGTCCGCGTCTGTGGCCTTAGCGCGCTCACGCCGTGGCGTCTGCACCGCGCACGGGCGCGCGTTGCGGTGACGGTTTGACGGCCAGCGCGGCCGCCTGCGCCTCCGCTTCGAGCTTGCGCTTGATGATCCGCCGCGCGGCGAGGCCAGCGCGGTCGAAGGCGAGACTCACCAGCGGCGTGCCGGAGGGGTCGCTATCGATCAGCCGCTGTTGCGCTTCGACGATGCGGGCGTCCTCGGCAAACGCGAGATCGGTCATGTCCTTGTAGGTTTTCGAAACGTTGGCATCGTCGAGCCCCCAGGAGCGCACCGTCGACCAGAAATAATGCGTGGTGCGCTCGGTCTCCGGCGTGAAGCTGTTGAGCACGACGTGGGTCGGGGTCCCGAATGGAAGGTCGCTGCCCGCCTCGCGTGCGCCGAGCGTGATCCGCGCATAGATCGGAGGCTGGAACTCGAGGAACTGCCAGCGGTCGATCTTGCCGTGGAGATTTCTCGCCGCCTTGTAGATCGGAGCGGTATCGACGTTGTGCATCAACCGCTGCGCGCGCACCACCTCGCCGTCGATCTCCACGTGGAGCGGCGTCTCGGCGACGCCGCCGCCGGCGAGCGTCGTTTTGTGCACGAACACGACGTGAGTAAGGTCGAGAATGTTGTCGATCAGCAGCTGATAGTTGGCCTTGACGTAAAGCATCCCGTGAACGCCGGTCCAGCCAGGTTTGACGTTCTCGCCAAAGTCGGGGATCAGCGCCGGATCGGCAAGCGCAGGCTCGCCGAGCCAGACAAAGATGAGGCCATGGACTTCGCGCGCGGGAAAACATCTTGCGCGGAAATCGCGACCGATAGGGACATCGCCCGGCACGTGGGTGCAAGCGCCGTCGGCGGCGAAGCGAATGCCGTGATAGCCGCACTGGATGTCGTTGCCGACGACCTCGCCGGCGGAGAGCGGCGCCTTGCGATGGGGGCAACGGTCGGCGAGCACGGCGACGGTCCCGTCCTGCCCGCGGAAAATCACCAGCGGCTCGTCGCAGATCGTGCGCGCCAGCGGCTTTGCGCAGACTTCGGTGGAGGTCGCGGCGGTGTACCACTGATTGCGGAGGAATGGGGCCATCTGTGCTCTCCCTCGTCACCCGCGCGACCATCATAACTCTCCTGCCGCGCCGGCGGGGAGAGGGATTTACTCGCGCTCCACCGCCACCACGCGGCCTTTCTCGATTGCGAGCAACAGCCGTCCCTGCTTGAGCGCGAGCGCCTTGTTGCCGAACAGCTCGCGCCGCCAGCCGGAGAGCGCCGGCACATCGGCCTCGTCGTCGGCGGCGATGCGGTCGAGGTCGTCGACGGTGGCGATCACCTTGGCGGCGACGCCGTGGCGTTCCGCGGTCATGCGCAATAAAACCTTGAGCAGTTCCACCGTGGCCTGGCCGTTGATCGGCGGCCTGGGGCGTTCCAGCCGCGGCAGCGTCTTCGGATCGCGCGCGAGCCCGCGCTGGACCGCCTCGACGATCGCCTCGCCCCATTTCGACCGCTCGAAACCCTTGGGCAGCGAGCGCAGCCCTGCGAGGCGCTCGGTCGTCGTGGGTGCCTGCACCGCGATGTCGCCGATGACATCGTCCTTGAGCACGCGCCCGCGCGGCACGTCGCGCTCCTGCGCCTCGCGCTCGCGCCAGGCGGCGACCTCGATCAGCACGGCGAGTTCCTTGGGCTTGCGTACTCGCGTCTTCAGCCGCTCCCAGGCGTGCTCCGGCTCGAAGCGGTAGGTCGCGGGGGAGGTGAGCACCTTCATTTCCTCGCGCATCCACTCGCTGCGTCCGCGTTTGTCGAGATCGGCGGACAGCTTGAGGTAGACGTCGCGCAGATGGGTGACGTCGGAAATCGCATAGGCCAGCTGCGCCTCGCTCAGCGGCCGACGCGTCCAATCGGTGAAGCGATGCGACTTATCGAGATTGTCGCCGGTGATGCGCTGCACGAGCTGATCGTAGGAGATGGAATCGCCATAGCCCAACACCATGGCCGCAACCTGGGTGTCGACGATGGGGGACGGGATGATGCCGGCCTCGTGCCAGCAAATTTCGATGTCCTGGCGGGCGGCATGGAAGACCTTGACGACGTTCTGGTCCGCCATCAGGGCGAAGAAGGGAGCAAAATCGATGCCGTTGGCGAGCGCGTCGATGACCACCGCCTCGTCGGTGCTCGCCATCTGCGCGACGCAGAGCCGCGGGTAATAGGTGCTCTCGCGCAAGAACTCGGTGTCGACCGTCACGAACGGATGTCGCGCCATGCGCGCGCAGGCATCCGCGAGTTTCTTAGTCGTCGTGATCGGCTGCATGAGGGCTAGATAGCGCAGACCGCTCGCTTTGTCAGGGGCGCAGGCGAGGTCCCGGGGCCGGGGAACTCGCATGCGCGCATGTTAAATTCGATTCGATGCATGTTGCCCAGCCGGCCGGGCAGGTGGCCGGCGCCGGCTGCTGGTTATGCAAGCTTTAATGTTGGGCCTCATCTGACGCCGCGCACGCGCGCCATGTGGATGAACTCCCAGGGCGACGGCATCGGGGGGACCGGCACCTCGATCAGCGTGGGCCCGTCGCGGCGCTTGAACGCGCGTTTAAGCGCTGCCCGCAGCTGTTGCGGGCTGCGCGCACGCTCGGCCTCGGCTCCGAAGCTTTCCGCATAGCGCACGAAATCGGGATTGGCGAGATCGCTCGCGATCAACCGGTTGCCGTATTGCTCCTCTTGGGTGCGCCGCACATTGCCGAAGGCACCATCGTTGAACACGACGACGGTCAACGGAATGCGATGGTGCATGGCGGTGGCAAGCTCGTTCGAGGTGAAGAGAAAGCCGCCGTCGCCCGCGATCGACAACACCGGCACATCGGCGCGCGCGTGCTGCGCGCCCAGCGCGGTGGCGTAGCCCCAGCCGAGATTGTCCTGATAGCCGGGCGAAAGGAACGTCCTCGGCTTGTAGACCGGAAGCAAGAGCCGGGCGGCAAAACCGATCTGGGTGACTTCGTCGACGAAGATGCCGTCCTCGGGCAACTCCGCCCGGATCGCGTCGAGAAAGCCGATCTGTGGGGCGAGCTTATCGAGACGCCGGCGCATCCTGGCTTGCCGCTCCTCCAGTTCCGCGCGGCGGGAAGGGCGATGATGATGCACGGCGAGCGCATCGATCAGGCGACGCAAGATCGGCCCGGCATCGCCGATGAGGGCGACCGCGGGCCGGGCGAACCGTTCCGGCTCGTCGGGATCGGCATCGATGCGAATGATGGCAAGCTCTTCGTCGATGCCCCAGTGCGTGTAGCCGTAAAACAGCCGTGTGCCCACGCCGAGCACCACGTCGGCCTCGCCCCACAAATCGCGCCCGAGCGGCAGCGTGACGCTCAACGGATCGCGGCTGTCGAGCACACCGCGCCCGCGCCGATAGGCGAGCACCGGCGCTTGCAACAGCCGCGACAGCTCGGCGACCTCGGTCGCCGCGTCTTGCGCGCCGCCGCCCGCGACGATCAGCGGGCGTTTGGCGGCGGCCAGACGCTTGGCGGCGTCGCGAATCGCATCCTCGTCGATCGGCTGCGACGGCGGCGGCAGGACCGGCGCAATCGCTGGTGCCGGCGCGCTGCGGCCCCAAACGTCGATCGCGCATTCCAGCACGGCCGGGCCGGGTCGGCCCGTGGCCATGGCACGAACGGCTTGCGCGACGAGCGCGGCGGCCTGCGTCGGTGCGCGGATGCGCGCGGAGAAATCGGCGAGCCGGGCGATGATGCCGGCCTGGTCGCGAATCTCATGCAGATGTCCGAGCCCCCGGCCGATCGCGGATTGCGAGATTTGCCCAATCAGCGCGAGCACCGGTGCGTTCATTCCATAAGCCGTGAGCAACGCAGCCGCGGAATTGAGCAGCCCCGGCCCGGGCACCACCGAGTAGACCTGCGGCTTGCCTGTGGCGAGCGCCGCGCCGAGCGCCAGATAGGCCGCGCCCTGCTCGTGGCGCGTGTGGACGGTGCGGACGCGGTCGCCGGCCTTGAACAGCGCGTCGAACAGGGGGTCGTTGTGCACGCCCGGCAGCGCGTAAACCGTGTCGATGCCGTGGGCGATGAGCGCGCCCACGGTTGCTTCGGCGGTTGTCATGCGCACCGCCGCATCGCCGGGGGCTGGCTTGGAGTGCTTCGCCTTGCTCATGATGCTCGAACTTCGAAACGGGCGAGTGTGCAGATCGGCGACGCGCTGTCGAGGCCTCCGGCGCGGATCATGGGTGAGTCAACGCCGCGTACCAACCAAGTTTGAACCGGTCCCGGGACGCGGCCGACTAATGGTCGAACGCGCCGAACGAACGGGAATAGAAGACGACTATGACGAGGAATTTCATCATTGGCCTGAGCCTTGTCACTCTCGGCGTGATCGTAGCCGGTTCGCTCGACTCTGCCAGGATTGCGAGCCCCCGACTCGCCGCCACTGAAGGGCGCAGCCCCCTCCATGCCGAGCGCACCACTCGGCAAATCGGTTGGCAGCGTGATCTTGCGCTCCGGCAAGCAGGAGCAGCGGCGCTGCACCTGACGCGGATGCCGCCGACGGTCACGCCCGGGAGATAGCCGTTCGCTATCCCAACCGCGGGCGCCGCTTCTGCAGCGCCCCGCCATCATCGCTTTCCCGTTCTTGACAAGCGAGCCCGCGCGTGTGCCTTTCCGCGCGGCATCGAGGGTCAAGTCATCACCATGCACCGCTATCGCACCCATACCTGCGGCGTCCTGCGCGCAGATGATATCGGCAAGGAGGTGCGGCTTTCCGGCTGGTGCCACCGCATTCGCGACCATGGCGGAGTGTTGTTCATCGACCTGCGCGATCATTACGGCATCACCCAAGTGGTGGCCGACCCCGACTCGCCCTGCTTCAAGGACGCCGAGAAGCTGCGCGCGGAATGGGTGGTGCGCATCGACGGCAAGGTGCGCAGACGTCCCGCTGGCACCGAGAATCCGGAACTGCCCACGGGCGCCATCGAAGTCTACATCAGCGAAATCGAGGTGTTCGGGCCCGCCGGCGAACTGCCGATGCCGGTTTTCGGCGAGCAGGAATACCCGGAGGACATTCGGCTCAAATACCGTTTTCTCGATCTGCGTCGCGAGCGGCTGCACCGAAACATCATGATGCGCGGCGCGGTCATCGACTCCATCCGGCGGCGCATGAAGGAGCAAGGCTTCTTCGAATTCCAGACGCCGATCCTGACCGCGTCCTCGCCTGAGGGCGCGCGCGACTATCTTGTCCCGTCGCGGCTTCATCCGGGGAAATTCTACGCGCTGCCGCAGGCGCCGCAGCAGTTCAAGCAGCTGATCATGGTCTCGGGCTTCGACCGCTATTTCCAGATCGCCCCTTGCTTCCGCGACGAGGACGCGCGCGCCGATCGCTCGCCCGGTGAATTTTATCAGCTCGACCTGGAAATGAGCTTCGTCACCCAGCAGGACGTGTTCGACGCGGTCGAGCCGGTGATGCGCGGCGTGTTCGAGGAGTTTTCCGGCGGCAAGGCGGTGTCGCCGACGTTTCCGCTGATTCCTTACGCCGAAGCGATGGTCAAATACGGCTCGGACAAGCCGGATCTGCGCAACCCGCTCGTGATCGCCGACATAACCGACGAGTTCAACGAGCCGAGCGTCACGTTCAATGCGTTCAAAAATGTGATCAAGGCAGGTGGCGTCGTGCGCGCCATTCCGGCGCCCGGCGCGGCGAGTCAGCCGCGCTCCTGGTTCGACAAGCTCAACGAGTGGGCGCGCTCCGACATGGGCGCATCGGGCCTCGGATACATCGTATATGAGGGCGACGGTGGCAAGGGTCCGATCGCCAAATTCGTCCCGGCGGACGTTCAGCAAAGAATACGAGCCAAGACCGGATTGGGTGCGGGCGATTGCGTGTTCTTTGCCGCCGACAAGCCGGCGGCCGCCGCCAAGCTTGCGGGCGCCGCGCGCGGCAAGATCGGCGAAGAGCTCGGCCTGATTACCAAAGACCGCTTCGAATTCTGCTGGATCGTCGATTTCCCCATGTATGAGTGGAATGAGGAGGAGAAGAGAATAGACTTCTCCCACAACCCGTTCTCCATGCCGAACATGGCGGTCGAGGACTTCCTCGCGCTCGACCCCGCCGACCGCGAGACGATCTTGTCCATCAAGGCGATCCAATACGACATCGTCTGCAACGGCGTCGAGCTGTCCTCCGGCGCCATCCGCAATCACCGCCCCGACGTCATGCGCAAGGCGTTTGCCATCGCCGGCTACGGCGAGAACACGCTCGAACAGAAATTCGGCGGCATGCTGCGCGCGCTTTCGCTCGGCGCGCCGCCCCACGGCGGCATCGCGCCCGGCATCGACCGCATCGTGATGCTGCTTTGCGGGGAAGAGAACTTGCGCGAAGTCGTGCTCTTTCCGATGAACCAGCGCGCCGAGGATTTGATGATGGGCGCTCCGTCGGAGGTCACGCCCAAGCAGCTGCGCGAGCTGCACATCAGGCTGGCGCTGCCGGAGAAGGGCGGTTGATTGCGCAGCGGGACGATCATTCTCGCGCCGTGCTCTCCTGCGGCTTTGGAAAATGCGATAAGATCGGAACGTCGCCCATCAATAGGCGGATCGGGGGGCTCGCCATGCCGGCATCAGGTATAATCGCGCGCGCCATCGCCGCTGCGATCATTGTCGTCGCCGCGCCTGTTGGAGGCAGTGCGCAGCCGACACCCATCAGCTCGTCGACGCCAAGGCTCCCGGGCTTTGGGTGGTACCGTTCATCCGCCCCTATCGCACGCGCGACGACGTCCAAAATTGGTCGACCGATCCCGCGATCTACGAGCTGATCGAGGCCGAATATAAACGCGGCTATTTCCGCGGCGTCGGCGAGTTCCACATTTACGGCAATGCCGCGCAAGCACCACTGGTCAAGCGGGTCGTCGACTTTGCCGCCGGACGTAATCTCTATCTTCTCGCCCATTGCGACGAGGCGGCGCTCTTGATTTTGCTCGCGCACAATCGGAGTGCCAAGATCATCTGGGCACATACCGGATTTTCGACGCCGACAGGGCGGGTGAGGGAGCTGCTGGAGACATACCCCGAGCTGATGGGCGAGCTCTCCTACCGCGGCGGCATCAGCGAGGGCGGCGGCAAGCTTGCGGCCGAGTGGCGCGAGCTCTTCGCTCGTCATTCCGATCGCTTCCTGCTCGGCTCCGATACCTGGATCAACGAGCGTTGGTTCGGCTACGACACGATCATGCAGACCTACCGCGGCTGGCTGGCGCAGCTTCCCGAGGATCAGGCCAAGCGCATCGCCTACGGCAATGCCGAGCGGTTGTTCGGCGGCAAGGTCGAGTAAGCCGCGCGCTGACGCTGCACGAGGCCGCTTGATTCGCTCCCGAAATCGGCGTTGAATTTTGGAACCATTCCAGAAGACAGCGGCCGTCTCCAGTGTCTTCGCTCGACGGACCGCGCCGCGATGGTTGCCGATGACGAGTGCACCCTGATCGGGTGCCGGGGAGGAGACCATGCACGACATCGAACGACGCGCCTTCATGAAGGGCGCGGCAATCGGCGCGCTCGCCTTCACGGTGGGCGGCGCGGAGGTTCTGCTCACGCCGCGCGCGGCGCGCGCACAGGGCGTCGCGCTGCGGACGCTGACGGCCGCGCAAGCGGCAACGCTCGACGCGCTCGGCGAGACGCTGGTCCCGGGTGCGCGCCAGGCCGGGATATCCCACTTCGTCGATCAGCAGATCTCGATCCCGGCGGAAGAGGCGCTGCTCGAAGCGCGCATCCTCAACGTTCGCCCGCCCTACGCGAATTTCTATCGCGCGGCGCTGGGCGCGGTCGATCGCGCCAGCCAAGCGCTCAACAACGGCCGGCCGTTTGCAGAGCTCGGCGAAGCCGAACAGCGCGGCTTCGTCGACAACATGCGCCAGAACAAGGTCGAAGGCTGGCAGGGGCCGGGCGGGCCGTTCGTCTACCTGGTGCTGCGCAGCGATGCCGTCGACGTCGTCTACGGCACCATGGAGGGCTATGCCAGTCTCGGCATTCCTTACATGCCCCACATCGCTCCGACCAAGAGGTGGTGACATGGCCAACAAAAAAGTCGACGCTGTCATCGTCGGTGCTGGCGCGTCGGGCTCGGTGTTCGCCGCGGCGCTGGCGAAGGCCGGCAAGAAGGTCGTCATCCTGGAGCAGGGACCGGACTGGCAGCTCACCGATCTCATCAGCTCGGATTTCTGGGGCCGGCGGATCAAGCCTGCGAGCGGTCCGTTCCTGCTCGAAGGCAAGAATCCCTTCGGCTACGTCTATCAGGCAGGCTGGGGCGTGGGCGGCGCGGCGCTGCACTACTTCGCCAACTTTCCGCGGCTCCTGCCAAACGACTTCAAGATCAAGAGTGAACACGGCCGCGCACACGACTGGCCCATCTCCTATCAGGATGTCGCGCCCTATTACGACAAGGTTGCGCAGGATGTCGGCGTGTCGGGCGACGCCAAGGCGGAGGAAATCTGGCGGCCGGCGGGCGCGCCCTATCCGATGCCGCCGATGAAGACCTTCCGGCATGGCGAAGTCTGGCTCAAGGGTTGCGAGGCGGCCGGCATCCGCCTAGTGCCTGCGGCGGTCGGCATGAATTCGACCGACTACAAGGGCCGGCCGGCTTGCATTTACGACGGCTGGTGCCACGTCGGCTGCCCGACCGGCGCACTCTCCAATCCGCTGGTCACTTACCTCGGGGACGCGAAGAAGGCCGGCGCCGAGGTGCGCGCGCTCTCCACCGTCACGCGCGTGCTCACCAACGCGCAGGGCAACAAGGTGACCGGCGTCGAGTATTACGACGCCAAGAAGGAACGGCAGGTGCAGGAGGCGAGCGTGGTGGTCCTGGCCGCATGGTCGGCGCAAAACCCGCGCCTGATGCTTAACTCCGCGACCGACAAGCACGCCAAGGGGCTCGCCAATTCGAGCGGGCTGCTCGGCAAATACATGATGGCGCATTTCAGCTCGGGCACGTGGGCGATGTTCGATGAGGACATCCAGAACTATAGGGGCACCACCGGCGCGCAATTCATGTCCTACGACCGCTACGGCAAGACCAGCCAGAAAGGCGCCTTCGGCAGCTCCTTTATCGTCGCGGGCTCCGCGCTCAAGACGAGCGATCTCGGCGGCTTCGCCAATGCCCGCCTCGATTTGTTCGGGCCCGACCTCGCCGCCTTCATGAAACGCGCCGCGCGCGGATTGACCCGCATCGGGGCGTTCGGCGAGGAATTGCCGAACATCGAGAACCGCATCGAGCTCGCGAGCGACAAGGACGAGTTCGGCATGCCGCTCGCGAAGATCGTCCACAGCTACGACCAGGACGCGGTCGCGTTGTGGAACGCCAATTTCGAGGAGGGCCTCAAGATCGCCAAGGCGACGGGCGCCAAGGAGGTCTGGTCGGCGCGCGGCAACATGCCGACCATCCACCTGATGGGCGGAACCATCATGGGCGCGAACGCGGGCGACTCGGTCACCAACAGCTACGGCCAGACCCACGAGATTCCCAACCTCTACGTCGCGGGGCCGGGCATCTTCGCGACCGCAGGTGCGTCGAATCCGACCTACACGATCCTGGCGCTGTCGCTGCGCGGCGCCGAGCAGTTGGCGGCGGACTGGAGCACGGTGGCCGGGTGAAACCGCGAGATGGGCAACGGCGGCTTCGCCGTCGCCCACAATGATGCGAACTTCGGAATCGGGACGCTAGCTCGCTTTGAGGCGCGGCAACAATTTGAGCGCGTTCTCGCGCTCGATGGCGCGCTGATCGGCGGCTGCGAAGCCCCAGTCCGCGATGCCCCGGTTGACCTCCGCGCCGTTGCGGAAGGGATAGTCGGTGCCGTAGAGCACCTGCGAGATCGACACCATTTTGAGCAGCGCCGCGATCTGCCCCGGCGTGTTGCCCTGCGCCAGCTCGTAATAGAATTTCCTGAACTCGGGCAGCGGACCCTCGGGCAGGTTCGTCTGCTTGCGCTCTTCGGCGAGGCGGATGAAGCGGCCGGTCAGGAACGGCAGCGTGCCGCCGCTGTGGGAGAAGATCCAGCGGATGTCCGGAAACTTCATGGCGGTGCCGCTGAACACGAGGTGCGCGATGGTGCGCGTGGAATCGGTCGCGTATTCGATCGATGCCGGCGGAATGCCCGGAACGAGGCCGCGGCAGCAATCGGGCGTGGTCGGGTGGACATAGACCACGGCCTTGCGCCGATTGAGCTCCTCGTAGACCGGGGCGAACGAAGGATCGCCGAGATACTTGTTCTGGTAACTGGTCAACAGGCAGATGCCGTCGGCGTTGAGCGTGTCGAAGGCGTATTCGATCTCTCTGAGGCTGCCTTGTGCGTCGGGCGGCGCGATGACGGCGAACAGGCCGAAGCGGCCGGGATGGTCCCGCACCATCTTGGCGCCGTACTCGTTGAGCTGGCGCGCAAGGCCGCGCGCCTCCTCGACGTTGTTTCCGTACCAGATCCCGGGCTGGACGATCGAGAGGATCGCGGTCGCAATGCCGCTCTTGTCCATGTCCTCGAGCGAGGATGCGGGCGACCATTTCGGCGTCGGGGCCGCGCGCCGGCCCGGGGCCATCATGGCGTCGACGTGAAACTGCGGAACGAAGTGATGATGCACGTCGATCCGCGTCTTGGCGGCGGGGACCTGCGCGCTTGCGGGCGCCATGCGGCCGATCGCCGGGATTGCCCCGACGCCCAGCGCGGCCACGCTTGCGGCCAAAAACTTTCGCCGCGCGGGGTTCGCGCGCGACGGCTGGCAGCATAGGCAGGTGCGGAAAAACTTAGCTGCGGAATTGGCGCTCATCCCTTCCTCGCGATTTTGTTGTGGTGCGAGCTTAGCGTTGGTTCCAGCCCTGTTCCAGGCTCAGACGCCGCGCATCAGCCGATCTCGGGCGAGCCCCATGAGTCGCCGCAAACTCGCGATCGCCCACATGGCGGACGAGCGATTCGCGCAGGCGCTGACAAGCGATCCACCTGGTGTGACTCCGCCACGCCGACGCATCGCCGCGATCCGACGCGTGCGCGCGGTTCAGCCCGCGGAGTCAAGCCGACAGTGAGCCGCACGGGGCGACGCTAGGAGTTTCTAAACCTCTGCTCTGCAGAATCTACTTGACTCCGGGGGCGTGGGCCTTATGTGGGGGCAGGCCGCTGTGATCTGTCCCCTGCGTGCGGGCTGATCGGGCGGCATTCGCTTGCCTGACGCCGCTTATCGGCACTCGGGTTGGATCACTCGGTTGGGGAGGACGAACATGCGCCAGAACGCCCTCTTGCGATCGGGGAAGGGCTTGGCGACTCCAGGCACCGCCCGGAAGAACGTCGCTCGCGTCGCCGTGGTCAAGGCTCCCTCCGCCGAGGGGCGCGAAGGCCATTTCGCCATTCGCAACGGCGTGCGCTGCGCCGGCGTGCACCTGATCGTCGATCTACATGGGGCTGAGGGTCTCGACGACATCGATCTAATCGAGGCGACGTTGCGCCACTGTGTGGACGCGGCGCAGGCGACGCTGCTGCACATCCACCTGCACCATTTCCACCCGAACGGCGTGTCCGGAGTGGCGGTGTTGGCCGAGAGCCATATTTCGATCCACACGTGGCCCGACTCGCGCTATGCCGCGCTCGACTTGTTCATGTGCGGCAAGGCGACTCCCGACGCCTGCATCCCCGTGCTGCGCAAGGCCTTCAAGGCCAAGCGCGTCGAGGTCAGCGAAATCTTGCGCGGGCAGGACACCTAATCAGAGACCGACGGCGGCGGACGAATCGGTGGTTTCGTTCCGTCCTCTGTCGTCCGCTAGTGTGGTGGATTTGAAGTTCCTACCATTGTAGCCGCCAGCTCGCATAGGAACTTCAAATCCAAAACCACACTAGAACTATAAATTTGCTAGTGTCCCCTTGATTCCGAAGTTCGCATCAAAGGGTGCCGCAAGGTTTTGCGAACTTCGGAATCGGGACACTAGCGCCGTCATCTGACGTCCGAGCATGGCCGAGAAACGCCGGATTCCCGAAACGCTGTTCGATGACATCGGCATCCGCATGACCTACGAGGTCGAACGGGTGATCTACGAGCTGCAAACCGAGCACCAGCATCTCGTGCTGTTCGAGCACCCGTTCTTCGGCAAGATGCTGATGCTCGACGGCGCGACCCAGGTCACCAGCGCCGATGAGTTCGTCTACCACGAGATGATGGCTCACGTGCCGATCTTGGCGCACGGCCATGCGAAGGAGGTGCTGATCGTCGGCGGCGGCGACTGCGGCGTCGCGGAGGAAGTGCTCAAGCACAAGTCGGTTAAGCGCCTCACTCAGGTCGAGATCGACGCCTCGGTGGTCGAGTTCTCCAAGCAGCACTTCCCGGAATTCACCAAGCCGGTATTCGCGGACGACCGCTTCGATCTCGTCATCGCCGATGGCATGAAATACGTGGCCAAGACCGACCGGCGCTTCGACGTCATCATCGTCGACTCGACCGACCCGCAGGGGCCCGGCAAGGTGCTGTTCAGCCAAAAATTCTACGCTGCCTGCAGCCGCTGCATGACCAAGGGCGCGGTGATGGTCACGCAGAGGGGCGTCCCGATCTTCCAATCGAATGAACTCACCGTGGCCATCGCCGGCTTTCGAAAGTTGTTCGCCGACGGCTATTGCTACGTCGCGGCGATCCCCACCTATGTGGGCGGCCACCTCGCCATCGGCTGGGCCACCGACAACGTCAAATTGCGCCACGCCTCGGTCGCGACCATTGCCGATCGCTACGACAAAGCCGGCCGCTTCCCCACCAGGTACTGGACGCCCGAGGTACACGTGGCGGCGTTCGCGCTGCCCCGCTTCATCGCCGAGAAGGTGGCGAAAGGAGGCCGGCGCTGATCGGCCGCGGCGCCGGACACCGGCGCGGACGGAAAAACTCAGCGGGCAGCCGTCTCCTTCGCGACGTCGAAGTTGAGCTCGATCAGCACGTTGTTAGGATCGGTAACGAAAATCTGTCGGCGCGAGCTGTTCGGAACTTCGTTGACGCGAAACGGCACGCCTTTGCGCGTGAGGTGCTGCTTGATGGCGTCGAAGCCGCGGCTGCCAAAGGCGATGTGGTCGATGACGCCCGAATCCGGCCGCTGCGGCTTGTCGGTGGGCGAAATGTCGTTGAGATGCAGCACTGGATGGCCTTCGCTGTAAAGCCAGGCGCCGGGAAAGTCGAATGGCGGCCTCGGCCCGTTCACCAAACCGAGCACCTCCTCGTAGAAGCGCACAGTATCGCGCAGGTTGCGGGTCGAGACGTTGTAGTGGTCGAGCACACCGACGCTCATGCTCATCGAACTTCTCCTCCTAGGCTTTCTCTTGCTCGCTTCTCTTGCTGGCGTCTCTTGGAGCCAAGCTCGCGTCGATCAGATTAGCGTGAAAAGCGGCTCGTGACGAGCCGTTGCTGCAATGGGGCGCGAGGTCGCGACGCACGGCGAAGAAGCGGCTCTGAAATTTCGAGCGCGGACGCCCGTGCAGGGCCAAACTGGGCGGAACGCCACGCGGGAGGAACGAAGATCAAGCTCAGCGTGGGACCGACCCGTAGAGGCGAACCACGCCGTGGCCCCCCTCATGCCCCTGACCCGGTTGATTCGTCAATGACGGTCTGCGGTCGGGCGACCATTCCTCAGGGCAGAAGCGTTGCAGCGCTGCAAACCGTCCAGGCGGCTTCGCCCGGCGCCGATGCAGCGCGGCTACGGCCTAGAACACCGCAAGATATTTCAGCAGCGAAATTACGCCGATAATGATCACGATCACGCGCACGATCTGTTTGGCGCGGCCGTCGATCGGCAGCATGTTGACGAGATAGAGCACCAGGATGACGACAAGGAAGGTGATGATCACGCCAATGAGGACGTCCATGCGCGCTCCCCTTTCGAAATGAAGACTTTGAGCTGAATCGGCCTAGAAGCCAACCATACTGGGTTTGGGGCGCGCTGGCACCTGGGGTCGGACCACAAACGACGCGGATCAACACCGCTGGCCGAGATGCGTCCCGGCTGACCGGATATGGATCGCGGGTGGGGTCAATCGGTCGGCGGCGGCTTGCCGCGATGCGCACGTTTTATGATTTGCGACGCGGCTTTCGCGGCCGCAGCCCTTCCTGCGGCAGCACGCCCATGCGCGCGGCGACCTCCGGCGGTACGCGGTAATCGCGCAGCACGTAGCGCATGTCCCGCAACCCGCAGGCCTCGCGCTGCACGACGAAATGCCACAGCGCGACGCTTGCCTCCGCGACCAGCGATGCGCGCAATTGGCGATCTTCGGCAGCGGATGTCGCGCGCGAATAGCCGGCGTCGAACTCGGCCAACGCAGCGAGCGTTGCTTCAAGCGCGCGTCCGAGCCGGCCGAGCGCCGACGCCTTCTCCCGGCCGAATTCGTCCGCGAGCGCATCTGCGGGTGAATGCTTCGTTCTGCGCTGGGGCATCGCTCGGTCCGCTCGCGTTGAAACACCATGATCCACCGACGGTCATCGACCTGTCGAGCCCAATTCCGGTCGGGCCGCTTGATGCACTTGCGGGTATCGGCTCATATAGTCGCCGCCGCCGCTGCAGCATGTGCGCGCCGCGATCCACGGGAGGAACAACAATGACGAGGGCAACTTTCATCACGACGCTGGCTGCGCTCGCGATCATCACGGACGCGGGCGGCGTCGCCTGGTCGCAAGAGACCTTGAAGGTCGCGATCCCGCAGCGCGGCGCCTGGGACGCGGGCGTCGCCGAGCTTGGCCAGCGCGGCGGCATTTTCAAGAAGCACGGGCTCGATCTCGAAATCCTTTACGTCCAGGCCGGCCCGGAATCGATCCAGGCGGTGATCGGCGGCAGCATGGATATCGCGACCGCTGCCGGCGTGTCGGCCGCGGTCGGCACCTTTGCCAAGGGCGCGCCGATCCGCATCATCGGCAGCGAAATGATCGGCGCGCCCGATCTCTATTGGTACGTGCCGGCCAACTCGCCGATTCGGAAAGTCGAGGATTTCAACGGCAAGACCGTCGCGTTCTCCCTGACCGGCTCGTCGAGCCATGCCGCGGTGCTCGCGCTCATCGCGCAATACAAGCTCACTGCCAAGCCGACATCGACCGGCAATATCGCGGCGACCATCACCCAGACCATGACCGGGCAGGTGGACGTCGGCTTCGGCGCGGCGCCATTCGGACTTGATCTTGTCGAGGACGGCAAAATCCGGATCATCGCCACCGGCAACGACGTGGCCTCGCTGCGCACCCGCACGGTGCGCGTCAATCTGACCAGCGTGAACGTGCTGCAGAACCGCCGTGACGCGATCGTCCGTTTCAATCGCGCCTATCAGGAGACGGTCGCATGGATGTATTCCGATCCGGCCGCGCTCAAGCACTACGCGGAGTATTCCAATCTGCCGGAGAAGATCGTGCTGCGGGTGCGCGAACTCATCCCCAAGGAAAGCATGGCCACCGAACGCGTCGAGGGGATCGACCAGATCATGGCCGACGCGGTGGCGGGGAAGTTCATTCCCGCACCCTTGACGGGCGAGCAGGTGAAGGAGCTGCTGCAGATTCCAAACTGAACGAGCGTCGGCGCAGGCGTCGTTCAGCGCGCATGACGGGTTCGCAACGCCCAGACAAAAGCGCGGCGCCGAAGCGCCGCGCTCGGCCGCAAAACCAGGCGCCGATCAGGCGAGCACTTTGTATTTCTTGAACCAGGCGATCATTTGGTTCCAGGCGTCCTCGGCCGCGTCCTTGCGGTAGCTGGCGCGATAGTCGGCGTGGAAGCCGTGCGGTGCGCCGGCATAGATCTTGATCTCGAAGGTCTTTCCCGCGCCTTGAAGCGCCGACTTCATCGCGTCGACCTGGGTGAGCGGAATGCCCTGATCGGCCTCGCCGTAGAGGCCGAGCACCGGCGCCTTCATCTCCGGTGCCAGCTCGGTCGGGCTCTTCGGCCAGAGCGATTTTTGCGCGGGCGGATCGACCACGGTGCCATAGAATGCGACGGCCGCCTTGAGGTCCTTGTTGTGGGCCGCGTATTCCCACACCGTTCGTCCACCGCGGCAGAAGCCCATGATGCCGAGGCGGTTGGTGTCGCCACCCTGCGACTTCGCCCACGCCACGGTGGCGTCGAGGTCGGAGAGGAGCTCGGCGTCCGGCTTGGTGTTGACGATCGGCATGAGTTGCGGGATCTCGGTGATCTTGGTGAGGTCGACCCCTTTGCGGAAATAATAGTCGGGTGCGACGGCGAAAGCTCCGAGCTTGCCGAGGCGCCGCGTGACGTCCTTGATGTATTCGTGCAGCCCAAAGATCTCCATCGCCACCAGGATGACGGGCGGGTTCTGTACGTTCGCCGGCTTGGCGTAATAGACCGGCATCTCGCCGTCCGAGACCTTGACCTTGGCTTCGCCGACGGCGAGCCCGGTGGTGTCGGTGTGGATCGCGTCGGCGCGGACCGGTCCGGCGGCGAGCGTGTAACCGGCGGCGGCCGCAGCCGAGGCCGTCAGGAAGAAGCCGCGGCGCGACAGCGGATCAACCTGGTGTACGAGTCCCTCGACATCGGGCATGAGCTTGGGTTGAGCAGGCATACGAAACCTCCCTGTTTGTGGCGTGGGGGATCCTCGCTGCGGATCGGTGATACGCCGAGCATGTGACAGCTTGTCAACGCTCGCAGCGGCGTTTTATTCCAGCAGCGGCAGCTCCTTCATGATCGCATCGATGACGCGGCGTCGATCGGCTCGCTGTCGGTGGCAAAAACCGCGGCGATGTGGCCGCCGCGGCCGGTAAGATATTTGTGAAGGTTCCAGCGCCGCGTCTCCAGCGGGCGCTCGCTGGCGGCCAATTTGTAGACGCATGCGGGTTCGGGCCCTTCATCGGATGCACAGATCGAACGGGGCGGGCGTTTCCGGCGCGTCGAGCCGAATTACCTCTTCGTTCATCGTTGATTACGCGTAGGAATTCCCGAGGAGCGCGGGCCATCCGAGCACAATCCTGCGGCCGAGTCGATGGCCGAAGGCGGCGGCCAAGCCGTTGCCGTCGCGTTGCCGATCAAGCGAGGAACCGGTGCTTGATTGCGGCGTTGTTCGCTTGCCTCCTAGCGGCCCAAGGAGGGGAGACATATGTAGTTTGGATCAGCCTTGAGTCGTCGGGGGTCTCGCGCTGATGAAACGTCTCTCTTTCTGCAAGGTGATGACATGGCGACAGTGCGGAAAAGTCGGGACGATGTCCGACAAACGACCGCTGCCATGAGTCTGGCGGCTTCGCTGAGGAGCGTTCCGGCTTTTCACAGCAAAAGGAGTCCCTTCGATGTGTGACTACAGCCTACACCATGTCGCGACCCGGCCTGCCAGGATCGAGGACAAGCTGGTGGCGACCAAATTCCCCAATTCCATCACACGTGGTTTCGCGGCAGCCGGCGAGCCCCATGTTGCGGTCTGCCTGCTGCCCGGCACCGAGATCGCGTTCGACGAGAATGTCGAATGCGAGCCATCGTTCGGCATCGGCATTCTGCCGAACAAGAAGATAGGGCAACGGCTCGCACGCTTCCGGCAAATCAACATGGACAACGCCGTGACCCATCACGATGCGTTGGAATTTCCGGACGGGCAGGTGGTGCTGGTCACGCGCCTGTGCGAGGGTCAGCGCGCGACCGTGTTGCAGTTGCCGGCCGGCACGCGTCCTGCGACCGCGGAGCAGGCAGAGCCGCAGGCTCGCGAGCTTTCGCCGTCGCTCTGACACCGGCCGAGCGCGCCTGCGAGAGAGGTGACCGCTGCCGCCCCCGGCGGTAGCGGAGACTAAAAATTGCGCACCGATTTCGGATCGACCATCGGCGCGGACCTAGAACCGCAGGCCTAACCCCCAAATGCAGAGCCACCGGCGCGCGGCCGGTGGCTCTTCTCTCATGGTATCGCCGCGTGCGGAGGGTGCAGACTATTGGTCGGGGAACGTGACCAGCGTCTCGAACTTGTAACCGCACGCTTCGCATTCCCAGAGATGCCGCACGCGGTGCCGGTCCAGATACTCGGACCATTCCGGCAGGAAGATCGTCTCCCCGCACTGGGCACAGTGATTCAGCAGTCTGGCCTGAGCGTATTTCCGGGGGCTCGCGGTTCGGAGCTCCATGACGCTTCCTCCGCCGTGCTCCCCCCTCCCTGAGGGCGGGCATCCTAGCGCAATTGCCGCAGTGATGAAGCAGGAGCGCTGACCTAACACGGCGCTTTCTGAACGCGGCGGGTCGAACGCGGTCTCGCACCTCGTGTGCAGCGCGCTCGCCGCGTTGTGAGCGGTAATCGGCGCGACATCTCGACCTGGCGCGCGCGGAATGCGGAACGGCATGGCAGTTCGCGGGTTTAATCGACGAGCGCTGGGATGGGCGATGCTCGCAGGAGGCGGGGCCATGCCCGCAGCGCACTATGTGCACCCAGAGTTCGGTTTGTTGTGTCCCACGCCGCGCTCGCGCCGCAAGGTGCGGAGCGTTTTCGCCTGCATGATCCTTGCATTGATCGGCGGCGCCGTGCTCCGCGCGGCCAATACTCCGCCGAGCGCCAATTCTTCGAGCGTCATGACGGTCGCGGGCCGCGAGGAGAGCGCCGCGGCAAGCCTGGACGCAGGTCAGGCGCCGGCCGCAAGTCTCAACACGCGACCAAGCCTTGCCGCCGACGCTGAGACGGGAGCGCTCAAGAGTGCCTGCGAGCAAGGCAGTTCACTCCATCGCACCTGGGCCTATCTCGACGGCAAATGCGTTGCCGGCAAAGCGCGCAAGCCACGCAAGGTCCGCATCGAAACCGACCGCCCGGCGATTGCTGCAATCGCCATCGGCCGCATCGCCGCGCCGGAGCGCGCGGGCGAACCCGCGTCCTCCGCGGCGAGCGTACCCACCGGCCCACCGGCGGACGCGCTTAAATCCACGCCGGCCGCGTCCGCCGAGGTGGCGGCCGCGGCGGAGCCGCCCCCGCGGCCGGCCGCAGCGTCCAAGAAGCCGCAGAAACGGCACGCAGCCACCAGCGCCGGCGCGAGCCGGGGGGAACCGATGCCGTTTGGTGGCGCGAGGTGCGCACCGACGACTGGGGTGCGCGGGTTTATGGCGAGCGCGACTATGGCCGTGGCGGGTACGCGCGCGAGGGTGCCGTCGGCTCGAGTTATAGTTATAGTGAGCGTGATTATGGGCGTGGCGGATATGCGCGTGAGGGCGCTTTCGGCTTCTTCCGATGAGGCCGCTCGTCCGCAGCCGTCTTCCTATGTTCGGCGCAGTCGCTATAGTGCCCCGGTGCGACGCACAAACAGGGAGACCGACATGCCTGAAATCTACGTCCACGCCGTCAAGGGCCGCTCGCTCGATCAGAAGCGCGCGCTGATCAAGGACATCACCGATGCGGTGGTGAAGAATTTCTCCGTTCCGGCTGAAGCGGTGATGGTGGAAATCGTGGAATCGGAACCAACCGCCAAGGCCAAGGGCGGCGTTCTCTTCAGCGAAATGCGCCGGTGAGCCGGCGGCGGTCCGCGTGCAGGCGTTTCGCCCGGTAGCGTCCGGGCGAAACTTTTTTGAACGAGCGATTTGGCATGAGCGATCTTAACGGCAAGGCTGCGTTGGTGACGGGTGCGGCCTCGGGCATCGGGCTGGCGACGGTCGAATTGTTCGCTCGGCGCGGCGCCAAGGTCGCGCTCAATTACTTGCCCGACGATGCCCGTGGCCCCGTGGCCGTCGAGCGGCTGCGCGCCGACGGCTTTGCCGTGATCGGCGCGCCGGGCGATGTGTCGAAGGCGGGCGCCGCCGAGAAGATGGTCGGCGATGCGATCGATGCGTTGGGGCGGCTCGATTTCCTCGCCAACAACGCCGGCACCTCGGCAACCGTCGCGCCGATCCCGCCGGCTGAGCTCGACCGGCTGACCGAGGAATTTTGGGCGACCATCCTCGCCACCAACCTGCTCGGCCCGTTCCGCTGCACGCGCGCGGCGGCCAGCGCGCTCAAGGCGGCGCGCGGGGCGGTTTGCAACACCGCTTCGGTCGCCGGCCGCAACATGGCGGGCTCCAGCATGGCCTACGGCGCGAGCAAGGCGGGCCTCATCAGCCTCACCCAGAATCTGGCGCGCGCGCTGGCGCCCGAGGCGCGCGTGAATGCGGTGGCCCCGGGATTCGTCGACACCGAGTGGACGCGGCCGTGGCCGGCCGCGCGCAAGCAGGCCGCCATTGAGCGCTCGCTGCTCAAGCGCGCCTGCACGCCCGCCGATATCGCCGCGGCGATCGTATTTTTGTGTGCCGACACCGGCATGGTGACGGCACAGACGTTGGTGGTGGACGGCGGCTATTCGCTGTGAGTGACGCTTGCTCGCGGATCAGCGCACGCGGCACGCCACCCAACTATTTCAACAATAAGTGCGGCAGCCAAAGCGACAGCTGCGGCACGTAGGTGACGAGCGCGAGCACGATCAGCATCGGCACGTAGAAGATCAGGATGCTGCGCGACACCGCTTCCATGCTCACGCGGCCGATCGCGCATCCCACCACCATGGTCGGCCCGACCGGAGGCGTGAGCAGGCCGATGCCGAGATTGAGGATCATGATGATGCCGAAGTGCACGGGGTCGATGCCGAAGGTCTTGATCACGGGCAGGAAGATCGGCGTGCAGATCAGCAGCATCGGCGCCAGGTCCATGAACGTGCCGAGCAACAGCAACAGAACGTTGACGTAGAGCAGAAACGTGTATTTGTCGCTCGAGATCGCGACGAAAAACTCCGTCGCCTTTGCCGGTATGCGCATGATCGCCATCATGTAGCCGAAGGCGATCGAGAAGCCGATCATGATCATGACCATGCCGACGGTGCGCACCACGCGCGCGATCAGCTTCGGCACCTCGCTCCACTTGACGTCGCGGTAGACGAACATCGTGACGAGGAAAGCATAGATACAGGCGACCGCTCCGGATTCGGTCGGCGTGAAGATGCCGGACAGGATGCCGCCGAGGATGATTGCGATCGTGATCATGCCCCAGATCGCATCGATGGCGATCTTGACGGCCTTGCGGAACGGCACGATCTCGCCTCTAGGGAATTCGTTTCGGTACGCGATGATCAAAACAAGAATGATCAGCGACAGCCCAAGGAGCAAGGCTGGGATGATGCCGCCCATGAACAGGTGAGCTACCGAGATCGTCCCGCCCGCGGCGATCGAATAAATAATCATGTTGTGCGAGGGCGGGACAAGAAGCGGCTGCAGCGAGCCCGAGATCGTGACGTTGACGGCGAATAGGCGCGGATAGCCGTTCTTGATCATCTGCGGAATCATCACCGAGCCGACCGCCGCGGTATCGGCGACGGACGAGCCCGAGATGCAGCCGAACATCGTGGAGGCGACGATGTTGACGAGCGCCATCCCGCCGCGGATGAAGCCGACGAAGACCTTGGCGAGGTTGACGAGGCGCTCGGCCATGCCGCCGACCGCCATGATCGCGCCGGTGAGGATGAAGAACGGGATTGCCAGCAGCGAGAAACCGCTCATGCCGCCGGAGACCTTGAGCATCACCGCTTCAAGCGGAATGCCGGTGTAGAGCGCAGCGAGAATGGCGGCAATGCCGAGCGCATAGGCGACCGGCATGCCCATCAGACAGACGATGGTAAAGCCACCAACGAGAATGAAGATGTCCACGACGCCAACCCGTCTTCGGTCCTATTCGGTGCTGAGCTGGCTGACCGTCTCGGGCTCCGGCTCGGAGAAGAATTTCTGCGTCAAGAAGCGCTCGATCACGAACAAAACGGTGAGCGCGCCGCCAATCGGGATCGGCAGATAGGCAAGGCCGACCGTCACGATCGGAAATTCCGGGATGTCCTGGTGCCAGGTCGCCTGGCAGAGCTTGATGCCCCACACGAGCATGAACAGGTTCGTCGCCAGCATCAGCGCTTCGAGGATCCAGCCGAGGTACGACTTGGCCGGTTCGCGCAGAAACGCGGGCAGAACGCCGACGCCGATGTGCAGATATTCGCGATAGCACACCACGGCGGAGAGGAAGGAGACCACGATCATCAACAGGATCGCCAATGGCTCGGGCCACGATGCGGCACTGTTGAGCACGTAACGGGTGAACACGCCGTAAGGAATGATCAGCACGATGACGACGAGACATGCGCCAGCCACGAATAGGCAGGCGTTATGGATCGCGTCCATCGCCCGGAAATATCGCTCCTTCATGGAAGTCCCTTCCCTGAGACAACAGGAGAGCCGGCGCGATCCAGCGATCGGCCGGCTTCTTCGGGCAAGCGATCAGGCGATCATTTCACGTCTTGAATGCGCTTGATCAGCTCGGCGTGCTGTTTACCGTATTTCTCCCATACCGGCTTGACCGCTTCCTGGAAGGGCTTTTTGTCGTCGATTTTGGTGACCTCGACGCCCGCTTTCTCCATCTCGCTCCGCGACTTCTCCTCCATCGCGTACCAAAGCTTTCGCTCTTCCTGCTGCGCTTCCTTGGCGAACTTGGCGATTAGCGCCTGATCGTCCTTCGAGAGCGTGTCCCAGGTTTTCTTAGAGAACACCAGGATTTCCGGGATCATCAGGTGCCCGGTGAGCGAGTAGTACTTGGCGTAGCGGTAATGCTGCCCGGTGGCGTAGGTCGGATAATTGTTCTCGGCCCCGTCGACCACGCCCGTCTGCATCGCGTTGACGAGCTGGTCGAAGCCCATGGCGACGCCATTGCCGCCGAGCGCGTTCATGGTGTCGACGAAGACCGGATTGCCCATCATCCGGATCTTGAGCCCCTTGAGGTCGTCGATGCTCCTGATCGGCTTCTTGCTGTTGTAGACGTTGCGCGTGCCGGCGTTCATCCAGCAAAGCCCGATGAGTGCTGCGGTCGGATGGTCCGACAGCTTCTTCAACAATTCATCGCCGATCGGGCCGTCGATCACCTGCTCCATGTGCGCGTCGTCGCGAAAGATGAAGGGCAGATTGAACACGTTGAGCTCGGGAACGAGCGGGCCCATGGGGCCGACGCTGACGCGCGCGATGGCAAGCGCCCCGACTTGGGCCTGCTCGACCATCTCCTTCTCGCCGCCGAGCTGCATCGACGGGTACATCTGGATGCTGAGGCGGCCGCCGCTCGCCGCTTCGAGTTTCCTGCCCATCGCCAAGACCGCTTCGACGGTCGGATAGCCGAGCGGATGCACGTCCGTGGCCTTGAGCACGAGCTTCTGCTGGGCAGAGGCGGTAAGGTCGGTCGCGAGCGCGGCGAGCGCGCCGGTGCCGAGGCGGAGCAGGGTGCGGCGGTTCATGATCGTCATCCTCCCGGGGCAGGCGATGGTTGCGCAGGCTGGCCCGCCGGACCCCGTTGATCCGCCGGCAGGGCCGTGCTAGCAGTCATCATATCATATGATGACTGGCGGGTGCAGAGTGTCAAGGGCATGAGCAGGGCGAGCCTTTCGGTGACGCAGCCGCTGCCGGCGCCGCGATCGTTGACCGGCGAACTCGTCGCGCGTCTGACCGACGATATCACCAGCGGCAAAATCCCGCCGGGGTCGCGGTTGCCGACCGAGCAGGAGTTGATCGCGGCGACCGGCGTGAGCCGCACCGTGGTGCGCGAGGCGGTGGCGGCCTTGCGCGCGGATGGACTCGTCGTCACGCGCCAAGGCGTCGGCGCCTTCGTCCCGGAAAACGCGCGCCGGCCGCTGCGCATCGACGTCGACCCATTGTCGCCCCTGCGCGCGGTCCTCGACGTGATGGAGTTGCGCACCGGCATCGAGATCGAAGCCGCGGGCTTGGCCGCCGATCGCGGCTCGGCGTCGCAGATCCGCAGGATCGTCGAGTGCTTCGATGCCGTCGGCGCCGCGCTCAAGCGCGGCGAGGACGCGATCGCGCAGGATTTCGCGTTCCATTGCAGCATCGCCGACGCCACCGGAAACCCGCAGTTCAGGCGCTTTCTGGAACATCTCGGACGCGTCATCATCCCGCGGCAGACGATTCGCGGCGGACCCGGGATCGCCAAGCGCGCCTATAGCGAAACGTTCCAGCGCGAGCACCGCGCCATCGTGCAGGCGATCCGCAACGGAGCCGTCTTGCAAGCGCGCGCGGCGATGCGCCGGCATCTCGTCAACAGCCGCAAGCGCTATCAGCGGCTCGCCGCCAAGCTCGGCAGTCGCTAGCACACACTCCTTTGTTGTTGATACACAACAGCGCCGCGCGTTCGGTGCCCGAGTTTGCCGCTCCGACTGACTTCAGAGGAGTGGGCCCCAAATCCGCGTGTTCATTGCGAATGGAGCGCAACACCATGCAAACGGTTTTGGTCACCGGCGCGGCGGGCGGAATCGGCTCGCGATTGCGTCAACTGCTCAAAGGCGTCTATCCCAACCTCCGGCTGAGCGACGTCAAGCGGCCTGCCGACCTGGCGGCGGACGAGACCTTCGTCGAAGCCGATCTCGCCAGCATGCCTGCGGTCGAGACCGCCGTTGCCGGCGTCGACGGCATCGTGCATCTCGGCGGCTTCTCGGTCGAAGGACCATGGGACACGATTCTGCAAGCCAACATCATCGGTTGCTACAATCTGTTCGAGGCGGCGCGCCGCCACCGCGTCGAACGGGTGGTGTTCGCGTCGTCGAACCATGCGGTCGGCTTCTATCCGCGTCGGCGCCGCATCGGAGTGGACGCGGCGGTGCGTCCCGATTCCCGCTACGGCGTCAGCAAGGCGTTCGGGGAGGCGCTCGGCGCGCTCTATGCGTTCAAGCACGGGCTGCGCGTCACCTGCATCCGCATCGGCAACTTCGGCGATGTGCCGGTCGACCGGCGGCGGCTCTCGATCTGGCTCGCGCCGCAGGACCTCGTGCAGCTCATCCGCATCGGCCTCGAGCACGCCGAGATCCGCTACGAAATCTTCTACGGCGCGTCCGACAATGCGCGCGGCTGGTGGGACAACGCCGCCGCCTTCCGCCTCGGCTATCGGCCGCAGGGCCGTGCCGAGGAGCATGCCGCCGCGGCGCTCGCGGCCGACGCCAAGCTTCCACCCGATCCGTTCGGCGATTGGTATCAGGGCGGGCCGTTTTGCAGCGACGAATGCAGCGCCGGCGTCGAGCGCGCGCCGGCGTGAGCGAGGCCGGCGCGCTTACAAGCTGCGGCCGTCGAAGGGCGTGGGGTTGAGCGCCGCGGCGTCGACGTCGTCGAGGCAGCGCACGTTGACCGCGATCATCTCATCGCCCTTCGGAGTGGTTCCGCGCGAGAACGCGCCCACGCCGCATTGCGGACAGAACAGGTGATGGATCGATTTCTTGCCGAACTGATAGTCCTTGAGGTCCTCGGCGCCGGCGCGCAGCGCGAAGCTTGCCGACGGCACGAACGACCACAGCGCGCCGCGCTTTTGGCAGATCGAGCAGTTGCAGGCGACGACGTTGCCGAGGTCGGTCGTCACCTCGAAACGCACCTCGCCGCAATGGCAGCCGCCGGTATAGGTCTTGGGTGCGGGCATGTGCGGTCGCCTATGTGTGCTGAAACTCGATACGCTTGTCCGGACGCTCGAGGTCGACGTGCAAGGCCTCGCACAGCCGGTTGGAATAGTTCCACATGCCGCAGAACACGGTCAGCTCCACGATCTGTTTCTCGCTGAAGTGCTGCTTCATCGCCGCGAAAGCGGCATCGTCGTCGCGCGCCGTGAGCAGCGTGACGGCTTCGGCCCAGCGGATCGCCGCCTTCTGCCGGTCGTCGAGGTCGGGAGAGCGCATATAGTCGCTGCCTTGCGCCGCTTTGATCTGCGCCTCGGTGAGCCCGAGCTTCCTGCCCAGCGGCATGTTGTGCGACATGCAATAGGCGCTCTGGTTGAGCGCCGACGTCTTGATGATGACGAGCTGCTGGATCTTCACGTAGTCCGGGTCGGATTTGACGTTGGCGAGGCGGATCGTCTCGTTCGGCAGCATCCAGCCCGCGAGCGCGGCCGGCTGGTGCGCCAGCACTTGGGAGAAATTGCTGATGCGTCCCCACTGCTTGCGCACGCCGTCATAGACCTTGCGGGTGTCGGCGTCCGCCTCTTCCGGCTTGATCATACGCACGCGCGCCACGGCGACCTCCTGCCGCGACCCTAGCGCAAGCGCCCAGCGGAGGCGAGCCGTACAGCCATGGGTTGTATGAAACGGAGGGGGTTGAACGCCACTGCAAAATTACCCGCTTTGTTCGCGCCGGCACTGGACGTGCAGCGACGGCGAGGCTGGCCGATGCCGGGTCACCCCCTGCCGCGCCGGTCGCGCTAGTATCCGGCCGTATCCTTGCACCCCGGCCGATTCGAAGGGTTCAATGTATTCTCGGACGGACACTAAGCCCGTCCGCCGGCGGCACTCCGGAGGGAGCGCCGGCTCCGCGGACTCTTGCCTTGTCGTGTAACGCCAGACTTGTGACGCTTTTGAACTTGCCCCTCGCGGCCGCGGCTGGCTCGCTGCTGTGGCGCTCGCTGGACTGGCCCCTGGTCGGCGATGCCGCGATTTTCCACTTCATTGCCGGTCAAATGCAAATGGGCGCGGTGCCATACCGCGATATCGTCGACATCAACATGCCTCTGATCTATTTCATCCACGTCGCCGCTGTGGCGATCGGCGGTATGGGCGATGTCGCGTGGCGCGCGTTCGATCTCGCCGCCACCGCCCTCGTATCGGGCTTGATCCTGGTGCTCGTATGGCCCGCAGGACGAGCGCCGGCGATCCAAGCCGTGCTCATCGTGCTGGTGACCCACCTCCTGCTCGGTCCCTATTCCGCTGGGCAGCGGGACTATCTGATCTCGATACCCGCGTTGGCAGCCGCGGTCGTATCAGCCAGGGCAGCGGAAAATCCTAAGCGCTACCGGATCGATCTCTTTTTGGCCGGCGTCTTCGCCATGATCGCGGCATCGATCAAGCCGAGTGGCATCCTGCTATTGGCACTTCCCGCCATCACGATGGGGAGACTGCGTTGGCGTGAAGCCGGATGGATTACCGTCGGTGCTGCGGCAACGGGACTTCCGCTGTTCGGCCTCTTGGCGGCGTTCGGCGCATTGGGGGCTTTCATCGCAACAATGCAGGGATTGCTGCCCTCTTATGCTTCGTTGGGTGCGCGCCCAATGTCCGACATTTTCCGCGACACGGCTGTTTGGTTGGCCCCGATGGACGGGCTCGCGCTTGCCGCTGCGCTGAACATATCCGCGCCCAAACCACCGCGAGTACGAGCCATGATCGGCCTCACGCTGTTCGGGTTCATTCATTTGATCGCGCAGCGCAAGGGTTGGTTCTATCATGTGTATCCCTTGGGAATTGGACTGGCGTGCTGGGGGGCGTGGAGCCTCGCCTCACTCGCTATGCTGCGCTCGGCGGTGTGCCTAATGGTCACGGCTGCAACGCTCGGCTGGCTGGTGCCCAGAGCGCTCATGGAAGCAGAAACGTACCCGGCCCTGCGCGCTGCCTCGGCCATGCAACTAGTATTCGAAAGTCGCTTGCCTAGGGGCGCGAGAGTTCAGGTCCTCGATTCGGACAATGGCGCCTTCCTTGCAATGGCGCGCGCCGGAATGCGACAGGCCACGCCACACATTCAATGGTTCTCTCTTCTGCTTGCCACGGATTCCGTTCGGCAGCGCTTCGTGGCGGCGCTCGAAGCCGATCCGCCAGCAGCCATCCTTCTCACCAATGCCCAATGGCCAGGAGTAAGCGGGTTCGACGCCGCCGATCGGTGGCCCGAATTCGTCGCGCTGTTAGCTTCACGTTACGTCCTGGACCGAACGGGAGATGAAGATGGTATTGCGTGGCGGTTCTACCTCAAGAGTAAGCGGTCGTCCGGACTCTTCGACGAGCTCCAGGCATCGAGATGAAGCCGGGCCGAAGCTGGCGCGAATCGGCTCGCGGCGCGGCTGCGACCTGCGGCGATGACCCGCGGATGTCAGGCGCCATGGGACGTTCAGACTTGATTTTCCATGGTCCCGAGCCGGGCCGAGGGCGCGCGCTGGACCCAAGCGCCTTTTGCGTTCGGCAGCAAATCGTGGATTGCGCGCAGCATCGCAAGGGCGGCCGTGAACGTCGCGATCCAGGCGATACGCGCCCCATAGCGGTCGTGGGGTCCCGACAGCGCTCCGCACACGAACGCATTCGCAAGGATGGCGACCGTCACGGTTGCGGCAAGCCTCCCCGTCTCGTCGAAGCGGCCCGAAATTGTTGCTCGCGCGAGCAACACCAGCGCAAGAATCATCGAGCCGAGCGCGATCGGTACGTGGACGCGATTGATCAGATCGAAGTCGAGCTCACCGCGTTGTTGCCGGGCGTTCCGCATGGCCGGCACTTCCCTGGGAATGTAGCGCTCGATGATGCCGTAGGTGTGCCAGATTTGATCGTGCGTGCCCTGACCGGTCGCAACCAGCCGCAGCTGCCTTGCCGAGGCCGCGAGGGCGGTTTCCATTTGCTGCAGCGGATACTCTTGCAGACTGTGCAGCACAATGAAGCGCATTTCCTCGCCGAGGCCGCTGAAGCGACCGAGCTCATTGAAGACGCCGTTGCTCCACAGGAAATCATCGGCGGTTGCCGGCAGCTCGTTGCGGTGAGGACAGAGCTTGAGCCGCGCAGTTGGACAATGGTCGTCGAGATAGCGCTTGACGATTCCATCCTGCAGCATGCGGCCGAAGGCAATTCCGAAGCCGCCCGGCGTCCAGGCAAGCTGCCCCGACAAGGCGAGATTGGCCGCGAGCAGCATGGCCGCTCCCGTGGCGATGGCGCCGCCGGCGGGGAGAAGCGCGCGCAGGGTGCGAGGGCGCGAGACGAGCAGGATCGGAACGGCAAGAACCAAGACGGCAAGCAGCACCGCGAGCGTCGCGCTGTGCGCGGCCGCAGCGAAGGCGATGAGCAAAAAGAGGCCAATTCGTTCCATGGGTGCGAAAAGCGAACGATGAAAAATCAGAAGATGGAGCGAAAGCACGCTCAGTCCGGCGAAGATATCGGTCAGCAGGGTGCTGGACAGGACGGGCAGGGCGGTGACGAGCGCGAGGCCGGCGACAATCAAGGTCCTGTGCCAGGGTCCCACGGCAAATCCAGCCGCCCGCAACACCAAGGACATGACCCAGATGGCGCAGCCGGTTTGCAGAATGAGCTCGGGCCAGAAATGCAGGCCTTCGCCGACGTGGAGAAACAGCCCGAACACCGTCGAGCGGCTCGGCACGAGGTAGCCTTCGTACCAGCGGGCGAGATAGCCGCCGGTGTCGTATTGCAACAACGGATAGCGATTCCACAACGCCGGAGCGAGCAGCACCACGAAGCAGCATAGCCT
>WNGD01001501.1_pt1 | contig 48372 bp, 43 predicted proteins | sample 5400671 | NCBI WGS metagenome assembly WNGD01 (sample SAMN13153369, study PRJNA577476) | soil metagenome | isolation source: 40 cm soil or saprolite under grassland replicate 2 | place: USA:California | collected 2016-06-15 | reverse complement strand
TCCGGCGCAACCGCCCGCGCTTCTGGGCGCCGGACCGGGCCACCGACGCGGTCGCGCTGGAGACGCTGCACGAGGTGCTCGTCACGTCGGCGCGCTTGCTCGCCCCGGCGGCGCCGTTCGTGTCCGACTGGATGCACCGGGCGCTCGTGGGGGCGTCGGTGCACCTGGCGCCGTTCCCGACCGACCTGGGCCGCCGGGCGCCGGAGCTGCTCCAGGCGATGGCCGCGGTGCGGAAGCTCTCCTCCCTGGCGCGTGCGGCCCGGGAGACCAAGCACCTGCCGGTGCGCCAGCCCGTGGCCAAGGTTCAGGTGGTGGTCCCCGCCGCGGTGCGCGGCCCGGCCTTGGCAGACCTGTTAGATATCCTGGCCGCCGAAGTGAACGCCAAGGCGATCGAGGTGGTGGGGTCGGACCACGACCTGGTGCGCCTCAAGGGGAAAGCGGACTTCCGGAGCCTGGGCAAGCGCTACGGGAAGGACACCCCCCGCGCCGCCGCGGCCGTGTCGCAGCTCACAGCGGCCGAGCTGCAGGCGCTTGAACATGGTGACCCCGTCCGCCCGGGTGGCGTGGGGGGGGAGTTCGAGTTCCGGCCCGAAGACGTCCTCGTGACGCGCGAAGTGGTGAGCGATTGGGCGGTGCAGGCCGACGGCCCGTATGTCGTAGCGGTCGACCCTCGGTTGACGGACGACCTGATTCAGGAGGGTCTGGCGCGCGAGCTCGTGAATCGCGTCCAGCGCCTTCGCAAAGAGGCGGGCTACGAATACACCACGCGTATCGAGCTCAGCGTGGCGGGTGCGGGGGAGATCATCGCCGCCGTGTCCGCGTTCCAGGGGTTCGTCGAAGGTGAGACGCTGGCGCGCCGGCTCGTGCTCGGCACGGTGCTGGACGACGCGGATGTGACGCGGGAAGTTGACATCGAAGCTCGCCGGGTGACTATTGCGCTGCGGCGACATGACGGACGAAAGGGCGGTACGCGATAATGCCGACGAAATCCAAGACCAAAGCCAAATCCAAGGCGACCAAGGGTGGCCTGAGCAAGAAGCAGCTCGCCCACCTCGAGAAGCGCCTCCACGAGGAGCGCGCCCGAGTAATGAAGGAGCTCGGCTACTACGATGAATCCTTCAACTCGAGCCTGCAGGCGTCCGACGGCGACCTCTCGAGCTACTCGTTCCACATGGCCGATCAGGGCACCGATGCCATGGAGCGCGAGAAGGCGTTCCTGTTCGCCTCGCAAGAGGGGCGCTACCTCTGGCATGTGAACCAGGCGCTGCGGCGACTGTTCCAATCGCCGGAGAAATTCGGTAAGTGCGAGCAGTGCGGCGAAGAGATCGGCTTCGAGCGGCTCGACGCACTGCCGCACGCCCGGCTGTGCATCAAGTGCAAAGCGAAGGAAGAAGATGGGAAACGCCGCTGACCGTCGGCTGTTCTGGACGACCGCGGGGGCGGTCGTCGCGGCCGATCTGGTCACCAAGCTCCTGGCCGAGTCTCTGCTGGCTCGCCACCTGCCGGTCCAGGTGATCGGCGACTACGTGCAGTTGCGCCTCGTGTACAACCAGTGCGCGGCGTTCGGGCTGTGCCTCGGCGCCTACTCGCGCTGGATCTTCTTCGGGCTCGCGCTTGTCGCGCTGTTCGTGCTGCGCTCCATGGTGATGTCGGCGCGGCCGGGCGACCGGCCCCGGCTGCTCGCCCTGTCGCTCGTGTGCGCCGGGGCGGTCGGCAACGTGATCGACCGGATTCGCAGCGCCCAAGGCGTCGTGGACTTCGTGGACGTGGGAATCGGCGGCACGCGCTGGCCGACCTTCAACGTCGCGGACTCCGCGATCACGGTCGGGGCGATCGCGCTCGCGGTCTCCCTTTGGCTCGAAGGCCGGGCGCAGGAGCGAGCGAAGGAGGCCGGGGCGGCTCACCATTGATGGCCGCCGTGACCTTCTGCATCGTCACCGCCGAGACCGAGCGTCTCGACCGATTCCTCGCCGACCAGCTCGCACTGTCCCGCACCGTCGCCGCCCGCATCATCGCCGACAAACGCGTCACGCGAGACGGCCGCCCGTTGCGCGCCTCGGTCCAGCTGGAGCGCGGCGCCGTAGTGACGGTCGAGCTGCCACCCGAGGAGCCCCCGCCCAAGAGCTACGCCCCCGCCCATCGGGACCTCACGTTCGCGTACGAAGACGAGCACCTCGCCGTACTCGACAAGCCGGCGGGTCTGGTCGTGCACCCCGGACCGGGTCACTGGGACGACACGCTGGTCAACGTGCTGGTGGCGCGAGGCACCGCCCTCGCACAGGGCGCCGCCGAAGGACGTCCCGGGATCGTGCACCGCCTCGACCGCGACACCTCGGGCCTGCTGCTCATCGCGAAGACCGACGTCGCGCACCGCCGGCTCACCCGCATGATCGAGCGGCGCGAGGTCGAGCGCGTGTACGCCGCGCTCGCCTGGGGCCATTTCGCGAACAGCCCCGTGGACATCGAGGCGCCGATCACGCGCCATCCCACCGAGCGCAAGCGCATGACGGTGCTGGCGGGCGGCCGTCACGCGGTGACGCACGTGCGCGTGACTGCCCGCTTCGCGCAAACCGAGCTGCTGCGCGTGACGCTCGGCACCGGCCGCACGCACCAGATCCGCGTGCATCTCGCACACGTGGGGCATCCGGTCGTGGGCGACCGGGAGTACGCCTTCGGCGGTAGCCGGCGCATTACGCCCTCCCAGCGCCCGGCGGCCGAGCGCCTCGAGGCCCTCGCGCCCCGCCAGCTGCTCCACGCGGCGCGGCTCGCCTTCGCGCATCCCGTGAGCGGCGCGCGCCTCGACCTGCGCTCCGACTGGCCCGCCGATCTCGTTCCGGCGCTTCGAGAAGCGGCCGCCGATCCGAATTTGCTTGCTCAACGCAACCCCTTGCAGTATCTTGGCTTCTTCGCTTCGGATGAGTGACGCGGGAGTCGTCCGACTGCTGCTGTTCCGGGTGGGCCGCCTCCTCTGCGCCGCAGAGGCGGAGCGGGTCCGCGAGATCCTGCCGCGGCTCGAGCCCACCCGGATTCCGGGGGCGCCGCCGGTCGTGGCGGGGGTCGTCAACGTACGGGGCACCCTCGTTACGCTGGTGGAGGGATGGCGGGCGCTGCGGCAGCCAGACCCCTCCGCCGACGGAGCAGGGGGGGTGTCGGGGACCACCGTGCTCCTCGAGGTTGGCGGGGGGAAAAAGGTCCTCGGTTTCACGGTCGACGAAGTCGTGGACCTCGTCTCGGTGGCCGGGGAGGCGCTGGAACGCCGGCAGGCGCTGCCGGGCATCGATCCGACGCTGGTGCGGGCCGTCGGGCGACGCGCCGATCAACTCTTCGTGGTTCTCGATACCGACGCGCTGCTAACCCCCATTCTGTCTTCCTAGGGAGGATGTGTGAGCCACACTGTCCTCGTCTGCGACGACGCCATCTTCATGCGGACGATGATCAGCGACATCCTGGCGCAAGCCGGCTTCGAGGTCGTGGGCGAAGCGGAGACGGGATCGCAGGCGGTCGAGAAGTATCGGCAGCTCAAGCCCGATCTCGTCACCATGGACATCGTGATGCCCGACATGGGGGGGATCGACGCGGTGCGCGAGATCGTGAAGCACGATCCCGATGCCAAGATCCTGATGTGCAGCGCCATGGGTCAGCAGGCCCTCGTGGTCGAGGCGATCCAGGCCGGCGCGAAGGATTTCGTCGTGAAGCCGTTCCAGCCGTCGCGCGTGCTCGAGGCCGTGCAGCGCGTCCTCGGCTGATTCCATGGACCTCTCGCAGTACGCCGAGCTGTTCCTGGCCGAGAGCCGGGAGCACCTGAGCGCTTGTAACCAGCTGCTGCTCGAGTGGGAGAAGAGCCCCGCGAACCTCGCGCCCGTCGGGGGCCTGTTCCGTGCCGTGCACACCGTCAAGGGGATGGCGGCGACCATGGGCTACGCCCGCGTCACCGACCTCGCCCACCGCGCCGAGAATCTGCTCGACTCATTGCGACGCGGGGGGCGCCCGGCGAACGACGAGCTGCTGCAGCTCTTGTTCCGGGCGCGGGACGCGCTCGAGCAGGCGGTGGAGCTCTCCGTGGTGGGCCGCGAGGAGGAGATCGACGTCGCGGAAGTGGTGGCCGACCTGGATGGGGCCGCGGCGCAACTCGGGCCTCACCCCCTGGCCCCCGCTCCACGGAGTGGAGAGGGGGAACGAGGGGGTGAGGTCCCCCCGGTCGCGGTGGGGCGGCTGGTGCAGGTGACGCTACGTGCCGAAGCGGCGCTCAAGGGTGGGCGCGCGCTGCTCGTGATCAAGAAGGCGCAGGCCGTCGGCCCGGTGCATGCGGTGACGCCGCCCGAGTCGGCGTTCGAGGCCGACGAATTCGACGGGCGCTTCAGCTTCCGCATCGGCGGCACCACCGGAGCCGCGGATATCGAGCGGGCAGTGCGGGGCGCGGGCGACGTGGAGCACGTCACCGTGGGCGGAGAGGAGCGGCGCGCGCTCCCCGGGCCCGGTGCTTCCCCCGCCGCCCCGCCGGAGACCAAGAGCCGTCATATCCGGGTGGACCTCGGGCGGCTCGACGTCCTGATGGATCTGATCGGCGAGCTCGTCACGGTGCGTGGCCGGCTGAACGAGCTCGCGGCCTCCGCCCGGGACCCGGCGATCGACGACGTCGCGATCCAGGTCTCGCGGCTCTCGCGGGAGCTGCAGGACGAAATCATCCAGGCGCGCATGACGCCGGTGTGGCAGGTGTTCGACCGCTTCCCCCGCCTGGTGCGGGACCTGGCCCGCGAGCTGGGCAAGCAGGTCGCGTTTCGCGTCGAGGGGAAGGAGATCGAGCTCGATCGCGCGATCCTGGACGAGCTCGGGGACCCGCTGCTGCACCTGTTGCGGAACGCAGTGGATCACGGCGTCGAGTCGACGGCCGAGCGGCGGCGGCGCGGCAAGAAGCTGGAAGGGGAGATCGTGCTGGCGGCGGTGCGCGAGCGCGCCAGCGTGGCGATCAGCGTCAGCGACGACGGGCGCGGCATCGACCGAAAGAAGACCCTGGAGCGCGCCCAGCGGGACGGTGTGGTGGACCCGCACGCCGAAGCGCTGACCGACGATCAGCTGCTGCGTGTGCTCGCCCGGCCCGGGTTCTCGACCGCCGAGGCGGTGACCAGCGTGTCCGGACGCGGGGTGGGGATCGACGTGGCCGTGACCCGCATCCGCGCGATGGGCGGCTCGATCGAAGTCCGCTCCGAAGAGGGGAAGGGCACGACCTTCGTGATGCGGCTGCCGGTGACGCTCGCGATCGTGCGCGCGCTGATCGCCGGCGTGGGCACCGAGCGCTACGCGCTGCCGCTCACCTACGTGGCGGAGACGGTGGAGTTCGGGGTTCAGGCCACGACCATCGTGGAGGGTCGCGAGGCGATCGTGCTGCGCGATCGCGTCGTGCCGCTCGTGCACCTGCGACGTCTGCTCGGCGTGAGCGGCGACGCCCCGACCCGGTGTCCCATCATCGTCCTCGAGATGGGGGAGCGGCGCAGCGGCATCGTGGTGGACGGGATGCTGGGCCAACAGGAAATCGTGGTGAAGGGGTTCGACGCGCCGCACGGGACGCTGCCGGTGTTCAGCGGGGCGACGATCATGGGCGACGGGGTTCCCACGTTGATTCTCGACGCGGGCGGGCTCCTGTAGGGGAGGCGGCATGGAAGACGTGCGGGATCTCAAAGAGCTGCAGATCGACGCGTTGCGCGAGGTGGCGAACATCGGCGCGGGCCACGCGGCCACCGCCCTGTCGCAGCTCACGAATCGCAAGATCATGATCAGCGTGCCGCAGATCAACATCGTGCGCCTGGAGGAAGTGCCCGACCTGCTCGGGAACCCACAGGACGTGGTGGCCGCGGTTCTGATGCACATGCTGGGCGACCTCACCGGGCGCACGCTGCTCTTGTTCCCGGAGTCGGTGGGACGGCGGGTGTGCGACATGCTGCTGCGCCGGCCGGTGGGTACGACCGCGGTGTTCGACGCGCTCGAGCAGTCCTGCCTCAAGGAGGCCGGCAACATCCTCGCGGGAGCGTACCTGAACGCGCTGTCGGACTTCATGGGGATGCTGCTCTTGCCCTCGGTGCCCAGCCTGGTGGTGGACCTCTCCGCGGCGGTCCTCACCACCACGTACCTGAACTTCGGGCACGAGCGTGATTTCGTGTTCTGCGTCGAGACCGAGTTCCAGATCGACTCGGGAGAGGGACTGCGGGGGGACTTCCTGCTGCTCCCCGATCTGGCGTCGCTCAAGGCCATTTTTGACGCCATCCGCCTGACCTGACCCGTGACGGCGCCGGCGCTCTCGGAACGCGACCTCGCCGTCCTCCGATCCTTTGCCCGCCGGATCGACCCGTCGGACGCGGGTGCGCACAACAATCTCGGCGTCCTGTATTACCAGAAGGGTCTCGTCGAGGACGCGATCGCGGCGTTCACGCGGGCGCTCGAGCTCGACCCGAAGATGCAGGTCGCGCAGCGCAACCTCGAGATCGCGTATCATGACACCGGCTATTACGACCGGCGGGTGGCCCAGCTGCAGGAGCGGCTGCGCCAGGCGCCGGACGACCGCGACGCCCGCTGGGAGCTGGGACGCGCCTATGCGATTCTCGGCGCGCACGAAGAGGCTACGGCCGAGTTCGAGCAGCTGCTCGCCCACCGCCCCAAGGACGTGGCCGCGATCATCCAACTCGGCCTCGCGGAAAAAAACCGGGGGCGACCCGAAGCAGCCACCGACTGGTTCCAGCGCGCGGTCGAGCTCGAGCCCGACTCGACCGTGGTGCACTTCTACCTGGGCGAGATCTATTACAACCGCGGCCTGAATGCCGAGGCCCTGGGCGCCCTGGAGCGGGCCGTCGAGCTCAACCCCGACAACGCCAACGCCCACTATCTCATGGCCTTCGTGCTGGGCGACCTGGGCCGACACCAGGACGCCCGCGTCGCGTCGAAGCGCGCCATCCAGCTGAACCCGCCGCTCGCCCGCGCGCAGACCAACCTCTCGCTCGAGCGGTACAACGCCGAACGCAAGAGCCAGGAGCGGCGCCAGCGCCTCGCCCCCGAGCCGGGGGTGGTGGAGGGCAACGAGCTCGCCCACTACAACCTCGGGCTCGCGTTCCGGCAGAAGGGCTATTACAACGAAGCGTTGAAGGAATACCGTCTGGCGCTGGAGCGCGGCGAGGACCGGCGCCTCACGCTCCAGGCGATGGCCGAGCTCCACCTCCTGAAGCGCGACTTCCCGGCGGCGCTCGAGCTGTACGACACGCTGCTGCGCGAAGTCCCCGATTCCCCCAAGCTCTGGAACGAGCGCGGCGTGGTGCTGCATCAGGCCGGCCGGACCGAGGACGCGCTTGCCTCCTATCGGCAGGCGGTGGAGGTGGACCCCCGGTACGCGCTCGCGTGGAACAACCTCGGCGTGGTGCAGGCGCACGGCACCGCCGCCGATCCGGCGATCGAGTCGTTCCGCACCGCGCTGCAGCTGCAGGGGAGCTTCGGCGCCGCCCGCCTCAACATCGCCCTGCTGTTGTTTCAGCTGCGGCGCTTCCAGTTGGCGCTCGAGGCGTACCGTCAGGTCCTCTCCGGCGAGCCCAACTCCGCCGCCGCGTGGAACGGCGTGGGACTGGTGCTGGTGGAGCTCAAGCGCTTTCCCGATGCGCGCAACGCGTTCGTGCGCGCGGTCGAGGTGGATCCCGACCACGCGGGGGCGCACTACAACCTGAGCTTCACGCTGTCCAACCTGGGCGACTTCGACGGCGCGCTGCGCGCCACCAAGCGGGCGCTGGAGCTCGATCCCTACTACGTCTCGCAGAAGTTCGCCCTCACGATCGATCTCCAGTACGAAAAGGGCACGATCGGGATCGCGCCCGAGATCTCGGCCGACGTGACGGCCGAGTCGATCGGTGAGGACTTCAACTTCGACCAGCGCCTGCTGGACAACATCTTCCAGGAGCTCGCTCCCTCGGCCGCCGCCGAGCCACCGGCCGGCAAGGCCGCGGACGACCCGCTCGCCCTGGCGCGCGACTACGTGAGCAAGGGCCTCATGGACGTCGCGGCCGCCGAGGCCGTGCGCGCCGTGCAGCGGGGCGCGAGCCGCGCGGAAGCCGGCGTGCTGCTCGGGGACATCTTCGCGAAGCGCGGCCTGCACGGCGAGGCGCTCGAGCGCTACCGCGAGGCCCGCAGCCTCGAGCCCGGGCGCGCCGACGCGCGGCTCGGGGAGGTCAAGGCGTTGCTCGCCCTGGGGGGCCCACGCGCGGAGGAGGCGCGGGTCCTGGCGGAGGAGCTGCTCGAGCTCACGCCGGACGACGTAGACGCGCTCGTCGCGGCGGCAAAGGGGCGCGCCGCCGGCGGCGACGCCGCCGGCGCGCTCACGGCCCTGCAACAGGCGCAGGCACGCGCTCCCGGCCGCGCCGACCTCCACAAACTGCAGGGAGACGTCGCGCTCAGAGTCGGCGACAAGGCCGGCGCATTCGCCGCGTACCGGTCGGCGCTGGAGCTCGATCGCGGATACGTCCAGGTGTGGCTCGACCTCGGACGGCTGCACGAGGAGAAAGAAGCGTGGGGTGAAGCCCGGAAGGCGTACGAGCGGGCGCTCGACGCGCTGCCCACGTTCCACGAGGCGGCGCTGGCGCTCGCGGATCTGCTGCGACGCTCGGGGCACGTGCGGCAGGCGATCGTGCGCCTGGCCGAGATGCTCGAGCAGGACCCATACGACCTGCTGGCGCTCCTGCTCCTGGGGCGTGCGTTGCTCGACGACAAGCGCGACGCCCAGGCGCTGGAGGCGTTCCAGCGGGCGCTCAAGTTCGACCCCGAGCAGGGGGAGGCGCTGTTCCAGCTCGGCGTCGCCCTGGCGCGACTGCATCGCTACGGTGAGGCGGTACAGGCGTGGGAGAAGGTGACGCGGATCGACCCCGCTGGGCCGTTCGCGCACGCCGCACGCGCGCACGCGCGCACCGCGCTCGATCTGAAGCACATCTTCGCGTCGGAGGTGGCCTGATCCATGGCGATCGAAGGTCCGCTCCGCGAGCTCGGCATCCACGACGTCTTCCAGCTCCTCGACCTGAGCCGGAAGACGGGGGTGCTGCGCGTCACCTCCGAGCTGCGGCACAACGCCGGCACCATCTCGTTCGAGGGCGGCGCCATCATCTTCGCCGAGATTCGGTCGAACCCCCATCCCCTCGGCGCGCTGCTGCTCCGGACCGGCAAGATCAGCGAGGCCGACCTCGAGCGCGCGCGGGACATGCAGGATCGCCAGGGCGACCGGCGCAGGCTCGGCGAGATCCTCGTCTCGCTCGGTGCCCTCACGCCGCGCGAGCTCGAGCGCCAGGTCCGTTTCCAGATCGAAGAGGTCGTCTTCGAGGTGATGGGCTGGCGCGAAGGCTACTTCTCGTTCAGCGAGGGCTCGCCGAGCGAGCTGCCCACGGACGCCACGGTGCGCATCCCCACCGAGGCGCTGTTGATGGAAGGTGCGCGGCGCATCGACGAGTGGTCCCGCATCGAAGGGCGCATCCCCCATCTCGGCGTCGTGCCGATGCTCGCGCCGCCCCAGCAGGCGAGCGAGGGCGAGCTCGACCTCCTGCCGCCGGAGTGGGAAATGCTGGCGATGATCAACGGCGTGCGCGACGTGCGGGCCATCGCATCGGAGCTGGGGCGCTCGGACTTCGAGGTCGCGAAGACGCTGTTCGGACTCGAAAGCGCCGGCGTCATCGTGCTGGCGGACCCGGGTACGACCAAACGCGAGCGCACCACGCTCGCCGCCGATCTGGCCGAGCTCGTGGCGCGCGCGGAGGATGCCCTCGCGCGCCGCGACTTCGAGCAGGCTCGCGGCGTGGCCCAGCAGGCGGCGGGCGTGCATCCCCACGACCCGACGGTCCACCTGCTGCTGGGCCGAATCGCGCTCGCTTCCGGACGTGGCGCCGACGCGGTCGAGGAGCTGCGCCGCGCGCTCCGGCTCGATCCGCTGGCCGTGGCCGCGTACCGCGTGCTCGGCTACGCACTCGCCGCCACCGGCCGCTTCGGCGAGGCGGTCGAGCAGTGGGACCAGTGGGAACGGCTCGCCGGACGGTCGGAGACGGAGCGGGCGCAGCTCGACGAGGTGCGTCGCGCGAAAGCGGCAGCCCAGACCCTGGCGGGAACGGGGACGCATGCCTGACGAGATCAAGACCCTGTCCTCCCAGCTCGCGCAGGACCCGGACAGTCTCGTCTTCCTGCGGCTCGGCGAGCTGTTGCGCCAGAAGGGGCACCTCGACACCGCCCACCGGGTCGCCGTCACGGGGCTCGAGCGCCATCCGCACCTCCCGGACGCGCACGACCTGTTCGCGCGCATCCTCGCCGACAAGCACGACTACGAGCGCGCGTTCGACGAGTGGGACATGGCGCTCCGCATCGCCCCCGATCACGTCGGAGCCCTGAAGGGCCTTGCGTTCCTCTATTTCAAGGTCGGCGACGTCCAACAGGCGGCGGCCCATCTCGAGGCGGCGCAGCGCGCCGCGCCGAACGATCCCGGAGTCGCCCAGGCCCTGGCCATGGCCCGCGGTGGGGGGACCGGGGAGATGGGTGCCGCCGCGGCGGGGGGCAGGGCGAAGGATTCGCTCACTGAATCGGAGCCGATCGCGCCGGCGGCCCAGCCCTTGGAGGAGGCGCGCGTATTCGCGGGCCTCGAAGGGGCACAAGAAGGACTCCTGCTGCTGGACCCGTCGGGGCGAGTGCTCGGCGGCGCGCTCAAGGACCCCTCGGGCGGGGACGTCACCGACGCGGTGGCCGCCTATCTCGCCGGCGTTTCCCAGGAGGCGGCGCGTACCGTCAAGCTGCTCGGGCTGGGCAAATGGACCGGACTCGCCGCGGAAGGGCACCTCGGTCATGTGCACCTCGCGCCGCCCACGGGCGACGCGCTGCTGCTCGTGGTGCGCGACCGCGGGGTTCCCATGGGGCGGCTCGCCATTATCGCGCAGCGCGCCGCCCTCGCCGCGCGCCGCTGGCTGGAGTCGCACGCGTGACGGCCGCGCCGGCGGGGTACGGCAAGGCGCTCGACCTCATCACGCGCGTGCGCGGCGTGCGGGGCGCGATGCTCGTGTCGGCGGAGGACGGGATCGTCGTGGCGGAGCAGCTGATGGAAGGGATCAAGGGCCCCGCCGTCTCGGCGCTGGCAGCGAGCCTCGCCACGCGGCTGCGGCGCGCCATGGAGGCGGCGGGCGTGGGCGCGAGCCTGTTCTGGCATCTCCAGGCCGAGCAAGGTGCGCTGCTGGTCGTGCCGACGCACGGGGGCACGCTCGTGGTCGCGGTCGCGGAGCCGGACGTGAACGTGGGACTCGTGCGGCTCGAGCTCCTGCGGGCGGCGGAGGTGGTGGGATGACGACGCGCGCGGTCGAAACCTGGACGCTCGAGCCGCTGGTCAAGTTCGTGAAAGAGGCGGGGTCGCGTCTGGTACTGGTCATGACATCGGCGGGCCAGGTACTCGCCCAGCACGGCTTTTCGCGCGCCGTGGACGTGATGTCGGCCGCGGCGCTCGGCGCCGCGATCATGGCGTCGACCGATGAGATGGCGCGCCAGCTGCGCCAGCCGCCGTTCGCGGCGCTGAACCATCAGGGCGAGCGCCACGGGATCTTCCTGGCCGGGCTGGCGACGGGACGCGGCCGGCTGGTGGCGCTCGTCGTCTACGACCTCGATGTTTCGTCGCTCGGTCTGGTGCAGTTATTCTTTGAGCAGCTCGCCGCCGATCTGCAGGCGGCGAGCCCCAAAGACAGCGTGCCGAAGCAGGTGCTGGCGGCGGACTTCGAGCGTCAGCTCAGCGACAGCCTGAACACGCTCTTCGGGAGATAGCTCCGTGTCTCTGGTCAACTTCACGACGCGCGAGATCACCTGCAAGATCGTCTACTACGGGCCGGGGCGCTCGGGGAAGACGACCAACCTGCATTACATCTACGGACGCGTGCCCGACTCCCGCCGCGGACGCATGGTCTCCCTCGCCACTCAGACCGACCGCACCCTGTTCTTCGACTTCCTGCCGATCGACCTGGGCCAGATCTCGGGGTTTTCCACCCGGTTCCAGCTGTACACGGTCCCCGGCCAGGTCTACTACAATGCGACCCGGCGGCTCGTGCTCCAGGGGGCGGACGGCGTGGTGTTCGTGGGCGACAGTCAGGCGCGCCAGCTCGACGAGAACCTCGAGAGCCTGCAGAACCTGCAGAGCAACCTGCTGGAGCACGGCGTGGACATCCGCACCATCCCCCTGGTGCTGCAATACAACAAGCAGGACCTGCCGCGCGAGCTGATCCTCTCGCCGGCGGATCTGGACGACGCCCTGAACTTCCGCGGAGTGCCGAGCTTCGGCGCGGACGCGCTGCACGGCAGAGGTGTCTTCGAGACCCTCAAGGGAATCTCCGAACTGGTGCTCAAGAAGCTCGCGGCGGGGACGGCGGCATGACCAGCGCGCTGAACCCCAAGTATTCCTTCGACAGCTTCGTCGTGGGCGCGGCGAACCGCCTCGCCGTCACGGCGGGACGCACCGTGGCCGAGAGCCCTGGGGCGGCGTACAACCCGCTCTTCATTTATAGCGGCTCCGGCCTCGGCAAGACGCACCTCCTGATGGCGGTGGGCCATGCGGCTAAAAAAGCCGCTCCGAAGCTGAACATCGAATACCTGACGCTCGACGAGTACGTGGAGGCGTTCCACGCGAGCGTCGCCGCGGGGCAGGGCGACGCGTTCCGTCGCCGCTTCCAGAACGTGGACGTGCTGCTCGTGGACGATGTCCAATTTCTCACGAACCGCAAGGAGATGCAGTCGGAGCTGTTGCGGCTCACCGAGGCGCTGCAGGCGGCGGGACGCCAGATCGTGCTGACGAGCGACCGCCCGCCGCCCGACATCGCCGATCTGGACGAGCGATTGATCTCGCGGCTCTCGGGCGGGCTGGTGGTGGACATGGGTACGCCGGACTATGAGACGCGCGTCGCGATCTTGCGGCGCAAGGCCGAGGAGCGCGGCGCGCGGTTCGAGCCGGGCGTGCTCGAGACCGTGGCGCAGGCGGAGGTCGGGAACGTGCGCGAGCTGATGGGCGCGCTGAACCGCCTCGTGGCGTTCCAGGCGGTGAACGACACATCGATCAACGCGGAGACCGTGAAGCAGATCCTCGGGCTGGTCGGCGAGGAGGGCGGCGCCGCCCCGCCGGGGGACGGGCGTACGCGTGCCGCCGCCAAGGGCGGGAAGGCCGGGGGAGGGGGGACGGGGGGAGGCGACGAGTTCGGAGAGTTCCTCGCCGACGTGACCGTCACGGTCGGGAAGGCGGTCGAGGCGTGGCGCGCGCGCGTGGGAGAGGCGGTCTTGCGATGGGAGGGCGAGGGGTATCGCACCCATCGGCTCGAGGCCCTGCTCCAGCGCGACGCCCCTGGGGCGGTGGACAAAGCGATCGCCGCCTTTGCCGAGGACGTGGAGCGGCTCAAGGCGCTGGAGGAGGAGGTGGCGGAGCTGGACCCGCAGGCCGCGGGCCAGAGCGTGTTCCGCGACCCCGAGCGGCTGAGCGAGGCGGAGGAAGCCGCTGCCAAGGTGCGAGAGGGCGCCGCGCCGCCGCCGGGGCCGTCCGCGGCATTCCCGCTCGCGGCGTTCGCCGTCGGCCCGTCGAACCAGGTGGCGGTGAGCGCGGCGCGCGCAGCCCTCGAGCGGCCGGGGAAGAAGTACAATCCGCTCGTGCTGGTGGGCAAGAGCGGGCTGGGGAAGACGCACTTGCTGAACGCGATCGGGCTCGAGCTGACGCGCGGGAAGCGCGCCGTGGTGGCGTGCCTCTCCACGCAGGCGTTCATCGACGAGCTGATTGCGGCGATCGACGGCAACCACGTGGATTGGTGGCGGGCACGCTACCGTCGCGCCACCGCGTTGCTGCTCGACGACATCCACCTGCTCGCCGGCAAGGAGCGCACCCAGGAGGAGCTGTTCAACCTCTTCAACCTGCTCCAGGACAAGGATCGCCAGCTCGTGTTCACCGCGCCGGCGCACCCCAACACGCTGTCCGGCCTCGAGGAGCGCATCGTGTCGCGTCTCGAAGGCGGACTCGTGGCGGAGCTCAAGGAGCCGGACCGGGACGTGAAGCGGGCCGTGCTCGAGCGCCTGCTGGCACAGCAGGGCGCCAATCCGGAGCCGGCCCTGATCGATTATCTCGCCGATCGCCCGACCGATTCGGTACGCAGCCTCGTGGGTCTCTTACAGCGGGTGGTCGGCGCGGCGGCCGCGCAGGACGGGCCGCTCTCGGCCGGGCTCGCGCGTGAGGTGCTCGAAGGCCAGGCGCCGCGCGACACCCGGCGCGGCTTCCGTGCCAGCGGGCTCGTCGTCTCGAGCCTCGGCGGCATCAAAAGTCGTGAGAAGGTGGTGTGGGACTGGGTCGATGTGGCGGACCGCGTGATCGAGGATTTCCGCTGATGGCCATCAAAGGCTCGCTCAAGGAGGCATCGCTTCCCGACGTGCTTCAGCTGCTCGCCCTGGGACAGAAGACGGGATGCCTCTCCATCGCCGATCGCTCGAACTTCGGCTACATCTACTTCGAGAAGGGACGAATCTGCTATGCCTCCATCGTGAATCGGCGCGACCGGTTGGGCGACATCCTGGTGAAGCACGGCAAGATCACCCAGGGCCAGCTCGAAACGGCGGTCCAGCGGCAGACCAAGGAGCATGGCAAGAAGCTGGGGGAGATCCTGGTCGGGATGGCCGTGATCTCCCAGGCGGACCTCGAGCGCTACATGCGCGTGCAGATCGAGGAATCGGTCTACTACCTGTTCACCTGGACGCAGGGCACCTTCAACTTCGAGGCCGACGTTCGGCCCGAGCGCCAGGATTTCCTGGTCTCGATCAATCCCGAGTCGCTGCTCCTCGAAGGGGCGCGGCGGGTGGACGAGTGGAGCCTGATCGAAAAGAAGATTCCCTCGTTCGATTTGATCTTCGTCGTGGACAAGGACCGGCTCGCCATCAGCGAGGCCAACCTGACGGACACGCAGCAGCGGATTCTGCCGCTGCTCGACGCATCGCGCGACGTGAACCAGGTGATCGAAGACTCGGGGCTGGGCGAGTTCGAGATCGGGAAGGCGCTGTACGGCCTGATCACCGCGGGATTCGTGCACCGCGCGGGGCGCACTGCGTCTCCGGCGGACGCCCAGATCACCGACGCGCGGGTGGAAGAGCACCGCAATCTGGGCATCGCGTTCTACAAGACGGGGATGCTGGACGAGGCGGCGCGCGAGTTCCGTCGCGTGGCCGAGCTGCGCTCGGGGGAGCCGAACGCCCATTTCTATATCGGGCTCGTGGCGCTCAAGCAGGCGCGCTGGCGCGAAGCGATGGACGCGTTGCGCCTGGCCGCGGAGAAAGGCGGCGGCCGACCGGCGGTGTTCCACAACCTCGGCTTCGCCTACGAGCAGCTGGGACGGCTCGACGAGGCGGAGGCCGCCTACGGCGAAGCGGCGGCGCGCGCGCGGACCGACGCGAAGGTGTACCTGGGCTGGGGTGTCGTGGCGCTGAAGCGCGGCGATTACGGCGGCGCCGCCGGGCGGCTCGACCGTGCGCGGGAGCTGTTCGGGAAGGCGCCGCCGCCCGCCTGGTTCTGGGCCCGTTCGCTCGCCGCCGCGGGCGCGGGGGAATTCGAGCTGGCGCAAGATCTGGCGGACGAGGGGGCGGAGGCCTACCCCTCCCACGCGGCGCTGCAGAACAATCTCGCGGTGCTGAAGGAGCTTTCGGGCGATCTGACGGGCGCCGAGGACTTGGTGCGCGCCGCGCGCAAGAGCGAGCCGTCGCTCCCCCAGCTGTCCAAGAACCTCGGGGATCTGGCGTACCGGGGCTCGCGCTACGACGAGGCGTGGGAAGCGTACAGTCGCGCGATCGAGCTCGCGCCCGACCTGGGGGACGACGTCTACTTCAAGCTCGGAAACATCGCGTACAAGCGGAACAGCCGCGAGCTCGCGGCCCAGTTGTGGCGCAAGGCGCTCGAGATCAACCCGAAGCACGAGCTCGTCAAAGCCAATCTGGACACGTTGAGCGCGCTGTCGTGACGTCGGAGCAGGACGAGCGGGCGTTCCGGGCGCTCACGCAGAAGATCACGCGGGCGCGCGGCCTCGCCTGCGACTCCTACAAGGACCGCTGCTTGCGCCGCCGCATCGCCGTGCGGATGCGCGCGCGCGGCGTCCACACCTTCGACGACTACGCCCGCCTCCTCGATCAAGACGCCCACGAGTACGACCTGCTGCTCGACGCGCTCACCATCAACGTCACCAAGTTCTTCCGCAACATCGAGACGTGGCGCGCGCTCGAGCCGTGGCTCGACGGGCTCTGGCGGGCGCGCCGGGGCGACGTGCGTGTCTGGTCGGCCGGATGCGCGTCGGGCGAGGAGCCCTACACGGTCGCGGTCGCGCTTGCGGAGGCGGCGCGCCGGCTCGGCCAGGCGTCGCTCTTCCCCCGGGCTCGGGTGGACGCGACCGATATCGACCGGACGAGCCTCGAGCGTACCGAGGCCGCCGAGTATGCCGAGCCGGCGTTCACCGAGATGCCGCCCGAGCTGGTGCACCGCTACTTCACCGCGCCGTCGCCGCGGCACCCGCTGCCGGAGCTGCGGCGCATCGTGCGCGTGCTGAAGCACGACCTGACGACCGAGCCGCCGCCTGCGCCGCCCTACGACCTGATCGTGTGCCGCAACGTCGTGATTTACTTCGACCGGCCGATGCAGGAGCGCCTCTTCTCGCTGTTCGCGGAGGCGCTCGCGCCGGGGGGGATGCTCCTCCTGGGCAAGGTCGAGACGCTGTTCGGCCCGGCGCGCGAGCGCCTCGTGCTGGAGGAGCCGCGCGAGCGGATCTATCGCAGGGCCGGCGCGTGACGCCCCGAGAGCAGGAGCCGCCGGCCCCGCGGGAGCGGATCGTCAAGGTGGCCGACTGGGCGGCCGAGCGGGGCGATGCCGTCATCGTCACGCTCGGCCTCGGGTCGTGCGTGGCGATCATGCTGCACGATTCCAACGCGGGAGCGGGCGCGATGGCCCATATCCTCCTGCCGTCGAAGAGCCTCGCCCGTGACGCCACCAACCTCGCCAAGTTCCCGGAGACCGCGGTGCCGCTCCTCGTGGAGCAACTCACGGCGCTCGGTGCGGAGCCGCGTCGTCTCGTCGCCAAGTTGGCGGGCGGCGCGAGCATGTTCGCCCAGCTCATGACCCCCGGCTCCGTGCAGATGGGCGAGCGCAACATCGTCGCCGCGCGCGACGTGCTGCGCCGCGCCGGGATCCCCGTGATGCGCGAAGCCGTGGGTGGCGGCGCGGGGCGCTCGGTGCGGTTCTTCGTGGCGGACGGCCGTGTGGAGATCCGATCGGTGGGCGCCGATGCCATCGTTCTCTGACCGCCGGCCCAGCGTCCTCGTCGTGGACGACAGCGCCCTCATGCGGCGTGTCCTCAGCGACGTGCTGGGTGGAGGGGAGGGCATCGCAGGGGCCGGGGAATTCCGCGTGGTGGGGACGGCGCGCGACGGCTTCGACGCGGTCCGCAAGGTCCATCAGTTCGACCCCGATGTCGTCACGATGGACCTGGAGATGCCGGAGCTCGACGGGTTGGGCGCGATCGGCTATATCATGTCCGAGGCGCCGCGCCCGATCGTGGTCGTGAGCGCGCACGCCGGGCCGGGTACGGGCGCGGCGATCCGCGCGCTCGAGCTGGGCGCCATGGAAATCGTCGCCAAGCCCGACGAAGCGAACCGTGCGGCGCTCGTGCGCATGGGGCCGGAGCTGCGCGCCGCGGTGCGCCGCGCGCTCGCGGCCGACGTGTCTCACGTGTCCGTGATGGTCCGACCGGCCGCGCCCCCGCGGCGCCCCCCCGAAGCGGGACTGCGGGCGCGCGCGCGGTTCGCCGTGGCCATCGCGGCGTCCACCGGTGGACCCCGCGCCCTCGCGGAAGTGATCCCGCGCCTCGCCACCGGCCGCGGCGCCGCCGTGCTCGTCGTGCAGCACATGCCGCCCAAATTCACGCGCTCCCTCGCCGAGCGGCTCGATTCGCTGTCCGGGCTGCGGGTGGTCGAGGCCGACGACGGCGCGCCTGTGGTCGCCGACACGGCGTACGTGGCGCCGGGCGATTATCATATGCGGGTGCGTCGCGCCACCGACGGCCCTGCGATTGCGCTCGACCAGGAGCCGCCGGTGTGGGGCGTCCGCCCCGCGGCCGACCCGCTGTTCCGCTCCGTGGCCCAGGTGTTCGGCGCGCAGAGCGTCGGCGTCGTCCTCACCGGGATGGGACGCGACGGCGCGGAGGGCGTGCGCGCGATCCGTGCCGCGGGCGGCGGCGGGATCGCCCAGGATCGCGGGTCGGCGGTGATCGCGGGGATGCCGACGGCCGCGGTGCAGCTCGGCGGTGTGGACGCGGTGTTCCCCCTTGAGGAGATCGCCGACCGGATCGACCGCGAGCTCGTGGCGCGCGCGGCGGGCATGGGAGGGCGGACGTGACGGCATGGGTCAGGGTAGGGGCGCAGCATGCTGCGCCCCTACATCGACGGTGAGCCGCGGTTACCTGCTGGTCCGCGTCGACGGCAAGGCCTACGGCCTGCCGCTCGCCCGTGTGCTCGAGGTGGGCGACTTGGCCGAGGTGCTCGACGTGCCGCGCGCCCTGCCCGCGATGCGCGGGCTCACGCCGCTGCGCGGGCGGCTCGTGCCGGTCGTGCATCTCGGCGCGCTGCTGGGCGAGCGGACGGCGCCTCCGGAGCGCGGCCGCGCCGCGGTGCTCGTGACCCTGGGGGCGGGGGAAGGCTCCCGGCAGGTGGCGTTCGAGGTGGACGATGCCGACGACGTGGTGCGCGAAGCCGCGCTGCCGGTGCCGCGCGGCGAGTCGCTGCCGTGGGCATCGGGAGTGGCGCGCCGCCGTGGGGCCCTCGTGCCGATCCTCGACCTGGACGCGCTGGGAGATCACATCGGATGACCACAGGCGACGACGTCCAACTCGTCACCTTCAAGGTGGCGGGCCAGGACCTGGCCTTCAACATCTTCCAGGTGGAGCGAATCCTCCGCTACGAGGCCCCCGCGCCGCTGCCGAAGGCGCCCGATTTCCTCGAGGGCGTGCTGCGCTACCAGGGCGTCGCCGTGCCGCTCGTGGATCTCCGCAAACGGCTCAGCGCGCCCGCGCCGCTGCGCGAGGAAACGCGCACGGTGATCCTCGAGTGGGAGGGCGGCAAGCTCGGCGTCGTCGTGGACACGGTCACCGAGGTGCTGCAGGTGGCCGCCCCCGAGATCACGTCGCCCCCGGCCATCGTGAAGGGCCTGGCCGCGGAGTACATCACCGGCCTGGTCGTGAAGGACGGGCGGACGATCATCGTGCTCAACACCGCGCGCCTGCTCTCGTCCAATGAGAAGCTCGCGCTCGAGACGGCGGTCCGGGAACCGGCGAAGGTGCGATGATGGACAGCCCCCTCCCGGCCCTGCGAAGCGAGTACGAGACGATCGCGCGTCGCCTGGAGACGGTGACGGGCGGCGCCGAGCGCGAGGCCGTGAAGCGCGAGATCATCGCGTACTTCAAACAGGTCGATTCGCTCATCGGCGAGCTGTCGGCGCTCAAGGAGGAGGTCCGCAAGCTGGTGGACCGCTTCAAACAGGTCGCCGCGTCGACGGCGGAGGCGTCGGCGCCGGAATTCACGGGCACCCGCCCCGCGGTCCACGCGGACCACATCGGGGCGTCGACCTTCATCGAAAAGGGGTGGAGTCTCATCTCCCTCGGCGACTACGCGGGGGCGATCCAGGCGCTGCAGAAAGCGTTGCAGCTCTCCCCCGGAGAGACGCAGGCGGAATCGCTCCTCGGCTGGGCGCAGATGCTGCACGAGGACTACGACGACGCGCTCGGCACCTTCCAGAAGGTTCTGATGAAGGAGCCGGCGAACTCGCTCGCCCGGATCAACGTCGGGTACATCTGTCTGAAGAAGCGCATCTTCGGCGAGGCCATCGAGCACCTCTCGAAGGCGATCCGGCTCGACAACGACAAGAAGGCGACTCTGTACGCCCACTTCTATCTCGGGCTGGTCTACCTGCAGCGCGAGATGTACGAGGACGCCCAGACCTTCTTCCAGAAAACCCTCAAGCTCGGGCCGAACCTGATCGAGGCCTACTACGAGCTGGGGCGCGCCTATTGGTTCGCCGGCGACCAGGATCAGGCGAAGCGAGTCTGGGAAGACGGCTTCAAGGCCAATAAGTTCAATCCCTGGGGCAAGAAGTGTCAGGACACGCTGGCCCTCGCACTCCAGGGGCAGGAGCCGCCGCGCACCTAGGCCTCGTCTGGCTGCTGCTGCAGACCGGGCCGCCCGTGGGCGTCACGGTGGGCCGCGTGACGGCGGTGGCCTGGCCGTGGCAACAAGCCCTGGCCGTCGGGCTCGCGCAGGCCGCTGACGCAGCGCCACCCTTCCCGGGTGTCGGGCCGCTGCCCGATCGTCCCATCCGTCTGATTCTCGCTCCCACGCGCGCCACGTTCGATTCGCTGACGGGCGGCCGGCTGCCGAGCTGGAGCGAGGGTGCCGCGTTCCCGGACCGCGGCACGGTCGTGCTGCTGTCCGACCGTCCGACCGTTCGACTCTCCGTCGCTCTCAGACACGAGCTCGCCCACCTGGCGCTGCGCGCGCGCGTGCGCCGGCCGTTGCCGCTCTGGTTCGAGGAAGGATACGCGGCCGTGGCGGCCGGGGAGTGGGACCGGCTCGACGCCCTGAGGCTGAATTGGCAGGTGGCGCGCGGCGTCCAGCTCGATCTCGACGAGTTGGACCGGACGCTCCGCAGCGATGAGCCGGATGCGACCACCGCCTACGCGCTCGCGACCACCGCCGTCCTGCTGCTCGAGCGGTGGGGGGGCGGGCGCGGGCTGGAGCCCCTCATCGAGCAGCTGACGCACGACCCGACGCTCGACGCGGCACTGCGCCACACCTACCACGTCACCGAGGGCGACTTCGAGGTCCGATGGCAGCGCGACGTCGCCGCGCGCTACGGCTGGCTCGGCTGGGCCAGCGCGGTCGGCGTGTTCTGGGCCGGCCTGGGCCTCATGCTCATCTGGCTCGTCCGGCTACGCCGCCGGCGCGACCGCGGTCGCAAGGCGCTGCTGGACGAGGGGTGGACGCTGCCCCCAGACGACGAGCCAACTGCTTGACGACATTGACATTGCGGCGTAAACTCCTGCCCTTATGTCCGACCAGGGCCTGGCACGCTCGCGACTGCACTTCGGTCCGAGAAACTGGCTGTTCCTTGCCGCAGCCGTCGCGGTGCTCGCCATCGGGTATTGGTCGTTGCACCAGGGCTCGACGACGGCGGCGCCGATTCTGCTCGTGTTGGGATACTGCGTTTTCTTTCCGGTAGGCCTCGCCCTCTAGGACCCGCCGTACCACGGGCGAATAGCTCAGCGGTTCAGAGCGCCTGCCTTACACGCAGGAAGTCGAGGGTTCGAATCCCTCTTCGCCCATTGGGGTACCAGACCGAAACGGGAGGACTGCGCGCGTGAGACTGCTGCGATGGGTGGTCGGGTTGGGCTGCATTGCCACCGCAGCTCCTGGACAGGTTTCCTACCAGCCACAGCAACCCACCGAAAAGCTGCTCATCCTGCCGCTCGTGGTGAAATCGCCGACCGACTCCGCGTTCAGCATCGCGGTGATGGACGTGGCACGCGAGAAGCTGGGCCAGATGGCGCGCTACAAGATCCAGGTCATTCCCAAGCCGAAGCTGTGCGAGGCCCTCAAGGCGTCGGACTATACCTGCGATGTTCTGCTCGACGAAACGCAGGCGAACCAGCTCGGCCGATTCCTCTCGGTGAATGCCTACACGACCGGAACGCTCGAGCGCAGCGGCGGCACCATCACGACGACGGTGCGGGTGCGGGACATCGGCGGTTCGGGCCTCGCGTCGCTCTTCTCGGTCGCGGTCAGCAACCCCGGCACGGCGCTGTCGGTGGGGGAGGCGATTGCGCAGCGTCTCAACAACCTGGTCCGTGCGGGCGAGCAGGCGCGCGAATGCGACGATCAGCGCAAGAAGAGTCAGTTCGCCAGGGCGCTCGATGCCGCCCGCAAGGCCCTGGCGATCGAGCCGAACCTCCCCGCAGCGCACATCTGCATCGCCACCGTCTATGAGGCGCAGCACATGCCGTTGGACAGCCTGCTCGCGGCGTATCAGCGCGCCGCGAAGGGCGACTCCCTCAATGGGACCGCGTGGGACAACATCGCGCACATCTACCAGCAGAAGGGTGACACGCTCAAGGCAATCGATGCCCTGACCCACGAGCTCGCGGGCGAGCCGCAGAACACGCAGCTGCGGCTCGGTATTGTGGAGCTGCTGCGGCAACAGAAGCGCTACGCGCAGGCGAAGGCGCTCCTCGACGACGGGCTCGTCAGGAATCCGAACGAGCAGCGCTTCATCGAGAGCCGGCAGCGGATCTGCATCGAAGGGGAGCTGTGGCGCTGCGTGCTGGATGGGTTCGTGGAACAGATCAAGAACGACTCCAGCAAAGCCGCGGACAGCACGGTTCTCAAGGCGGCCCTCGGGGCGGCGCAGCAGCTGTCGGATACCCAGCGACTCCTCTTCTTCAGCCGCACCGCCGTCGCGCACTTCCCGAAGTCCGCCGCCTTCTGGAAGGCACTCGGATCGGCGTACGACTTGAAGGGGCAGAAGGATTCGTCGGTGTGGGCGTACAAGCAGTCCTTGAAGCTCGACCACACCGATGTGAAAGCGTCGCTCCTGGTCGCGCGGGGCATCGTCGAAGGGACGACCTATGACACGGCTCAGGCCAACAAGCTCAAGAGCGACACGGCCGCGCTGCGGGCGTTGCGCAATGGGTTCGCCGATCGCATCGACAGCGCGAAGGCGTATATCGCGCCCGCGTTGAGCTCCCCCGACTCGACCGATCGGTTGAGCGCCGCCGTCTTCATGTTGACCGCCGGATCAAAGCTCGCACAGGCGGGTGCGTACGATCGTGCCTACCCGTGGCTCGACCAGCTGCTGCAGATCGTCGCGCCCCGCACGCCGGCGGACACGGTCGGGCCACGCCAGCAGATCCGTCTGCAGGCGAGCTTCTGGTACGGTGTCTCGTCGGTCGCATCCCTGTCGGGACCGTATAGCGCGATGATCAAGTCGAAGAACTGCGCCGAGGCGAAGGCGATCAACGATCGACTGGCCCGAACGAAAGACGCGCTGATCTTCGGCGCCCGGGTGCATACGCCGACGGCCAACGCCATGCTCCAGACGGCCTATATTGCCACCCTCCGTCGCAGGGGGCTGTAGCTCAGCTGGTTAGAGTGCCGGTCTGTCACACCGGAGGTCGCGGGTTCGAGCCCCGTCAGCCCCGCCTGAACCCGCCTCGCGGGACGACGCACCCGGCCCCGCCTGCTACGGCAGGCGGGGCTTTCGTCTTTTTCAGGAGGGGATTGACCTCGAGCTACCATGTTCCGGTCCTGGCCGATGCCGTGCGCGACTGGACCACGGTCGGTCGCCGCATCGTCGATGCGACTGTCGGCGGTGGCGGTCACGCGGCGCTGTTCCGCGAGCTCGGCGCCGAGGTGCTTGCCGTGGATCGCGATCCCGAGGCGATCGCTGCGGCGCGCGCCCGCCTCGGCGACACCGGGATCCGCTACTCGAGCGGCCCCTTCGGCTCGGCCAAGGTGCTGGGCACGATCGAGACGTTCCGCCCCGACCGGATCTTCCTCGATCTCGGCGTCTCGTCCCACCAGCTCGATACCGATGCCCGGGGGTTTACCTTTCGTCCCGGGGCGCCGCTCGACATGCGAATGGCCGCGGGACACGGCGTGACGGCCGCGGACATCCTGAACACCTGGCCCGAACCGCGGCTGGCCGGCGCGTTCGCCGAGCTCGCGGACGAGCCGCGCGCGCGCCGCCTGGCACGGGTCATCGTGAAACGGCGTGCCACGGCGCCGTTCGCGACGAGCGACGATTTCGTGAACGCGATCCGCGAGACCCGCGGCCCGCGGTCGGGCCCGTCCGACTTCGCGCGGCTGTTCCAGGCGCTGCGGATCGTCGTGAATCAGGAGCTCGAGCAGCTCGAGCTCGCGCTGCCGGCGCTCCGGGCCACGCTCGTGCCCGGCGGTCGCATGGCCGTGATCACCTACCACTCGGGCGAGGATCGCATCGTGAAGCGCGCGTTCCGCGACTGGAGTCGGTCGTGCGTCTGCCCGCCACGTCAGCCCGTCTGCACTTGCCGCGGGCGCCCGCTGGGCCTCCTCCTCACGCGGAAGCCGGTCCGTCCCGGTCCCGCCGAGCTGCGCGACAACTCCCGGGCACGCTCGGCACAGTTCCGCGCCTTCGAAGTGACGGGAGGCGGGGGTAACGGAGGGGACGATGGCTAAGGGCCGGCACTGGGTCGCGCTGTGGCTGGTCGCTTTTCTCGTGACCACGTGGGTGGTGTATGCCCGCCAGACGGCCGCCATCCAGGCGGCCCGCGAGCTCGCCGATCTGCGGGCCCGCCGCGCCAACCTGGACGGGCACCGCGCCGATCTCGAGCGCCGCATCCGCGCCGCGGAGAGCCGCGCGGTGCTCGTTCCCCGCGCACAGGCGCGGCTCGGTCTGCACCTCCCGAGCGACAGCGAGATCGTCCTGATCCCTGCTCCGAGCGGGTCGCACTAGCGAATGGCCCGGCCCGCAGTCCGCATCCAGGTGGTGGAATTCGGCGTGCTCGCCGGCCTGGCCTTGTTGGTGGGACGCGCGGCCCAGGTGCAGATCCTCCACGGTCGTCGCTGGGCGGAGGAAGCGCAGGCGCAGCGCACCGAGCGAATCGTTCTACCGGCGCGGCGCGGCACCCTGTATGACCGCCACGGCACGCCGCTCGCCGTCACGCAGGAGACCTACCATGTGGGCATCGCCCCCAACGAGCTCCGCGACCCGGTCGCGGACGGCGCGCTCATCAGCCGGCGGCTCGGGCTTGCGGCACCTACCTGGCAGCAGTCCCTGCGCCGGCGCTACGCCTACTTCGCGGGGCCCTACAGCGCACTCGAAGTACAGTCGCTCCGGAGTGTGCGGGGGGTGCATCTCGAATCGGTGCCCAACCGCTTCTATCCCGATCCCTCCGTCGCTCGCGCGACCATCGGCCGCCTGGGAGACGACGGTCTGGGCGCCTCCGGACTCGAGCGAACCCTCGACAGCTTGCTGGCCGGCCGGGCGGGTGCGGCGGTCGTGCTGAAGGACCGCGCGGGACGCGAATACGAGTCGCCGGCGCGCGTGATCGCCCCGCCCGTGCCCGGGCTCGACGTCGTGCTGACGCTGGACGCGGAGCTGCAGGAGATCGCGCAGCGCGCCCTGGACGACGCGCTGCGACGCATGGATGCGGACGCGGGGGACGTCGTGATGCTCGATCCCAGGACCGGCGAGGTGCTGGCCCTCGCCTCGCGCCAGCGGGACGGCAGCGCGCGCCCGAGCGCGTTCACCGACACGTTCGAGCCTGGCTCCCTGGCGAAGATCTTCGCCGCCGCGACGTTGCTGTCGCTGCGCCGTGTGTCGCCTACGGACCACGTGTCGGGCGAAGGCGGGAAGTGGCGGGTGCTCGGCCGGACGATTACCGACGACGACCCGCAGCCCTCGCTCACGCTGGCCGACGCGATCCGCGTTTCGAGCAATATCGCCATCGCGAAGTTCGCGGCGCGGCTCAGTCCCGAGGAGCAATATGCGACGCTGCGGGACTTCGGGTTCGGGGCGTTCACGGGGATCGAGTTTCCCGCGGAAGCCACGGGGCGCCTGCGGCCGCCGTCCGAATGGACCCGTCCCAGCGCGGCGAGCCTCGCCATGGGGTACGAGCTGTCGGTCACGCCGATCCAGGTCGCGATGGCCTACGGGGCTCTGGCGAACGACGGCTTGCTGCTCCAGCCCACGCTGATCCGCGAGGTGCGGAGCGCGGGTGGCGGCGTGCGCTACCGGCATCGCCTGGAGCCGGTGCGACGCGTCGTCTCCCCCGAGGTTGCGGTGGCGTTGCGGAATCTGCTGCGGGGCGTCGTGGAGCGCGGCACCGGAACCGAGGCGGCGCTCACCAACTTTCCCGTAGCGGCGAAGACCGGGACCGCGCGCCGCGTCGTGAACGGCCGTTACGCGGCGGGTGAATACACGGCCTCGTTTGCCGCCCTGTTCCCCGCCGACCAGCCGCAGCTGGTGTTGGTCGTGAAAATCGACAACCCCCACAAGGGGAGCTACTTCGCTGCTCAGACCGCCGCGCCGGTGACGCGCTCGATGCTCGAGCAGGCGCTCGCGGCCCGCACCGTGGCGCTCGACCGCGCCCGGCTCTCTACGGCCGCGCCGCGCGCCGCGGCCGTACCCGCCGAAGACGACGGGGGCCTGGTGCCCTATGTGGTCCCGTGGCCCTATCAACCCGACAGCGCCGACGTCGGGCCGCGTCGCCCCGTGCCCGACGTGGCCGGCGTCGGTATGCGGGAGGCGGTGCGCACGCTGCACCGGCGCGGGTTCCGCGTGTCGCTCCGGGGTTGGGGTGTCGCGGAGCACACCTGGCCGGCGGCGGGTGACAGCGCATCCGCCGGCTCGATCGTCACGCTATTCGCCGACCCCTACGCGGCCGCGCGGGTCCGGCGCGGCGGTGCGGCGGCTCCCCGCCGCGGCGCGCGGCGATGAACAAGCTTCAGGGAATCGCGGCGGCGCTGGAGCGGGCGCAGCTGCTGGTCGAAATGCCCGACCTGCACACCTGGCCCGAGATCACCGGTCTCACGGCCGACAGCCGAAAAGTGGAGCGCGGAATGCTGTATTGCGCCGTGCACGGGTCCGTGCGCGACGGGCACGAGTTCGTCATGGCCGCGCGCGAGCGTGGTGCGGCCGCAGCGCTGGTGGAGCGAGAGCAGCCGGTGGATGTGCCGCAGATCCTGATCCGCGACGGTCGGCGCGCCGCCGCCGTCGCTGCGGAAGCGTGGTACGATCGCCCCGCCGCGAAGCTCGATCTGGTCGGCGTCACGGGGACGAACGGCAAAACGACGTCGGTCACACTGCTCCGCCACGTGCTGTCGGCGCTCGAGCCGACAGGCTCGATCGGCACACTGGGCGCGTTCGATCCGGCGGGCGACGCCGTGCCGAGCGAGGCGGGCAACCTCACGACGCCCGGGCCGATCGATCTCCAGGCGACGCTCGCGGCGCTGGTCGAGCGCGGCGCGCGCGCCGCAGCGATGGAGGTCTCTTCCCACAGCCTCGATCAGGGGCGGGTGGAGGGACTCGTGTTCCGCGCGGCCCTCTTCACCAACCTCACGCGCGATCACCTGGACTACCACAAGACCCTCGAAGACTACTTCCACGCCAAGGCGAAGCTGGTGCAGTACCTCGCGCCGGACGGGCTCGAGGTGGTGAACGCCGACGATCCCGCGTGGCAGCGCCTGCGGCGCGAGCACCGCCGCGTGACGTTCGGGGAGCGCGGGGGCGAAGTGACGGCGCGGCGCGTCGCGCTGGACGCCGCCGGCGCGCGCTTCGAGCTGGTCACCCCCACCGGCCAGGCGGAGGTCCGGCTCCCGTTGCTCGGCCGCTTCAACGTGGCCAACGCTCTGGGCGTGGCGGCGTGCACCTGGGGGCTGGGCGTCCCGGTCGACACCGTCGCCGAGTGCCTGACGCACGCGCCGCAAGTCCCCGGTCGGATGGAGCGGATCGCCGAGCGGCCGTGCACCGTGCTGCGCGATTATGCCCATACGCCCGACGCGCTCGAGCGGGCGCTCGAGACCCTGCGCCCCCTCACCACCGGGCGGCTCATCGTGGTGTTCGGGGCGGGCGGCGATCGCGACCGCGGCAAGCGCGCCCCGATGGGCACGGTGTCCGTGCGCCTCGCGGACTTCGCGATCGTCACGTCGGACAATCCGCGCACCGAGGACGCGGAGAAGATCCTCGACGACGTGGAGGTCGGAATGCGGGCCAAGCCGCACGCCCGAGAGCTTGATCGCCGCCGTGCCATCGCCCGCGCCTTCGAGCTGGCCCGGCCGGGAGACACAATTCTCCTCGCAGGGAAAGGGCACGAGACCTACCAGGTCATCGGGACGGACAAGCAGCCGTTCGACGAACGGGTGATCGTGCGGGAATTGGGGGCGTCGTGAAAAGAACAATGCGGAATGGGGAATGCGGAATTCGGAATGTCAGGGGAAGCAACGCTCAGCGAGCGACCCTCCATTTCAATTCCGCATTTCGCATTCCGCATTCCGCATTCGGGGTGGGGCGGTGACCGCCTGGGATTCGGCGTCGGTCGCGAGAGCCCTGAGCGTGTCGGGGCCCCGAGGACTGCGCTTCACCACGGTGAGCACCGACACGCGCGACCTGACGCCCGGCACCCTATTCGTCGCCCTCAAGGGCGATCGGTTCGACGCCCACACGTTTCTCGCTCAGGCGAGGGCCAAGGGAGCCGCTGCCGCTGTGGTGCGCGCCGGCACGCCTCCCGTGGACGGATTGCCGTATTTCGAGGTCGCCGACACGCTGGCCGCGCTCGGTCTCTTGGCGCGCGCCCGGCGCCGGTTGCTCGCACCCGGGAGCCCGGTCGTGGCGGTCACCGGCTCGAGCGGGAAGACCAGCACCAAAGAGATGATCCGCGCGGTGCTGGCCACCACCTATCGGGTGCATGCGACGAGCGGCAACCTGAACAACCTCGTGGGTGTGCCGCTTACCATCCTCGCCGCACCCGACGGCGTCGAGGCGCTGGTAGTGGAAGCGGGCGCGAGCGTGCCGGGCGAGATTCCCCGGTTGCGCGACGTGATCGAGCCCACGATCGCCGTGATCACGAACGTCGGCTACGCGCACGTGGAGGGCTTCGGCTCACTCGCCGGGGTGATGCAGGAGAAGCTCGCCCTGGTCGAGGGCGTGCGGGTGGCGGTGGTCGGGACCGACCCACCCGAGCTCGCGGGCGAGGCACGGCGCCGCGCGCCGACCGTGGTGGCCGGCACCGGCGCGGGCGCGCAAGTGCGTCCCGACGCCGCCGAGCTCGACGAGGAGGGCCATCCCCACGTCACGTGGCGCGGGCAGACCGTCACGCTGCCCGTGGTGGGGTTTCACCAGATCGAAAACGCGATGCTGGCGCTCGCGGTGGGGCGGGAAGCGGGCGCCGACCCGGCACGTGCGGTCGCGGCCCTCGCCGGGGTGCGGCTCCCGGCCGGGCGGGGGGCCGTCCTCTCGCTCGGTGGTCTGACGGTGATCGACGACACGTACAACGCGAACCCCGGCTCGCTCCGCTGGGCGTTGCAGTTCGCGCACTGGCTCGCCGACCGCGGGCGGCGGCCGCTCGCGGTGGTGGTGGGCTCGATGTTGGAGCTCGGGTCGGAGAGTGCCAGATTGCATGCGGCCGCCGCCGCGGAGGTCGTGGGGCTCCGGCCAACGCTCGTGGCGGCGGTGGGCGAGTTCGTGCCGGCGTTCGAGCCGCACCGGGCGGTGCTGGGAGAGCGGCTGATCACGGCCCCCGACGCGGACGCGCTCGGCCCGCGGCTGAAGACGGCGCTCTCGGGCAACGAGATCGTCCTGCTCAAGGCGTCGCGTGGAGTGGCGCTCGAGCGGGTGCTGCGGCACCTGAACTGAGGATCGCACGTGCTCTATCACTTGCTCGCGCCGCTCGCGAAGCAGCACATCGTGTTCAACCTGTTCAACTATCTCACGTTTCGCGCGGCGGGCGCGGTCGTGACGGCGCTGCTGCTCGCGTTCCTGTTGGGTCCGGCCATCATCCGCCGGCTGCGCGAGCGCAACGTGGGACAGGTGATCCGCGCCGAGGGACCGGCGAGTCACCACACGAAGCGCGGTACACCGACCATGGGCGGTCTGATCATCATCCTCGCGACGGTGGTGCCGACACTGCTGTGGGCGCGGCTCGACAGCCGGTACGTCGTGGTCGCCCTCGTCGCCATGTTGTGGGCGGGAGCGATCGGGTTCCTCGACGATTACCTGAAGATCGTGCGCGGCAAGTCCCAGGGGTTGGTCGCGCGATGGAAGCTCATCGGCCAGGTCACGTTCGGCCTGGCGCTCGGCGTCGCCCTGATCCTGTGGCCCCTCGCCCCCGACCTCGCGGCCACGTCCACCCAGCTGCCGCTGTTCAAGTACTTCCTGCTGGTCCTCCCGGCGCCGTTGTACCTGCTGTTCGTCACGGTCGTCGTGACGGGCACCTCGAACGCCGTGAATCTCACCGACGGACTGGATGGCCTCGCGGCCGGCCTGACGGCGATCCTCGCAGGCACCTTCGCGGCGTTCGCGTACGTGTTCGGCCGATTCGATTGGACGCGCTATCTGCTGGTGTACTTCCTCCCCGGCTCCCAGGAGCTGACGATCTTCTGCGGCGCGCTCGCCGGCGCGGCGCTCGGCTTCCTGTGGTTCAACGCCCACCCCGCGCAGGTCTTCATGGGCGACACCGGCTCGCTCGCGATCGGCGGCGCGCTGGGCGCCGTGGCCATCATGCTGAAGGCCGAGTTCCTGTTGCTGATTGCCGGGGGGGTGTTCGCGGCGGAAGCCGTGTCGGTCATGCTGCAGGTGTGGGTGTACCGCTGGCGCAAGCGACGCAACGGCAAGGAGTACGCGGACGCCCACAAGGTGTTTCGCATGGCGCCGCTGCACCATCACTTCGAGAAGCTGGGTTGGGCCGAGCCGCAGGTCGTGACCCGGTTCTACATCCTGGGCGTCATGTGCGCGGCGATCGCGCTCGCCACGCTGAAGGTGCGATGATACCCGAGGCGTGGCGCGGGGAAGGCGGCGTGGCGGTCATCGGACTGGGGAAGAGCGGGGTCGCGGCCACGCGGCTGCTGGCGCGGGAAGGGGTGCGCGTGTACGCGAGCGACGCGTCGGACCATCCCTACGGGGGCGATGCGCTCGAGGGGCTGCGAACGCTGTCCGGTGTGACCTTGGACGTCGGGCGGCACGACCTGACGCGGATCCGTGCCGCCGCGGCGGTGATCGTCTCTCCGGGGGTACCGCCGGAGGCGCCGCCGCTCGCCGCGGCGCGCGCGGCTCGCGTCCCGATCCTGTCCGAGATCGACCTCGGTTTCCGGGCGCTGGCGGGATCGGGGACGCGCTGCATCGCGATCACGGGGACGAACGGCAAGACGACCACTACGGCGCTGGTGGCGCACCTGTTGCACGCCGCGGGGCTCCGCGCGGAAGCAGCCGGGAACATCGGTCGTCCGCTCGCGGACATCGCCTTGCAACACGACCGCTACCAGTGGCTCGCGGTGGAGGTCTCGTCGTTTCAGCTCCACGACAGCCCCCACTTCGCGCCGGAGGTCGGCATTCTCACGAACCTCGCCCCCGACCACCTCGATCGCTACGCCAGTGTGGAGGCCTACTACGCGGACAAGCGGTTCCTCTTTCAAAACGCGGGGCCGGCGCATGTCTGGGTGTTGAACGGGGATGAGCCGGCGGTGCTCGAGCTGGCGGCGGGGGCGCCGGGCCGGCGCATGCTGTTCTCGCTGCGACGCCCCGCGGACGGGTGGTACGACGCGGCGACGCGTCGCCTCCACCTGGGGCGTGAGCCGCTGCTCGCACGTGCGGAACTCGCACTGCTGGGCGACCACAACGTCGCCAATGCCCTCGCCGCCGCGCTCGCGGCGCGGGAGGCCGGTGTCACCCCGGCCGTCCTCGGCGATGGGCTGCGCTCGTTTCGCGCGCTGCCCCACCGGCTCGAGCCGGTGCGCGAGGTTCGTGGCGTCCGCTGGATCAACGACTCGAAGGCCACGAACATCGCGTCGACCGTGGTCGCCGTGGAAGCGATGGATCGGCCGTTCGTGCTGCTGCTCGGGGGCCGGCACAAGGGGGAGCCCTACACCCGGTTGGCGCCGCTGCTCACGAGCCGGTGCCGGCTGGTGATCGCGTACGGCGAGTCCGGCGAGCTGATCGAGCGCGATCTCAGCGGCCACGTGCCGCTCGAGCGCGGGACGACGTTCGAGGACGTGGTCGCACGCGCGCGCCGGGCGGCGCGCCCGGGCGATGCGGTCCTCCTGTCCCCCGCGTGCTCGAGCTACGACATGTTCAAGAATTACGAGGAACGGGGCGCCATCTTCCGGAAGCTCGTGGAGCAGATGTGAGAGACACGCGCTGGGAGACCCGGCTGCTGACGCTCGTCGCCGCGATCCTCGTCGTGTTCGGGCTGACGGCCGTGTACGGGGCTTCGAGTCTCCTGACGATCTCGGGTGGGCAGGTGGGCTCGAGCTTCGCGCTCAAGCAGGCGCTCGGCGCGGCGGTGGGGGGAATCGTCGCGGCGCTGTTGTCGCGTTCGGATTACCGCAAGTGGCAGGGGGCCGCGTGGCCGGTGCTCGCGGTCGTCGCGGTGCTGCTGGTCCTCCCGCTGCTCCCCTTCACCTACGCAATCGCCCCCAGCATCAACGGCGCCCGCCGCTGGGCGAACCTCGGGTTCGTGACGGTGCAGCCCTCCGAGCTCGCCAAGTTCGCGGTCGTGGTCTGGACGGCGATGCTCGCGGCCAAGAAGGGCGAGCGCATCCGCACCTTCCAGTACGGCCTGCTGCCCTTCATCGTCGTGCTCGCGCCCCTGGTCGCCTTGATCTTTTTCGAGCCGAATCTCTCGATGGCCCTGCTGGTCGGGCTGCTTGCAGGGGTCGTCCTGTTCACCGCCGGGGCGCGCATCGGCCACTTCCTTGCGGTTGCCGTCGTCGCGACGCCCATCCTGTTCGGCGCGGTGGCAAGCGCTCAATACCGCCTCGCGCGCGTCGTCACCTTCCTGAACCCCGGGAGCGCGCCCTCGGAGGCGACGTGGCAGGTGCACCAATCCCTGGTCGGGATGGGAGCGGGGCGCCTGTTCGGCGTCGGGTTGGGGCAGGGGCAGCAGAAGCTCGGCTATCTACCCTACGCCTATTCAGACTTCATCTTCTCGACGATCGGCGAGGAGTGGGGCTTTCTCGGCGTGCTCGCCATCATGGTGCTGTTCGGCACGTTCGCGTGGCTGGGCTTCCGCATCGCGAAGTCGGCGGGTGACCCGTTCGGCCGGCTGCTCGCCGTGGGACTGACGGGGATGATCGGGATCACCGCCGTGCTTCACATCGGCGTGACCCTCGCGCTCCTGCCTGCCACGGGCATCACGCTGCCATTTATCTCGTATGGGCGCTCGAGCCTGTTCGTCGCTCTCGTCGCGACGGGAGTGTTGGTGAGCGTGGGCCGGGGTCGGAGAGTGCAATAATGCGGAATGTGGAATGCGGAATGCGGAGTGAACCCAATGCGGAGTGCGGAATGCGGAATGCGGAATGGCAGCGCGAGTTTCGTTTCGCGATTCGACCCTCCCTTGACACTCCGCATTCCGCATTCCGAATTCCGCATTCGGCGTGCCGATGAAGGTCCTCCTCGCGGGAGGTGGAACAGGCGGCCATCTCATGCCCGCACTCGCCCTGGCCCAGGCCCTGCGAGACGCAGGAAAGGGGATCGAGCCCGTGCTCGTAGGCGCCGAGCGTGGGATCGAAGCGGAAGTGTTGCCCCGTTATCCCTTCCGCCATCACCTGCTGCCGATGGAGCCAATCTATCGGCGCACGTGGTGGAAAAACCTGAGCTGGCTGCTGATCGTGGGACGGGCGTGGCGCGCTGTCGGGCGCGTCCTCGAGGCCGAGCGGCCGATTGTCGTCGTGGGGACCGGGGGCTACGCGGCGGGTCCTGTGGTGTGGCGCGCGCAGCGCGCCGGCCTGCCAACCGTGCTGGTCGAGGAGAACGCGTTTCCGGGCCTGACCACGCGCTGGCTCGCCCGGCGCGCGCGCCAGATCCATCTGGGCTTCCCCGAAGCGCGGGAGCAGCTGCGGCTTGGCCCGGACACGGCCGTGTTCGCGCTCGGCAACCCGATCCGCCGGCCGGAGCTCGGCAGTCGCGAGGCCGCGCTCGACGAGCTCGGGCTCGCGCCGGAGCGGCCCACGCTGCTCGCGTTCGGCGGCAGCCAGGGGGCGCGGGCGATCAATTACGCGGTCGCGGGCGCGCTCGAGCGTCGTCTGCTCGACGGCGTGAACGTGGTGTGGGGGACGGGGACGGCGCACGCCGACGCGCTGGCGCGCTATGCCGTGCCGGGACGGGTGGTGGTGCGCGGCTTCTTCGATCCGATCGCCCCTGTCTACCGCGCGGCAGATCTGGTGGTGGCGCGGGCGGGCGCAATGACGGTCGCGGAGCTGTGCGCCTGGGGTAAACCGAGCATCCTCGTGCCGCTCCCCACTGCCGCCGCCGACCACCAAACGCACAACGCGGCCGCGCTTGCGGCGGCGGGCGCCGCAATCCACCTCCCCGAGGAGCGGCTCACGCCCTACACACTGGCCCAGGAGGTGACGGCGCTAGTCGCCGACCGATCCCGACTCGAGGCGCTCGGCACGAGGGCGCGAGGCCGCGGACACCCGGATGCAGCCCGTGAAGTCGTGTCGAAGATTTTGACACTCATTCCGTGAAACATTCGTGGTCTCTTTCGCAAGTTTCGTAGATTCGCTATATTAGCCCCCCACTAATGACCTTGTTTACCACGGTGGATCCCCACCCGATCCACTTCATGGGGATTGCCGGAGCCGGCATGAGCGGCTTGGCGCTCCTCGCTAAAGCGCAAGGCGTACCGATCACCGGTTGTGATAACGACCCCACGGGCGCCGCCGATTTGGCAGCCATTGGGGTGGAAATATGGCGGGGTCACGACCCAGGGCACGTTGCTGGGGCTCGGGCGCTCGTGGTCACTGCTGCGGTGCCGGGAGACCACCCGGAGCTGAAGCGAGCACGCGCCCTCGGGGTCCCGGTGGTACGGCGGGCTGACGCCCTCAGCCAGGCCGTCGCCGGAGGAACGGTGGTCGCCGTGGCCGGCACGCACGGCAAGACGACCACCACGGTGATGGTCACGGAGGCGTTAGCGGCCGCCGGGCGAGATCCTACGGGACTCGCCGGCGGCCGTGTCGCTCGGTGGGGCGGTAACGCGCGCGTCGGGGGCCGCGAGCTGTACGTGGTGGAGGCGGACGAGTACGACCGCGCGTTCTTGTCGCTCACGCCGGCGATCGCGGTGGTGAACAACGTCGAGGCCGACCACCTCGAGTGCTACGACGGCAGCGTGGCGGCGCTGGAGCAGGCGTTCGCGCAGTTCGCGGGTAGCGCGCGGCGCGTGATCGCGGGCGGAGACGACTCGGGCGCGCAGCGGGTGATGACGGCGGTACGAGCGCCCGTCTGGCGTGTGGGGCTCGGGGCGGACGCCGACGTGCGGATTGTGGGGCTCGAGCTCGACGAGCACGGCTCCATGGCGCGGATCGAGTTGCCGGGCGGGCGTGCACTCGTATTACGGTTGCGCGTGCCGGGACTCCACAACGTGCGCAATGCGGCGGCGGCGCTCGCGGTGGCGCACGAGCTGGGAGCGGATCTCGAGCGTGCGCTCGCGGCGCTCGCGGAGTTCACCGGGGTGGGGCGCCGGTTCGAGCGGGTAGGTGAAGCGTGCGGTGTGACGGTCGTGGACGACTACGCGCACCATCCCACCGAGGTCCAGGCGACGCTTGCGGCGGCACGCCAGGCGTTCCCGCGGCGAAGGGTGGTGGCGGTGTTTCAGCCGCATCTGTTTTCGCGCACTCTGCTGCACGGCGACGCGCTCGGCCGGGCGTTGGCCGCGGCGGACGTCGTGGTGGTGGCGCCGATCTATGGGGCTCGCGAGCAGCCGCTGCCGGGCGTGAGTGCGGCGCTGGTGGCGCGCGGTGCGGTGCGGGCCGGCGCGACAACCGTCGCGCTGCGCGAGCGGGCGACGCTCGCAGATCGGGTGGCGGAGAGGGTGGAGCCGGGAGACGTCGTGTTCACCTTGGGGGCGGGCGATATCACGCGTGTGGGACCAGAGCTACTTGCACGCCTCGGGACCGGGGCGTGACCCGACGCTGGCCGCGCTGGCGGCAGCGCGCGCTGCTGGGCGTCGCGGGGTCGGCGCTGCTCGTGCCGTGCTGGCTCGGGGCGCCGCTCGTGCTGCGGCGGCTTCCGATGTTTCGCGTGCGCCAGATCGAGCTCGTGGGTGTGCGCAACCTGGCGCCGGATGCCGTGATTGCGGCGCTGCGGCTCGGACCTCGGGCGAGCGTGTTCGGCGACACGCGGTTGCTCGCCGATCGCGTGCGGGGATTGGCGGGCGTGGCCGAGGCGCGGGTGGTACGGCGGCTGCCTGCTGCGCTCTCGGTGGTGCTACGGGAAGTGGAGCCGGCGGCGCTCGTGGCCGCGCCGCGCGGATCGGGGCGAGGCCTCGTGGCGGTCGACGCCGCGGGTCGCCCGCTGCCGTTCGACCCGGCGCGCTCGGGCCTCGACCTGCCCATCGTGGTGAGCGACGATTCGGGAGTGGTGGCGGTGCTGGCGCTGATCCAGTCCGTGGATCCGGCGCTGTTTCAAACCATCACCGGCGCGCGGGGATTCGCGCGCGGTGGCGTGCTCCTGGAAGTCGGGCCTCGTCACGTGCTGGTGGGGCGGGATGCGGGCCCGGAGGTCATACGGTCCGTGGTGCTGGTGGCGCAGGATCTGGCCGCGAAGGGGCGTGCCTACCGGGAGCTGGACGCCCGCTTCGCCGGCCAAGTGGTGGTACGCCGCAAGGCGAGCGGGAGCGGTGAGGGGGCGTGAGCCGGGATCGTCAAATCGTGGCCGGGCTCGATCTCGGCAGCACCAAGACGTGCGCCGTGATCGCGGAGGTGGTGGGCGAGCTGCCGCGCCTGCCGCTCGCCAAAGTGTTGGGCGTGGGGCTCGCGAAGAACGCGGGCGTGCGGCGCGGCATGGTGCGCGACATCGACGAGACCAGCCGGTCGATCGTCGCAGCGATGCGCGACGCCGAGCGCATGGCGGGTGTCAAAGTCAGCGCGGTGACGTGCGGCATCGCGGGAGAGCACGTTTCGGCGCGCACGTCGCCCGGCGTCGTGGCGGTGTCGGGCGACGAGATCACCGCGGAGGACGTGGCGCGCGTCAACGAGGTGGCGCGCGCGGTCTCGCTGGGACGCGACCACGAGCTGCTGCACGATATCCCGCAGGAGTACGTGGTCGACCAGCAGCGCGGCATCTCGGATCCCGTGGGGATGACGGGCACGCGACTCGAGGTGGAGATGTACCTCGTGACCGTGCAGTCCACGGCCGCGCAGAACCTGCGCCGCAGTGTGGAGCGAGCGCGCTACCGGCCGGCCGAGCTGGTGCTCGAGCCGCTCGCCGCTTCCTACGCGGTGCTGACGGACGACGAAAAGGAGCTGGGCGTCGCGCTGGTGGAGGTGGGAGGCGGGTCGACGGGCGTGGCGATCTTTCACGAGGGGAAGATCCGGCACCTCGCGTCGCTCAAGTATGCCGGCACGCATGTCACGAGCGACCTGGTGGCGGGGTTGGGGGTGACGCAGGCGGACGCGGAACGCCTGAAGGAGCGACATGGCGTGGCGTACCAACCGCTGGTGGACGCGGCGGAGATGATCAATCTGCCGTCCACGCCGAGCCAGGGGGCGCGGCAGGCGTCGCGCGAGCTGTTGTCCCACATCATCCACCAGCGGGTGGACGAGATTTTCCAGCTGGCGCAGCGCGAGTTCGAGCGGGCGGGGTACGGGGGCGGACGGCTGCCGGCCGGGGTAGTGCTGACGGGCGGGACGGCGCACCTGCCCGGGATGGTGGAGCTGGCGCGCGAGGCGTTCGCGGTCCCGGTACGGGCCGGGACGCCGGAGCAGGGCATCTCGGGGCTCGTCGACAGCGTGCAGGCGCCGCGGTACGCGGTGCCGGTGGGCCTGGTGCTGTACGCGGCGCGGCGACTCGCGCAAGGCGGCGTGCCCAGCGGCTCGCTGGTCAAGAGTGCGGGCGTCGAGCGGTGGTTCGGACCGCTGAAGCGGTGGTTGCAGGACTTCTTCTGATCGGTCACCCGAGGGAGCCATGATCTTCGAGCTCGAAGAAACGGTATCGCAGAACGCCCGGATGAAGGTCGTCGGCGTGGGCGGCGGCGGCGGCAACGCGCTGAACCGCATGGTCGACGAAGGACTCCAGGGCGTCGAGTTCATCTCCGTGAACACCGACGCGCAGGCCCTGCTCAACAACAAGGCCGACGTGAAGGTGCAGATCGGCAAGAAGCTCACCCGCGGCCTGGGCGCCGGCGCGCGCCCGGAGATCGGCCGCCAGGCCATCGAGGAGAACCGCGACGAAGTCCTGCACGGCCTGCAGGGCGCGGATCTGGTGTTCGTCACCTGCGGCATGGGCGGGGGTACGGGGACGGGGGCGGCGCCCATCATCTCACAGATTGCACGCGACCTGGGCGCCCTCACCATCGGCATCGTCACCAAGCCGTTCCTGTTCGAGGGCCGCAAGCGGATGCGGCAGGCGGAAATGGGGATCGCCGAGATGCGCAAGCACGTCGACACCATGGTGGTGGTGCCGAACGAGCGACTGCTCGCCGTCGTGGGCAAGGGGATCCCGTTCCAGGACGCGCTCAAGAAGGCCGACGAAGTGCTGCTCCACGCGACTCAGGGCATCTCGTCCCTCATCACCGTCACCGGCATCGTGAACGTAGATTTCGCCGACGTGCGCACCGTGATGCAGAACGGCGGTGCGGCGATCATGGGTACGGGTATGGGGCGGGGCGAGAACCGGGCGATGGAAGCGGTGCAGCAGGCGATCTCATCGCCCCTGCTCGACAACATCTCCATCACCGGCGCCACCGGCGTGCTCATCAACATCACCGGCGGCGAAGACCTGACCTTGGGCGAGGTCACCCAGATCTCGGACGTCGTGAAGGACGCGGCAGGCGAGGAGGCGGAAATCATCTTCGGGACCGTGAACGATCCGGCGATGCACGGCGAGATCCGCGTGACGGTGATTGCGACCGGGTTCGACAAACCGGTCGCCGGGGTGGAGGCCGGCGCCCGGGCTGCCCCCGGCGTGCTGCCGTTCCGCGAGCGCGGCGCGCGGCCCACGCCCGTCCCGCCCGGGGGCTACATGAAGTCCGGGGAGCAGGCCGCCCGGCGCGCCGCGCCGCCGCCGCCGTCCGAGCTCAACGAGCTCGAGATCCCCACCTTCATCCGGCGGCAGATGGACTGATGCCCGCCTCCTGGCGCGCGAGCCATTACGCCGTCGCCGGCGCGCTCGTCGTCGGGGGCCTCGCCTGGGCGACACGCGACGCGTGGCCCTGGCGACGGCCGCTCACCGCGTCGCCCATCGTGGTCGATGCGGCCTACGCGGATCTCACCGCGACACTGGGCCGCCGCGAGACGCTGTCCGACGTGCTGGCGCGCGGCGGCGTGACGGGGCGCGACTACGCGGAGTTCCTCGCCGCCGCGAAGAGCCTGCCGGTGCGCCGGCTCCGGCCCGGACTCAAGTTCGAGCTCCGCCGCCTGAAAACCGAGAGCGTCGCGAGCCGCGTCACGGTGCGGCTCTCGGCCGAGCGGCGACTCACCGTCGTCCGCCGAGAGGGTGATGCGGGCTGGGTCGAGACGCTCGAGGCCATCCCCTGGGCCATCACCCGGCTGCGGGTGACCGGCACCATCGAGTCCTCCCTGTACGACGCGCTCGACAAGGCGATGTCGGACTCGTTCCTGCCGGCCGGAGAGCGGCGCCAGCTCGCGTGGGCGATCGCCGACGTGTACGACTGGGAAGTGGACTTCTCGCGCGACCTCCGTCCGGGCGACCGGTTTACCGTGCTGCTCGAGCGCCTCGAGTCGGCCGAGGGAGAGCGGCGGTTCGGCCGGATCCTGGCCGCGCGGGTCGACGTAGCGCGCACGCCCCAATACGCCTTCTACTTCGAAGATGCGGACGCGGGAGTGACGGGCTTCTACGATGAGCGCGGGCGGTCGCTCCGGCGGGCGTTCCTGCGGGCGCCGCTCCAGTTCCGGCGCGTCTCGAGCGGGTTCGGTTCCCGTTATCATCCGCTGCTGCACACGTGGCGGCATCACGAGGGCGTGGACTTCGCAGCGCCGTACGGTACCCCCGTGCGCGCCACGGCGGACGGGATCGTCACCCGGGTGGGGCGCGAAGACGGCGGCTACGGCAACGTGATCGACGTGCGACACGCGAACGGCATCCGCACGCGCTACGGCCACCTGTCGGGGTTCGCCCTCGGACTGCACACGGGCGAGCGCGTGGAGCAGGGAGAGACGATCGGCTACGTCGGCTCGACGGGTCTCTCGACCGGGCCGCACTTGCACTACGAGTTTCTCGTGAACGGTCGCCCCACCAACCCGCGGCGGAAAGACATGGGCGCGGGCAAACCGGTCCCGACCGAGCTCGCCGGCGTCTACGCCGTCGTGCGCGACGAGCAGCGCCTCCAGCTCGAGCCAAAGCTCCCGATCGCTCCCCCGATCACCGCCGCGCGCGATTAGTGCCGTTCCAACCCGTGCGAGCACGCCGCGTGTGCCGGACCTAATCGGGTTGGAACGGCATTAGTTTCCTTCCCAATCGTGGAGCTCTATCCCGCCGTTGACGTCCAAGGCGGGCGCGTCGCGCGTTCCGCCGCTCGAGACCCGCTCGCCGTAGCGCGCCAGTTCGCACGCACCGGGGCCCGCTGGGTGCACTTCGTCGATCTCGATCGTGCCCTCGGAACCGGCGACAACCGCGAGCTGGCGCGGCGCTTCCTCGCGGGTGCCCGGGAAGAGCTCAACGTCCAGGTCGGCGGCGCCCTCGCCACCGAGACGGCCATCGCCGAGATGCTCGAGTGGGGGGCGACTCGAGTGGTGATCGGCACGAGGGCGGCGATCGACGCGACATTGGTCTCGCGGCTCCTCGTGCGATATGGCGCCGATCGGCTCGCTGTCGGAATCGATGCCCGAAACGGCCGTGTGGCCGCCCGCGGGTCGACGACTGGAATGGACCTGACGCCGGTCGAGCTCGCACACCGGGTGCAGTCGCTCGGAGCGCGTACCGCGATCTACACCGACGCGGCCCGCGACGGCGCCCTCTCCGGGCCCGATCTGGACGGTGCCCGCACGATCGTGGCGCTCGGTCTTGACGTGATCGTCTCGGGCGGAGTCGCGTCGCTCGACGATCTGCGGGGCGCGGCGAACGCGGGGCTCGCGGGGGCGATCGTGGGCCGGGCGCTGCACGAGGGACGGTTCACGCTGGCGGAGGCGCTCGCGTGCGTAGCCGCGTGACACTCGGACTCGGCGCGCTGCGCGCCGCCGCCCTCGGCGCCCTCCTGCTGCTCGTGTGGAACCCCAGCGTGCGCGTCGAGGCGGGAAGCGCACCCCCGCTCGTCCTACTCGATGCCTCCCTCAGCATGGCGGGCCACGGCGGTCGCTGGCGGGACGCGCTCGACACCGCGCGCGCGCTCGCGGGGGGAGGGGTGATCTGGCGGTTCGGCGCGCGCGTCGGTTCGTTCGATACGCTACCGCCGGCGGATGGCGCGAGCCGCCTCGCCCCGGCGCTCGACGCGGCCGCCGGGCGCGGCGGGCCCGTCACGGTGGTGTCGGACGGTGCGGTTACCGATCTCGCCGACGTTCCGCCCGATCTCGCGCGCCGGGCGCGCGTCGTCGTGCTTCCACGCATGCCGTTCTTCGATGCCTTCGTCGCCTCGGTCGAAGGGCCGCGACGCGTTGCGGCTGGGGACACCGTCCGACTCAAGGTGAGTTATGGGACGGCCGGGAAACGGGAGGCGGGAGACGGGAGACGGGAGGCGACCCTCGCGTTGAGCGCTCTGGGCCGGCGCCTGCTGTGGCGCAAGGTCGAGCTCCCTGACAGCGGGATCGTTTCGACCGACCTCACGTTTCCCGCATCCCGCATCCCGCATCCCGGATGGACGGCGCTCGAGGTGGGCTTGGAAGGTGTTTCGGATTCCGAGCCCCGCGACGACGCACGCCTGTTCGTGCTCGAGGTGAGCCCCCCGCCGCCCGTCGTGCTGCTGGCCTCCCCGCCGGACTGGGAGACCCGATTCCTCGCGCGCACGCTCGAGGACGTGGCCCGCGTGCCCGTGCGGACATTCATCGAAGCCGAGCCTGGCGGACAGCGCTGGCGCGACGGGGCGACCCTCGAGAGCCGGGCGCCAGGGGATGTGGCGCAGGCGGTGGCCGGCGCGGCCCTGGTGATCGAGGCGGGTGACCCCGCCTCGTTCAGCCGCTTCGCCCCCAAGGGATCCGTGCTCCTCTGGCCCGGCACCCGGCGCCTCGAGGGCGACTGGTACGTGCAGCCACCCTCCGCCGGGCCATCGCCCCTCGCCGATGCGCTCGCGGGCGTGGCCTGGGACTCGCTCCCGCCCGCTACGTCCCTTGCGGAGCTTGCGCCCGACAGTGGGGCGATGGTCGCACTGGCGGCGCGCCTCGCGCGGCGCGGCCCGCCGCGCTCGGTGGTGACGCTGTCCCAGCGTGCCGGAGCGCGCCGCGCGCTGATCGCGGCCGGGGGCTTGTACCGGTGGGCATTCCGGGGGGGTGCGAGCGGCGAGGCGTATCGGGCGCTGGTGGCGGGCCTGGTGGACTGGCTTCTCGCAGAGAGAGCGGGGAGCGGGGAGCGGTTCCGCCCGGTGACGTACGAAACTCCGAACGGGATGCCCGTGCTGTGGCGCTGGAGCGGCTCGGGCGAGCCGCGGGACGTCGTGGTGTCCTTTGCCGCGAGCGCGACGCAACGCGTCGACACGCTGCGGTTCGACGCCGACAGGCGAGCGGAGCTGCACCTGCCGCCGGGCGTGTACCGCTACGCGGCCGGGGAGGCGGCGGGTGGTAGCGCGGAGCGCGGCGTGGTGGCTGTGGACACGTATTCCGATGAATGGCGGCCGGTGGTCCCCGTGCTGACGCCGCAACCCGGCATGTCGAGAGACGGGCTCTCCGGCATCGCCCTGCGGGAGCGGTGGTGGCTGTTCGTCGTGGTGATCGGCGCGCTCGTGGCCGAGTGGGCGTGGCGGCGCCGCGAGGGCCTGCCGTGACAAGCGCGGGAAGCGGGAGGCGGGAAACGGGAGGCGTGAGCCTGTGGCGCCGATTGGTGCAGGCGGTGCGCGGACCGTCCGGCGCCCACTCGGCTGAGGCCGAGCGAATCCTGCTCGAGGCCGACTTCGGTGTGGAGGCGACCGAGGAAATCCTCGATCGAGTATCTGGCGCCGGGGACGGTGACTTTCTGGCCGCGCTCGAGCGCGCCGTGATCGCAGCGATCGGCGTCGCCTCCGCCCTGGACGCCGACCCGGGCGCGCTCGCCCGGGCGCCGGCGCCGCCGACGGTGATGGTGATCTTCGGAGTGAACGGCGTCGGGAAGACGACCACCGTCGCGAAGCTCGCCGCCCGGCTCGGGCGCGCCGGGCGGTCGGTCCTTCTGGCGGCCGCCGATACGTTTCGCCCCGGGGCGGCCGAGCAGCTGCAGGTCTGGGCCGACCGGCTGCGCGTGCCGTGCATCACCGGGATGAAGGATCCGGCGGCCGTGACGTTCGACGCGATCGCAGCCGCGCGCGCCCGGGGGGGCGGCATCGACACGGTGCTCGTGGATACCGCCGGGCGGCTGCACACGGAAGAGCGCCTGCTCGAGGAGTTGAAGAAAGTGGTGCGCGTCGCCGCCAGGCAGCAGCCGGGCGCGCCGCACGAGTCGTTCCTGGTGCTCGACGCTACGGTGGGACAGAACGCGGTGCACCAGGCCCGCGCCTTCGCGGCCGCGGTGCCGCTCACCGGGCTGATCGTGACGAAGCTCGACGGCACCGCGAGGGGCGGGAGCGTCGTGGCGCTCGAGCGCGCGGTGCGCGTCCCGATCCGGTTCCTCGGTACGGGAGAGGGCCTCGGCGATCTCGAGGTGTTCGACGCGGAACGGTTTGCGCGGAGGCTCATCAGCCAGTGACCCTCCAGCTCAGGACATCGGTGAAATACCTGAAGGGCGTGGGGCCGAAGCGCGCAGAGGCGCTCGCCCGGCTGGGCATCCGCAGCGTCGGCGACCTGTTGTACCATGCGCCCCATCGCTATCTCGACGCCACGACGGTCACACCTCTCACTGAGGTGCAGGTCGGCCAGGAGGTGACGTGCATCGGCCGGGTGGCCAGCACGGGAGTGCTCCCCACGCGCAAGGGCCTCCGCGTGTTCCGGGCGGTGCTGCGGGACGAAACCGGCGGGGGCCCGCTCGAGTGCGCCTGGCCCGGCCAGCCGTTCCTCGAGCGCCAGATCAGGAAGGGACAGCTGCTGCTGGTCACAGGGCCGGTACGCTACTATCACGGCCGCCAGCTCGTGCCGCGCGAGTTCGTCATTCTCGCGGACGAGGGGGAAGCGGGCCCGGAGCGCGGCCTCGTGCTGCCGGTCTATCCCGCCACGGAAGGTCTCACCCATCGCCAGATCCGCGGTCTGATTCATCAGCATCTGGACGCGCTGCTCGCCCTGGTGGTCGACCCGCATCCCAAGATCCTGCGCGTTGCGGTCGGACTTCCGGAGCTCAGGGCCGCGCTCGCGGCGGTGCACCGACCGGAGGCACTGGCCGACGCCGAGGCGGGGCGCCGGCGGCTCGCGTTCGACGAGCTGTTCGATCAGCAGTTGGTGCAGGCGCGCGCCCGGGCGCTCGCGAAGCGGGCGCGCGCGGGAATCACCTTCGCCCTGAAGAAGGCGCTCACCACCAAGCTGAAGCAGCATCTGCCGTTCGAGCTGACGGGTGACCAGCGGCAGGCGATCCGCGAGATCACGGATGACATGCTCGCGCCGCTCCGCATGCATCGCCTGCTGATGGGCGACGTGGGGACGGGGAAGACCGTGGTCGCGCTGTTCGCGATGCTGCTCGCGGTGGAGAACGACTACCAGGCGGCGATCATGGCGCCGACCGAGCTGCTCGCGGAGCAACACGTCGCCACGCTCACGCGCCTGCTCGAGCCGCTCGCGCTCAAGCCCGATCTGCTCATCGGGCGGCTGGCGGCGGCGGACAAGGCGGCGGCGCGCGAGCGGATCGCGGCGGGGGCGTCGCGTCTGGTCGTGGGGACCCACGCCCTGATCCAGGAGGCGGTCAAGTTCCAGCGGCTCGGGCTGGCGGTGATCGACGAGCAGCATCGCTTCGGCGTGGAGCAGCGGGCGGCGCTGGTCGAGAAAGGCGACGCCCCCGACGTGCTGCTGCTCACGGCGACGCCGATCCCGCGCTCCCTCGCGCTCACGCTGTACGGCGACCTGGATGTGACGCAGCTGCGCGAGCGCCCGCCCGGGCGGGGGACGGTAAAGACGGCGCTTCGCACCGAGGCGGCGCGCCAGAAGATCTACGAGTTCATCCGAGCGGAATGCGTGGCCGGCCGCCAGGCATACGTCATCTATCCCGTGATCGAGGAATCGGAGCGTGCCGATCTGAAGGCCGCAACCGTAATGGCGGAGCGGCTGGCTGTCGTGTTTCCGGAGCTCGAGGTCGGTCTGGTGCACGGGCGACTCAAGGCAGAGGAGCGCGACGCGACGATGCGGGCGTTTCGCGACAACGCGGTCCACATCCTCGTCGCGACCAGCGTGATCGAGGTGGGAATCGACGTGGCGAACGCAACCGTGATGCTGATCGAGCACGCCGAGCGGTTCGGGCTGGCGCAGCTGCACCAGCTGCGCGGGCGGGTGGGACGGGGCTCGGCGGCGAGCCACTGCATCCTGCTGTCCGACATCCCGGAGGCGGCGCCCCGCCTGCAGGCGTTCAGCGAAACCACCGACGGCTTCAAGATCGCCGAGCTCGATCTCCAGGAGCGGGGCATGGGGGAGCTGGCCGGCGCGCGCCAGTCGGGCGGCGTGCCGCTGCGCTATGCGAACTTCGCGACCGACCTGCCGCTGCTCGAGGCCGCTCGCCGGGCGGCGGGCGAAATCATCGCCCGGGATCCGGCGCTCGCGCAGCCGCAGCATGCGGCGTATCGGGAACGGATCGTGGCGAGATACGAGCGGGGGTTCGAGTTGTTCAGGGTGGGATGAAAGACAGAGGCGTGGTGGGTGGTGCGTGGTTCGCACCGGCGGCCAACCACACACCACGCACCACGCAGTCATCGTTGACAGTTCCAAGGCCCGCCACTAAGATGCCCGACCCCATGCCCGACTTCCATCGCATCGAAGGCCTGCCGCCCCTGGCGGGCCACACCGTTGTCACGCGCGGTTGGGTAATGACCACGCGCTCGTCGGGGAAGATCGGGTTCGTGATGCTGCGCGACGGCACCGGCTACCTGCAGGTCGTCCTCTCGAAGAAAGACGTGCCGGAGGCGGCGTGGGAGGCGTTCGGCGGGCTCACCCAGGAGACATCGGCGGAGGTCACCGGCACGGTGCGCGCCGACGCGCGCGCGCCCGGCGGCGTCGAGCTGACGGCGACGGACCTGCGGGTCATCGGGCCCAGTCATGACTTTCCGATCACCCCGAAAGAGCACGGCACCGCGTTCCTGTTCGAGCACCGCCACCTCTGGCTGCGGAGCCGGCGGCAGGTGGCGATCGCGCGGGTCCGCCACGAGGTGGTCCAGGCGATCCGCGACTTCTTCTACGAGCGGCATTTCACCCTGGTGGACACACCCATCCTCACCGGGGCGATCGGTGAGCACGCCGGGACCCTGTTCGCCACCGAGTACTTCGACCTCGGCAAAGCCTACCTCGCGCAGACGGGACAGCTGTACGTCGAAGCCGCGGCGGCGGCGCTCGGCAAGGTGTACTGCTTCGGGCCGACGTTTCGAGCCGAGAAATCGAAGACCCGACGCCACCTGACCGAGTTTTGGATGGTGGAGCCCGAGGTGGCGTGGAACGATTCCGAGGCCAATATGACGCTGCAGGAGGAGTTCGTCTCCTACATCGTGATCCGTGCACTCGAGCGCCGGAAAGCCGAGCTCGCCGAGCTCGAGCGCGACGTGAAGCCGCTCGAAGCCGTCCGGCCGCCGTTTCCGCGCATTTCCTACACGGACGCCCTGACAACGCTCAAGGGGCTCGGCAGCGACATCGAATGGGGACAGGACCTGGGGGGCGACGAGGAGACGCTGCTCGCCAAACAGTTCGACCGACCGGTGATGGTGTTCAACTACCCCCGGGCCGTGAAAGCCTTCTATATGAAGGAGAACCCCGCCGACCCCCGCACCGTCCTCAACAACGACATGCTCGCCCCCGAGGGCTACGGGGAAATCATCGGCGGCAGTCAGCGCGAAGACGACTACGACAAGCTGCTCGCCCGCATTCGCGCGGAGAGGCTGCCGGAGGACGCGTACAACTGGTACCTGGACCTGCGGAAATACGGCACGTTCGTGCACGCCGGGTTCGGGCTCGGCGTGGAGCGGACGGTGGCGTGGATTTGCGGCATCCCGCACATCCGCGAGGCGATCGCGTTCCCACGGACGCTCTACAAACTGTGGCCGTGAGCGTCCGACGCTTTCACCTCGTCCCACAACTGGTCCAGCTCCGCTAGACTCGCTCGTCCGACATCCACTCCGCGCTCCGTCGCCAGCCGCTCGACCCCTTCGAAGCGCCGCCGGAATTTCTCGCTCGCTCGCTCGAGCGCCGTGCGGGGATCAATGCTGAGCTTGCGCGAGAGGTTCACCACGGCGAACAAGAGATCACCGATCTCGTCTTCGACTCGAGGGAGCGGGGAGCGGGGAGCGGTACCTTCCCGAGCCAGCTCAGTTTCCAACTCGCGCAGCTCTTCCTTTACCTTTTCAAGCGGCCCACGTGCGTCGGGCCAGTCGAAGCCGACACCAGCCGCCCGTTCTTGCAACCGAAACGCCATCAGCAGTGGGGGCAAGCTGCGTGGGAGACCACGGAGGGTCCCGCTCCCTGCTCCCCGCTCCCGTTTTTTCACGCGCTCCCACCCTTCATGATCGGGCGCCTCCGAGTCTCCGAAGAGCTTCGGATGTCGCCGCCACATTTTCTCTTCGAGGGCGCGCGTCACGGTCTCCGCGTCGAACTCGCGATGCTCCTCTCCGATCACGATTTGGAACGCGAGGTGCAGCAGTAGATCGCCCAGCTCGTCGCGCAGCTCGGCGGGCTCGCCGTGCTTGAGCGCCTGATCGAGCTCCAGCGCTTCTTCGACCAGGTAGGGGCGCAACGTCTCGCGCGTCTGGGCGTGGTCCCAGGGACAGCGCGCGCGCAAATCGCGGACGAGCGCGAGGGCGCGCGCCAGGGCAACATCCTCGGCCCGGCTGTTGTGTGGCATTTTCATGTTGCCTTAAGTCAGCGGTGCGGGTTATCATACCCGCGCCTGTGAACGGGTCAATCAGCGGGCGTCAGGACCTCTCCCGTGCGTGGATCGAGGTGAACCTCGCCGCCGTTGTCGAGAACGCCCGCACGGTGGCCCGGGTCGCCGGCACACGGCTCCTCCCGGTGGTGAAGGCGAACGCCTACGGGGTGGGAGCCGTCGCCGTTTCCAGGGCTCTGGAGACGGTCGACCCGTGGGGGTACGGCGTCGCGACGGTCGAGGAGGGGGCTGATCTGCGGGCGGCGGGGATCGCGCGCCCAATACTCGTGTTCATGCCGGCCCGGCCCGATCTGTTCGCTGCCTACCAGGCGCACCGGTTGACGCCGGCGCTCGGTGACCGGGCGAGCATCCACGCCTGGATCGCGCGCGGGGCAGGGGGGGCGGGCGGGGCGGGGGGCGGCGCGTTCCACCTGGAGATCGACACGGGGATGAGTCGCTCGGGCGTGCGCTGGGACGAGATCGAGCCAATCGCGGACCTGCTCGAC
>WNGD01000338.1_pt1 | contig 48374 bp, 66 predicted proteins | sample 5400671 | NCBI WGS metagenome assembly WNGD01 (sample SAMN13153369, study PRJNA577476) | soil metagenome | isolation source: 40 cm soil or saprolite under grassland replicate 2 | place: USA:California | collected 2016-06-15 | reverse complement strand
TCTGCGAGGTGCCCTCGTAGATCTGGAAGAGCTTGGCGTCGCGCATCAGCTTCTCGACCGGGAACTCTTTCATGTACCCATAGCCGCCGAAGATCTGTACGGCGTCGGTCGTGACCTCCATGCAGATGTCCGCGGCGAACCGCTTTGCGTAGGACGACTGCAGCGTCGCACGGATGCCGTTGTCGATCATCCAGGCCGCCTGCCAGGAGAGCAGGCGCGCCGCCTCGATCTTCGTCGCCATGTCGGCAATGAGGAAGTTGACACCCTGGTTCATCGCAATCGGCATGCCGAACTGCACCCGCTCCTTCGAGTACTGCGCGGCGTACTCGAAGGCCGCGCGCGCGACGCCGACGGCGCCGATCGCGGTGCCCGGGCGCGTGAAATCGAGCGTCTTCATCGCGATCTTGAAGCCCTCGCCCTCCTCGCCCAGCCGGTTGGCCACGGGGACGCGCACGTCCTGGAACGACAGCGCCGACGTGTCCGTCGAGCGCTGGCCCATCTTGTCGAGGTGGCGGTCGACGACGACGCCGTCGGCGTCTGCAGGGACGACGAACGCCGTCAAGCCACGATGGCCCTTCGACTTGTCGGTCGACGCGAAGACGGTGAACCACGCGGCATGGCCGGCGTTGGTGATGAACATCTTCGAGCCGTTGAGGACGTAGTCGTCGCCCTTGGGCACGGCGGTGGTCTGGATCCCGGAAACGTCGGAGCCGGCGTTCGGCTCCGTGAGCGCGAACGACGTCAGCAGCGCCTCGTCGACGAGCGAGGGCAGCCATGTGCGCTTCTGCTCCTCGGTGCCGGCGATGATCACGGGCCCGTGCCCGAGCCCGTTCGCGGCGATCGCCGTGCCGATGCCCGAGCACCCCCAGCAGAGCTCCTCGCCGATCAGCATGCCCTCGAAGGCGCCGAGCTCCAGGCCGCCGTAGACCTCCGGAACGTGGACGTTCATCAGGCCGAGCTCGTGCGCCTTCGCGAGCACGTCGGCGGGATGCGTCGAGTGCTCGTCGTACTCGCGCTCCCTGGGCCGGATCTCGCGCTCCGCGAACTCGTGTGCGAGGTCGCGCAGCGCCTTCTGCTCGTCGGTCAGGCCGAACGAGACCCCGCCGGTCGTCCGTTCCTCGAGCATCGCCACCCCTCAGCCTAGCTTGACTGACTGGTCAGTCAATCAAGCTGCGAACGCCCAAGGCCTCCGTAGACTAGGCCGGGATGGACTTCGAGCTCACCGACGAACAGCGGCTGCTACAGGACACGGTCAGGCGTTTCGTCGACGACCGCATCCTCCCGAACGCCATCGAGAACGACATCGAGCACCGGCTCGACCTGGACGCGATTGCCGGCATGGCCGAGCTCGGGGTCCTCGGCATCGTCATCCCCGAGGAGCACGGCGGCGCCGGGCTCGACTTCGTCTGCGAGGCGCTCGCCTGCGAGGAGATCGAGCGCGGCGAGGCAGCGTTCCGGACCCTGATCTCGGTCCACGTGGGCCTCAACTCGCTGGCACTGCTCAAGTACGGCACGGCCGAGCAGCACGAGCGTTGGCTCGAGCCGCAGGCGCGCGGCGAGAAGATCGCGTGCTTCGGCCTGACCGAGCCGGCGGCGGGCTCGGACGTCGCGGCGATGAAGACGAGCGCGCGCCGCGACGGCGACCGGTACATCCTGAACGGCTCGAAGAACTGGATCTCATACGCGAACGTCGCAGAGCACGCGCTCGTGTTCGCGAAGACGGATCCGGCCGCGAAGCACAAGGGCATCTCCGCGTTCATGGTCGAGCGCGGCATGCCGGGCTTCACGACCGCGGAGACGGAGAACAAGCTCGGCATCTGGGCGGGCTCGACGGGCGAACTCTTTTTCCAGAACGTGGAGGTGCCCGCCGAGAACCTGATCGGCGAGGAAGGCCAGGGTTTCGAGATCGCAATGTACGGCCTGGACCAGGGACGGTTCACCGTCGCGGCCGGCGCCTGCGGCGTCATCCGTGCGTGCCTCGAGCGGTCAGTCGAATACGCGCGTGAGCGGGAGACGTTCGGTCAGCCGATCGGCAAGTACCAGTTCGTCCAGGACATGATCGCCGAGATGGTGCTCGGCTACGAGACGTCGAAGCTGCTCGTCATGCAGGCGGCGTGGATGAAGGACCAGGGCCTACGGAACACGCGGGAGACGTCACTGGCGAAGTGGCACGCCACGGAATCGGCGTTCCGCGCGGCGCATCTCGCGATCCAGGTGCACGGTGCGTACGGGTACTCCGCGGAGTACGGGATCGAGCGCTACTTCCGCAACGCGCGTGCGCCGATCATCTACGAGGGCACGACGCAGATCCACAAGCTGATGCAGGCCGAGCACGCGCTTGGCTACCGGAGCCTGAACGGCCGTGACGGCGACGTTTCGCCGCTGTGCTCGTGGGCCCCGGCGCTGTCCCCGGTCCACGCAGGCGCCTAAGGACATGTCTCAGGGACAGTCCCTGGGACTAGTCCGACTCGGCTAGCGCGCTCGTCCAAGGCCACTCCTCTGCGCGCTCGCACAGGCCGGCCTCGATCGGGTTCGCGTGGACGTACGCGAGGGCACGCGCGAAGTGTTCCTCGCTCTCGATGACGTATGAGCTGAAGCGGTTCTGGAAGACGTGCCCGACGCGGTCATAGCGTGCGTTGAACCGTTGCGCGTAGCGACCGTTCAACCGCTGCATGCCCGTCGATAGATCGCGCCGAGCCGTCTCGACGATCAGGTGGTAGTGGTTGGGAAGCAGGCAATACGCGTGCAGCGTCCATGCGAACTCGTCGCGAATCCTGAACAGGTGCCGCTCGAAGTCCGCGTAATCGATCCCGTCGCGAAAGATGGCTGCGCGCGCGACGCCCCGGCCGGTGACGTGGAAGATGCCATCCGGAAGGGCGCACCGTGCAAGACGTGGCATCTGCTCGACGCTAGCCGTCGAGTTGCGAAACGGCTAGGCGCCCCGCCGGACCTGTCCCAGGGACTGTCCCTGGGACCTGTCGCTAGAAGCCAAGGCCCGCGGGCGCGGACAGCGGGCTCTTGGGAAGGCCGGGTCGCGGGGCGCCGGTGTTGTAGTCACTCGGCGCGACGTCGTTCGGGCCGTCGGGATAGAAGAGCGACGCGAGCGCCTGAATCTGTAGCCGGCCAACGCCAAGCTCGAACTGGCCGCCGCCGTACATCCGGATCCCACGCGCGTCGCAGTACTCAATGCACTCAAGCAGGCGCGCCACCGTCCCGAACCGCGACGGCTTGATGTTCATCCAGCCCGGCTCGACGTCGAGCGACCGGACATCGTCTACCGAATGGATCGGCGCGTCGAAGCTCAACCGCGGCGCCTCGGGCCGGATGACCTCGCCACACTCGCCTTCGAGCCACGCGTCCTCGAGTACGACTTGGGGGAACAGTTCCACGACAGTGCGGTAGAGCGTCGGATTCGGCTCGACCTCGACAACTGTCCCTCGGTAGTACGCCTTCAAATCGAGCACACGCACGCGACCCGTGGTGGCGAGCCGCTCCATGAAGGCGCGCTCCCACTCGTTGTCTGGGTCGAGCTTCAGCTCGAGTTCAGGCGCCGCCTCGAGCCACGCGAAGGCATCGCCACGCGTGGACACGACGAAGCGCACCGGCCTGCACTCACGTCCGAGCGCGTCGCCGAGGCTCGTGCCGTTCTGCCGCAGCGCCAGATCGAGCGCGGCGCTTTCGAGCGCCCAGCGCCGGTAGTCCGCGGACGCCTCCATCTTCGGATCGCCCGAGAAGAGCACGAGATCGTCGAGCCGCCGCGAGAAGTCCGCGAGGCTTGTCGCGCCCGGCGGCTCGACGGTCGGAAACCGCTCGTGATCCTCCGCGGTGTATGTCACATCTTCGCCGCGCCCCTCCTCCCCGCCGCCGCCGAGCACGACAGTCGTTGTCACGCGGGTGAACTCTGTCGAGACCTCGACCGAGCGCCGCTCGGTCTGGAACGAATCGACGACGAGCTCGAGGTCGCGCAGCAGGTCCCAGCCGGCCATCAGCCGATGGTCGGCTCGACCTTGCCGCTCGGCTCGACGCGCATCATGCGCGCGACGAGCGGAATCGCGGCGAGGATCGGGATCCCGCAGACCGGCCAGAGGATCTGGTAGCCGTCGGTGGAGTGCAGGAACGGCCGCGCGAGGTCGATCGCGGCACCGGCGACCGGTGCGCCGAGCAGCAGCCCCAGCCCTTTGGTCGTCGTCGCCAGCCCGGAGACCGCGCCGCGATGCTGCTCCGGCATGAGCTTGAAGAGCAGGCCCCACGCGAGCGTCATCACCGTCCCGCCGGCGACAGAGACGGGAACGATCAGCCCGAAGTACCAGGTGTGCCACGTCGTCGCCGTGCCGGCCACGATGAAGCCGCCGCCGTACACAAACGACGCGAAGAAGACGACACGCGCGAGCCCGAAGCGGTCGCCCAGGCGCCCGGCGAACACCGCGGCAATCACGTACCCGGTCGCGACGGCGCCGAGCACCGCGGAGGAGATCGCCTTGGACTCGTGCAGTCCGTCGATGATGTACAGAACGACGAACGTGCGCGCCGCCGCGAAGGTCCCCTCCCACGCGGCGTTGGCGAGCAGGAAGCGCCGCACCTCTGCTTCCTCCCGCAGGATGCGCCAGCTGCGCCTGAAGTACGCGGCGACGCCTTCGAACACGCGTCCGTGGCCGCCGTCCTCGGAGACCCAGAGGATCGTCGCCCCGCAGGCCGCCGTCGTCACGAAGGCGGCGAGCACGAACGGCGCCGCATGCCACACCTTCAACAGGAACCCGCCGCCGACGAGCGCCGAGCCGAGCGCGATCCCGCGCAGGACGTGCTGGATCCCCTGCGCGCGGCCGTACGTCGACGGCGGCAACAGGTCGGGATACAAGCCGCGGTAGGGCGGCTCGTAGACGTAGTAGGCGAAGAAGAACGCGAGCACGATCAGCGTCGTCGTCCAGAGGTTCGGCATGAACGGCATCAGCAGGAGGCAGAAACCCAGCGGGCCGAGGGCGGCGAGCATGAACGGCCGCCGACGACCGAGCGGGGTGTGGAACGTGTCGCTCCACGGCCCGATCACCGGGGAGAGCGCGAGCGCAAACACGCCCTCCGCCCCGAGCACCAAGCCGATCAGCGTGCCGGACCCCGTGAAGCGATGCAGCAGCGGCGGCAGGTATGCGGCCGTCGTCGTGATCGAGAAGGCGAGCCCGAATGCGCCGAGCCCGAGCGTCCAGAAGAGACGGCGGCTGACGGCGAGTGTGCGCGCCGGGGCTTGAGCAGTCAGCTGTGCCACGAACTAGAGCGGAGCGGCCTCGCGATCGAGCGCCAGGCCGCCGCAGACGACCTCGATCACCGTCTCTTCGGCCACGGCGATCTGCTCGTCACCGTCGTCGAGCTGTCCCAGCACCCAGCCGGTGAGGATCTCCTCGAGCGCGCCGTAGAACACGTAGCTGACCATGCGCGCATCGAGGTCCGCGCGGAACTCGCCTTCCTCCTGGCCGCGCGCGATGATGCGCTCGAGCCCGGCAAACGCCTGGTCGATCTCGTCGATGCGCCGCTGGAGGTGCGAGCTGCGCGTCACCTCCCGCACGAGCACGCGCACGAGGTCGGGATCGCGCCGCCATGCACGCAGGAGGATCTTTGCGACGCCCGCGAGCCGTTCACGCGCCGTCTCATCCGTCTCCTCGACCGACCGCACCGCGTCGAGCACGTCGCGCCAGGTCTCGCGGAAGATCGTCTCGAGCAGCTCCTCCTTGGAGCGGAAGTAGTGGTAGAGCAGCCCGTGCGCGACCCCCGCCTCCTCCGCGATGTCGCCCACGCGGGACGCGTGGTAGCCCTTGCGCGCGAAAACGCGGACGGCCGCGTCGAGGATGAGGCGCCGCTTGTCCTCTTGGCCTGTTGACCGGTCAGTCAATCTACGCAGCATAGTGCAGGCACTTGCAGGGACTCTTGTCGTCGATTTCACGCGCTACCTGCCGGGCCCCTTCGCCAGCCGCGAGCTCTTGCAACGGGGCGCGCGCGTCGTCCGCGTCGAGACCCCGGAGGGCGATCCGCTGCGCTCCGTCGCTCCGGGTTGGGACGCGGCGCTCAACGGCGGCAAGGAGTCGGTCGTCTGGGACCTCGAACGGGATCCGGAGCTCGGACGCGCGTTGTGCGCGCGTGCCGACGTCGTGCTCGAAGGGTTCCGGCCGGGTGTCGCGGAGCGACTCGGAATCGGAGCGAGCGAGATGCCGGAGTCCGTCGTGTACTGCTCCGTCACCGGCTTCGGCGCCGGGGACCGCCGCGCTGGACACGACCTCAACTACGTCGGCTGGGCCGGACTGCTGGCCGATACAGCGCCCGCCTTGCCGCCCGTGCAGATCGCAGATCTCGCAGGCGGTGCGCTGTGCGCGGTAATCGAGATCCTCGCCGCCCTGTTCGAGCGCGAACGCACGGGTCGCGGCGGGCACATTACGGTCTCGATGACGCACAATGCGCACCGCCTCGCGGCCCACCGCCTACACGGCGAACCGGAACGGACGCTCACCGGTGGGCTCGCGTGCTACCGGATCTACGAGACCGCCGACGGCCGCTTCCTGACGATCACCCCCGTCGAGCGGAAGTTCTGGCAGCGGCTGTGCGAGCTGATCGGCCGCGCCGACCTCGTCGGGCGGCAGTACGATGAGGATCAGGAGGCGGTCGCTACCGAACTGGCCTCCATCTTCAGGACCCGAGCACTCGACGCCTGGCTCGAGCTCTTCGAGGGCGAGGACGCGATGGTCGGCCCCGTCGCGACCCTGGCGGAAGCCGCCGAGTGGCTTGGGCAGGGGCCTTCGCAGCCCGCGCCGCCGGCGCTCGGGGAGCACACGGACGCCTGGCGTGCCTCGATCGGGGGATAGGCGCGGCTCCCCAGGCGGACGATTTTCAAGACGATGACCGCCCGCCGCGTCCTCTCGCTGCTCAGTCTCGCCGTCTGCGCCGCCGCTCTGGTCGGCTGCGGCGGCGACACGCTCTCGTTCGATCCGGTCGCGAACGCCGCCAGCACCACGGTTGCCTCACAGTCGGAGCGGGTCTCGTTCACAGCGACGATGAACGTCGACGGAGTCGGCGGCATGGCGTTCAGCGGTGCCGGCATCTTTGACGGCCGCTCGCGCTCGGGCGCCCTGAACATGCGCTTCACCTTGCCCGCTGCCGTGCAGGCTCAGCTCGGAGGCGCCGATCCGACGATGCAGATGATCATGGACGGCCGGCACGGTCTCGTCATGTACATGCGCTCACCGCTCTTCCGCACGTTGGCAACGGACAAGTGGATCAAGCTCGACATGGAGAAGCTCGCGAAGAAGCAGGGCATCGACCTGAGCTCCCTGATGAACGCCGACCAGGCCGATCCCTCGCAGTCCTTGCACATGCTGATGGCGTCGACCGACGCTCACCCCGTCGGCTACGACCGCGTCCGCGGAGTCTTCACGACGCACTACACGCTCAAGGTCGACCTCGAACGCCTTGCCAAAGGGAACAAGGAGCTTCGCACGGCCTTCGAGATGCTGCGCAAGCTGACGGGCGCGCAGTCGTTCCCCGCCGAAGCGTGGATCGATGATCAGGGCCGCGTGCGGCGGATCAAGCTCGACATGTCGTTCAACGGCCCGACCGGGGGCGCGTTCACGATGTCGATGACGGAAGACCTGTACGCGTTCGGCGTCAAGGTGAACGTCCAGCCGCCCGACGCGAGCCAGGTGCTCGACGCGTCTGCGCTGCTGGGCGGCTAGCCGCCAGGCTCTGTCTTGTTCCTGCCCGGCAGGGCGGACGTGAGCTGTCCGAGCGCCTGCGTCACCTCGCTCGGAATGATCCAGACCTTGTTCGACTCGCCCTGCGCTATCTGCGGCAGCATCTGCAGGTACTGGTACGCGAGCAGCTTCGGGTCGGCGTCACCTTCGTGGATGGCGCGGAAGACCGTGTCGATCGCCTTGGCCTGACCCTCCGCCTGCAGGATCGCTGCCTGCCTCTGGCCTTCGGCTCGCAAGATGGCGCTTTGCTTCTCGCCTTCCGCCGTCAGGATCTGCGACTGCTTCACGCCCTCGGCGGTGAGGATCGCTGCGCGCTTCTCCCGGTCGGCGCGCATCTGCTTCTCCATCGTCTCCTTGATCGAGGCCGGCGGATCGATCGCCTTCAGCTCGACGCGGTTGACACGAATCCCCCACTTCCCGGTCGCTTCGTCGAGCACGCCGCGGAGCTGGTTGTTGATCTCGTCGCGCGAGGTCAGTGTCTTCTCGAGCGCCATGCCACCGATCACGTTCCGGAGGGTCGTGACCGTCAGCTGCTCGATTCCCTGGATGTAGTTCGCGATCTCGTACGTCGCGGCCTTCGCATCGGTGACCTGGAAATAGATGACCGTGTCGATGCTCACGACGAGGTTGTCCTCGGTGATCACCGGCTGCGGATCGAACGAGACAACCTGCTCGCGGAGATCCATCATGTCCCGAATTCGATCGATGAACGGGACCACGATCGTGAGCCCCGGCGTCAGCGTCCGCGAGTAGCGGCCGAGCCGCTCGACGACGCCCGCCCGGGCCTGCGGGATGATGCGAACGGTACGGCCGAGGGTGAGCAGTACGAGGGCCGCGACGACGAGGAGCACGATCAAGCCAGCCATTTCTTCTCCTTACTGATAGACGAGCGCCGTAGCGCCCTCGATCTTGACGACTTCGACGCGCGCGCCCGGCTCGAGCACCTGGTCCTCCATGTACGCGCGCGCGGACCATTCCTCGCCGCCGATCCGGACTCGGCCGCCGTTGACGTCGACACGCTGGACGACGACGGCCTTCGCACCTTCCAGAGCCGCCGTCCCCGTGCGCAGCGCCGCGGGCATGTGCAGGTGTGCGCGCGCGATCGGCCGCAGGACCCAGACGGACGCGACCGAGCCGGCGATGAACAGGACGAGCTGGATCACGACGCCGAGGCCGACGAGCGCCGCGACACCTGCGGCGATCGCCGCCAACGCGACGGGCCCGAGAAAGAACATGCCCGGCGTGAAGACCTCGCCGACCGCGAGCAGGACGGCCGCGATCGCCCAGATCAGCCAGGCCGGCATGCTGCGATCGTAGTACCCCTCAGCCCGGGCGGCTGATGGCGAGCGCAGCCGGCAACCCGTAGAGATCGGTCAGGCGCTCCTCGACCTCCGGGTGGCGCTCTTCGCGGTCGATCAGGATCGCGCGCATGCCGAGCGCGCGGGCACCCTCGACGTCCTCTTCGAGCGAGTCCCCGACCATGACCGCATCGGCAGCGTCCACGCCGAGCAGCTCGAGCGCCGCCTGGAAGATCGTCGGGTGCGGCTTCACACGGCCGTGCGTGCGCGAGTCGACGATCGCGTCGACGTCGAGACCGTGGTGCGCGACGAACTCCTTCAGGTCACGGATGCCGTTCGACACGAGCCCGATGCCCAGACCTGCGCGGCGAAGCTCATCGAGCACGGGCAAGGCGTCCTCGAAGAGCTCGAAGTTCTCCGAGACCTCCCAGCCTTGATCGATCTCGGTCGCGCATTCGGACGCGACCTCCTGCGGCCCGCCCATGCCGAGGAAGATCTCGGCGGTGAAGCGGTGCCAGATCGTGTCGTCGTGCAGCAGCTCGGGATGGCGCTTGAGTTTGAGTGCGGCCGCTTCGCGCGCCGCCTCGTAGCGCTCGACGTCGACCGTGACTCCGTGTCGCGCCGCGATGCGCGCGTAGCGGTCGGCCGACAGTTCGGGCCCCGGCCGGCAGAGCGTGAAGTCGACGTCGAAGAGGACCGCTCGGGGCGTCGTCAACCCGGTGAGACCGGTGTCGGCCACCGATACGCGTTCGCCTGCCGGTTCGCGAGCGACGGCAGCTTCGCGCGGATGTCGTCGAGGTAAGCGCGGTCCAGCTCGGCCGAGATGACGGTCTCCTCGTCCGGCGCCTGCGCGAGCACGAGCCCCCACGGGTCGACGATCAGCGAGCGCCCGTACGCGGGCTTCCCCGGCAGCGTCTCGCCGATCTGCGCGGCCGCCACGACGTAGAGCTGGTTCTCGATCGCGCGCGCACGCAGCAACACGTGCCAGTGGTCCTTGCCAGTCGGCGTCGTGAAATGCGCCGGCACGGTCACGACCTGCGCGCCCTCGAGGGCGAGGATGCGGTACAGCTCCGGGAAGCGCACGTCGTAACAGACCGACAGCCCGAGCTTCCAGCCCTCCGCCTCGGCGACGACCGCTTCGTCGCCCGGTTCCTCCGCCTCCGATTCCCGGTACACCACGCCGCCGACCTGGACGTCGAACAGGTGGATCTTGCGGTAGGTCGCGACGAGCTCGCCGTCGGAGTCGAACACGATGCTCGTATTGGAGAGCTTCTCCCGGCCCTCACGCCGCTCGGCGATCGAGCCGCCGACCAGCGTGATCCCGTGCGTGCGCGCCCAGCTGGACATCGCGGCGACGGACTCGCCGCCCTCGAGCGGCTCGGCGGTCGCGTGGTACAGCGCCGCGTCCCCGATCGCGTTCCACTTCTCCGGCAGGACGACGACATCTGCGCCCGTGGCGGCGGCTTGCGCGACGAGCCGCTCGGCCGTTTCAAGGTTCGCAGCCTTGTCGGCGCGGCTCGTCATCTGCACACATGCGACACGGATCCGATCCGGCACGTTTGGAGGATAGACCCCACGTGTCAGCTATCGGGGGAACCTCCCGGTTCCGCCGAACGCCCTCCACCGGTCCGCGCTACGTGCGGACCGGCAGCTGACGCGGCCGGATAGCCTCGCGCCGGTGAGCGCCCCGCCGCGACTCCGCGTCCTCGAGGCGCTCCGGCACCACGACTTCCGCCTGCTGTGGTCGGGACAGACCGTCTCGCAGATCGGTGATGCCGCGTTTCTGGTCGCGCTCGGCTGGCGTGCGTTCACGCTGACGCACAAGGCCAGCTCGCTGGGCATCGTCCTGATGGTCGAGGCGCTCGGATTGGTGGCGACGCTGCTGATCGGCGGCGTGCTGGCGGACCGCTACTCGCGGAAGCTGCTCCTGATCGGCTCCGACGGAGCGCGTGCCCTCGTGATCGGCGGGCTTGCCGTCGTCGACGCGACCGGACACCTCCGCTTCGGCGTGCTGATCGCTTTCGTCGCCCTGCACGGCCTTGCCAGCGGGTTGTTCCAGCCGGCGTTCGGCGGGATTCTTCCGCTGCTCGTCGAGGAGCCGAGCCTCGGCTCCGCCAACGCGCTCGTCGGCGTTTCGAGGCAGGCCGCATTCGTCGTCGGGCCGGCGGTCGCGGGCGCGATCTACGGCCTGGCCGGATCGAGCTCCATCTTCGCCGCGGACGCAGGCTCGTTCCTCGTCTCGGCCGCGTTCCTGTCGTTTGCGCAACCGCGCGTGTACGAGCGCGGCCCGTCCGAAGGCTTAGGGCGCGAGCTGACGACGGGACTTCGCTACGTGGTCAAGGTGCCGTGGCTCTGGATCACGATCGGGACCTTCTCGGTCGTCCTGATGGTCGGCTACGCCGCGTTCCAGGTCCTGCTGCCGAAGCTCGTGCAGGAGGAGTGGAGCGGCGGCGTCGGCTCCTACGGTCTGCTGTTCACCCTGCAGGGGGTCGGCATGGTGATCGGCTCCGTCGTGCTCGCCCAGACCGCGCCGGTGCGCAGGCGCGGCACGACCATCTACTCCCTCTTCGTCGCCAACAGCGCGTTCGGCGCGCTGCTCGGCCTGTCGCCCTGGTACGAGGGCGCCGCTGCGCTTCAGATCGGCCGGGGCTTTTGCATCGGGTTCGGGATCACGCTCTGGGACACGATGGTGATGCAGCGCGTGCCGCAGCAGATGCTCTCCCGCGTGATCAGCATGGACTGGTTCGGCTCGATCGGACTGCTCCCGGCCGGGCTCGGCATCTGGGCGGGCCTGTCGGGGCTTGCCGCCCCCGGGACCTTGATCGCCGCCAGTTCTGCGTTCTGCGCCTGCCTGTTCCTGCTCGGGCTGAGCGATCGGCGAATCCGGGCCGTGGACTAGGGGCCGCTTGCGCAGGGGACGCTCGGCCAGGAACACTTTTCCCCGACGCTTCAAAAGCAAAAGCAAGGAGGAAGGGATGGCATACGGACTCCTGCTCCTGCGCGTCGTCGCGGGCGGGACGATCTTCGCGCACGGAGCACAGAAGCTGTTCGGCTGGTTCGGCGGCGGAGGCGTCCGCGGGACGGCCGGGTTCTTCGAGAATCTCGGCTTCCGCCCACCGATCCTGCTGACCGCGCTCGCCGGCCTCGGCGAGAGCGGCGGCCTGCTCTTCGCCGCCGGCTTCCTCACCCCGCTGGCGGCGCTCGGCATGGCGATCGTGATGCTGAACGCAATCGCCGTCGTCCATTGGCCGAAGGGCTTCTTCAACGGCAACGGCGGCCTCGAGTTCCCGCTCACCTTGGCGACGATCGCCGTCGCCGTCACAGCCATCGGGCCGGGGCGGTTCTCGATCGACCGCGCGATCGGCTGGGACGACAACATCAGCGGCGTCTGGTGGGGCGTGGGCGTCGCCGTGGCAGCAATCGCGATCTCCCTGCTGACGGTTGCGACAACACGCCGCCGCGCGCGTGTCACGGCCGCCGCAGCCACCTAGGAACTAGGAACAGCGCGGGGGAACCACCGGTTCCCCCGTGCGTTATCGGGGTGCCCAGATTTGAACTGGGGACCTCTCCGACCCGAACGGAGCGCGCTACCAGGCTGCGCCACACCCCGAAGCGGCACACAGAGTAGCCGCTCTCGGCACAAACGCGTCACAGCTCAGCCGCTACGTTGCCCTGACCGACAACGAGGAGGCGACGGACGTGAACACGGTCATCCTGACGGGCAACTTGGCGAGCGACGTCGAGCTGCGGGAGTTCGGAGAGGAGAAGAAGCTCGCAACGTTCCGGCTGGCGGTCGACCGGGCGACCAAGAACGACGAAGCGGATTTCTTCCGCATCGCCGCGTGGGACCAGCAGGCGCAATTGTGCGCGGACTATCTCGTCAAGGGACGGAAGATCGGCGTCGAGGGCCGGCTCCGCTACCACGCGTGGGAGGACGGGGACGAGAAGAAGAGCCGCGTCGAGGTCGTCGCGTACCGGATCGAGTTCCTCGGGCCACGTTCGGCCGAGTCAGGCGCGGAGGTGGTGCCCTTCGAGGCCACTGTCGCCTAGAAACCGTTCGATCGCATCGGCACAGGCCTCCGGGCGTTCTCCGATCAGGAGATGACCGCAGCCGGGGATCACGCGGAGCCGGGCGCGGAGCCGGCGCGTGTACTCGAACGCGTCGTCGAGGGGCAACTGGACGTCCTCGGCGCCCCAGAGGACGAGGACTGGACAGCCGACCGCTTCCAGCTCCTGCCGGGGATCGTCGCGGCGGAGCGCCTGCCAGGCGCTGTCGACGTCCGTGTGCAGCAGGTGGGCGGCGAGGAACCCCTCGACGGCCTCGTCCGTCAGGCCGGCCGGATCCGCCACGGACACGAAGCCGAACACGAGGCGGCGCAACACCGGCGAGCGGGACACCCAGCCCCGGTAGCGGGCGGCCAGCCGGCCGGGCCGAACGGACGTCAAGATCGACAGCAGCTGCCTCCCCCAGACGCCGCCGATGCTCAGGCCCGCAGCGCTCGCCAGCACGAGCGACGCGACGGCGTCAGGGCGGCGCAGCGCAAGCCTGAGGACGACCATGCCGCCGAGCGAGTGCCCGACGACGGCCGCCGGCAGCATGCCTTCCCGCTCCGCGACGAGTGCCACGCGGTCCGCGAACGGCTCGAGCCCCGACACGGCCGGGAGGGCCGTCGAACCGCCGTGGCCCGGCAGGTCGGGGACGAGCAGCCGGTAACGCTCGAGCAGCAGGGGAGTGAGCTCGGTCCAGTTCGAGGCGGCTCCTCCGAGACCGTGGACGAGCACGAGCGGGCTGCCCTCGCCGCCCACGAAATAGCGCATCCTGACGCCCTTGACCTCGGCGAAACGCTCCTCCAAGCCGGGCAGTTTTGCGTCCGTCATGGGGGACGATTATCCTTGGGGGTGATGAATGGATTTGGAGGGCCGGCCCGTTGAATCCGGCACCGACATTTGGAGGTTCGACCTAGCCCGCTGAGCGCAATCGCGCCGGCGGGCTTTTTCGTACACGGAGAGGAGAGTCAATGGCGAACCACCTCACGCCCGAGGAGCTGTCGAAGGAACTGGGGATCGACCGCCAGGAGGTCATCCGCGTCTGCGTCGAGGAAGGCGTGCCCATCTACCAGGGCAAGATCGACAAGACGCTGTTCCAGGCGCAGCTAGAAGCGCTCGGCGTGTTGCAGAAGCACTAAGACCTTCTACGCAGACTTGCGCGCCGGCTGACGCCGGCTACCAGAGCCGCTCTTCGGGGCGGCTCTCTTCTTTGACGCCGAGGCCTTCGCCGCCTTGCGGTCCTTCGCCTCCTCGACGCTGCGCTTGAGCGCTTCCATCAGGTCGACGATCGGCGTCTCGGGGACAGGCTCCGGCTTCGCGATCTCCTGCCCGTCGAGCTTCGCCTCGAGCATCTGCCGGAGGTCGCTGCGGTACTGGCTCTTCAACTCGGTTGGATCGAAGTCGGCGACGAGACTGTCCATCACCTGCTGGGCGAGCTTCAGTTCTGCGTCCTTGACCTCCGTGCCGCCGACCGCCTCGTCGATCTCCGCCTGCGAGCGGACATCCTCCGCGAGGAAGAGCGTCTCGAGCACGAGCGCGTCGCCCTTCGGCCGGATCAGGCAGAAGTACTCGGCCCCGCGCAGGACGAAGCGGCCGATGCCGCCCATGCCTGCCTGCTTCATCGCCTCGAGCAAGAGGACGTAGGGCCGCAGCTGCGCGGCGGCCGTCGCAGGTGCGAGGTAATAGGTGCGATCGAGGTAGACGGGATCGACCTCGTCGAGGTCGACGAAGCGCGTGATGTCGATTGAGCGGGAGTCGTCGTGCTGCGCGATCGCCTCGAGGTCGGCGTCCTCGACGATCACGAACTCGCCCTTGGCGACCTCCCAGCCCTTGACGATCTCGTCCGGGCCGACTTCGCGCTCATGGGTTGGGCACCAGCGCTTCTGGCGGATCGGGGTCTTGCACTCGCGGTGGAGCGTGCGGAAGCTCACGTCGGACTGCTTCGCCTTGGGCGTGGTCGCGAGGGCCAGGCCAACCGGAATGTTGACCAGGCCGAAAGAGATGGATCCGTTCCAGATCGTGCGCATAGGCCGCTCCGTTTGAATTCTAGGGGACTAGTGCCATTCGCGGTCTTACGTCGGATTTCCTGCTCAAGCGACCGCGGGCCGGACGGCAGGCTCGTACACCGCCTCCAAGCTGAAATCCTGCCCAGGACTACGATGCGCGCGTGGCGACAACGACTGCGACCGGGACGCGCACGATCGGCCGCCTCTGGCAGGACGCAGTCGAGCGGAACCCGGCGGGAACGGCCTACCTGGTCGAGGCGGAGGACGGTTGGCGCACCGTCTCCTGGGCGGAGGCCGGGCATGCCGTCGACGAGCTCGCACACGGGCTCCTGGCGCTCGGGGTCCGGAAAGGCGACGCCTTCGGGATCCTCGCGTCGACCCGGCTCGAGTGGGTCCTGTTCGACTTCGCGCTTGCTCTGATCGGAGCGGTCACGGCGCCGATTTACATGAACAGCTCCGCCAAGGACGCGGCGTACGTCGTCGAGCACTCCGACGCGGTCGGCGTCCTCTGCGAGGACGAGTCACAGCGCGAGAAGCTCGACGGTCTCACGCTCGAGCACGTTCTGACGTTCGCGGATCTCGACGGGCTGCGTGCCCGGGGACGCGAGCAGACGCAGGAGAACCCGCAGGCCCTCACGCGCGCCGCCGGCGACATCGGCGAAGACGACCTCTACACGTACATCTACACGTCCGGCACGACGGGGCCGCCGAAGGCGTGCATGATTCTGCACCGCAACTACTTCACGATGGTCGACGAGGTGCGTCAGGTCGACGACTTCACACTCGAGGACGACGTGATGCTGCTCTTCCTCCCGCTCGCGCACAACTTCGGACGCTGCATGACACTCCTCGGAGCCCGGATGGGTTTCACGATCGCGTTCTGCCCAGACCCCTACGCCATCGCCAGGGCGCTGCCTGCGGTGCGCCCGACCGTGTTCCCGAGCGTGCCGCGCATCTTCGAGAAGGTCCACACGGGAGTGACGACGAAGTTCGGCGAGGCGAAAGGGCCCAAGCGCGCGCTGGTCGAGTGGGCCCTGCGCGTCGGCCGCCGTGCGAGCGAGCTCCGGCAGACGGGACAGCCGCTCCCGCGCGGCCTCGCGTTCCGGCACCGCATCGCCGACCGGCTCGTCTACGCGAAAGTGAAGGATCGCCTCGGGGGCCGGCTGCGCATCGGCGTCTCGGGCGGCGCGCCACTGGCCAAGGAGATCATCGAGTTCTTCCACACGCTCGACATCCTCATCCTCGAGGGTTACGGACTGACCGAATGCACGACCGGCGCAACCATCAACCGCCCGTCGTGGTACCGCTTCGGAACGGTCGGCCCCGCGCTCCCGGGCGTCGAGCTCCGCATCGCGGACGACGGCGAGGTGCTGATCAAGTCCGGTACGAACTTCGCCGGCTACTTCAAGGACGAGGCGGCGACGCAGGATGTCCTGCCGGGCGACGGCTGGCTGCGCTCCGGCGACGTCGGGCATCTCGACGAGGAGGGCTTCCTTACGATCACCGACCGGAAGAAGGACATCCTCGTCACGGCCGGCGGCAAGAACGTCGCGCCGCAAAACCTCGAGAACGCCTTGAAGATGCACCCGCTGGTCTCGCAGGCGCTCGTCGTCGGAGACCGGCGCCCCTATGTCGCTGCGTTGATCACCCTCGCGGAAGGCGTCTCGCGCGAGCAGGCGGAGCTGGAAGTCGCCCGCATCGTCGAGGAGGTCAACAGCGACCTCTCCCGCTTCGAGCAGATCAAGCGATTCGCGATCCTGCCCCGCGACTTCAGCGCCGAGGAGGGTGAGGTCACGCCGACGCTGAAGCTGAAGCGGCGCGTGTGCCAGGAGCACTTCGCCGCCGAAATCGAGGCGCTCTACTCCTGACGGACGTCTTCCTCGTCGCATCCGCGTTCCTTGCGAGCGCGGTGGAGATGGTCGAGGCGTTGACGATCGTGCTCGCGATGGGCGTGACGCGCGGCTGGCGCGCGGCCCTCACCGGCGCAGTCGCGGCGACGGTGGCGTTGGCTGCGATCGTCGCAGCGCTCGGCCCGGCGCTGACCGTGATCCCGATCGAGGTGCTGCGGCTCGTCGTGGGCGCGCTCCTGCTCGTCTTCGGCCTGCAGTGGCTGCGCAAGGCGATTCTGCGCGCGAGCGGATGGCGCGCGCAGCGGGACGAGGATTCCGTGTTCGCGCGCGAGACCGCCGCCGCCCAGGCGGCGGCGCACGAGGAGCGCGCCGGCCTGGACTGGTACGGGTTCACCGTCTCCTTCAAAGGTGTGCTGCTCGAAGGCCTCGAGGTCGCGTTCATCGTGCTCACCTTCGGGAGCACGCAGGGAAGTATTCCGCTGGCCGCCGCCGGGGCAGCGGCGGCGATCGTGCTCGTCGTCGCGGCCGGTGTCGTCGTCCGCGGGCCACTCAGCCGTGTGCCGGAGAACACACTCGCGTTCGCCGTGGGCGTGATGCTCACGACGTTCGGCACGTTCTGGGGCGCCGAGGGCGCGGGTGTCGATTGGCCGGGTGACGACGCGTCGCTGCCGGGCGTGCTCGCGTTCGTCGCCTTCGTGTCGCTCGTCTTCGTCACCGCGCTCCGCCGCAGACAGCCTGCGCTCGCATGAGGCGGTTCGGACAGTTCTGGTGGGACTTCATCGTCGGGGACGACTGGCGGGTCGCCGCCGGAATCGCCGTCGCGTTCGGCCTCACGGCGTTGCTCGCGACGACGTCGGTGCCGGCCTGGTGGTTGCTGCCGCTCGCCGTTGCGGCGGTGCTGTGGCTGTCGCTGCGCCGGGTGGCGCGTTAGACGCTAGATCCGGCGGCCGCCGGCGAACTCGGACGAGTACCAGCCGGTCAGCGACGAGATCTTCACGACGTCACCGGTATGCGGGGCGTGGATGAACTGCCCGCCGCCGATGTAGATGCCGACGTGGCTGGCCCCGGCGAAGAAGACGAGGTCGCCCGGCTCGAGCTGGCTGATCGACACCGGCGTGCCCATCGCAAACTGCGCGTACGAGCTGTGCGGCACCGAGATGCCGATCTGGGCGAACGCGTACATGACGAGGCCGGAGCAGTCGAAGCCGCGCGGCGTCGAGCCGCCCCACACGTAGGGGACGCCGAGGTAACGCATCGCGACGCCGACCACGCCCCCGTGCACGTTGGGCGGAGCGATGGTCGAGCCTTCGGGCGTGGAAGCGCCGACGCCGATCCCGGTGACAGGCGGAGCCGTTTCGTTCGCGAGCCTCGACTGCGCTGCGGCCTCGAGCTGACGCTGCTGTACTGCCTCCGCCGCCTTGATGCGCACGATCTCGCCTCGGATGGACGACAGCAAATTCCTCCGTGTCGCGAGCTGTGACTCGATCCGATGGCGCTGCGCGGCCTTCTCGGCGACGACGCGCTGCTGCTCCGCGTGCGCGTTTTGTAGCTCCCTGCGGTGCTGCTGGATCGCGGCCTTGAAGGAGATCACCTGCCGGACGATGCTCGCGTCCTGGTTCGAGGTCGAGTTGATCGCCTCGACGCGGTTGAGCATGTCCTCGAAGCTCGACGACCCGAGCAGCACCGCGAGCGTCGTATTGTCCTGTGTCGTCGTGTACGCGGTGACCAGTCGCGCGGCGAGCGATTTCTGCGCAACCTTCAAGTTGGAGCGTGCGAGCGTGAGCTGCTTGCGGTTCTCGCGCAGATCGCCCTCGATCCTGTGCAGCCGCACGTTGGCGAGGTTGTACGCCTCGACCGCGCCGCCGAGGCTGCGGTCGATCTGCTGAATCTGTCCGAGCACCTGCTGCGCCTGCGCCTGTTTCGCCGCGACACTCCCGGGATCCGCGCTCGCGGACGCCGCCACGCAGAGCGCGGCTATGCCGATGACGAGCGCCTGCGCCTGTCGCCTCCTGCTAATGGTCACCAGCTCGGCAGATCGGGGACGAAGGGCGCGTGCCGGAGGGGGCCGGTCCGCACAAGTTCGGCACCCTACCAACGACTTCGGACATCTGCAACCGCTTTCCGAGCCGAAAACTGCCCATTTCTCCCAAGTGTGGGGACCGCACAAAGTCACCGATTTCGGTGGATTCAAGGCCTAAACAACCTCAAAACATTCCAATTTGTGAGCAGGCACACAAGACCGAGACGTTGCTAGGGTCCCGCCTCGTGCGTGGTGGACGGGAGACCCGCCTCGCGCTCGGGCTCGCATTCGCCGCGGCAGTCTTGCTCGGCGCGTCGCTGGCGGGAGCGCAGAATTCGGCCAAGCTGCGGCAGCACCAGCGTGTGCTCGGGACGAGATCGCACACGGCGCTGCTCGGGCTGTATGCGCTCGACTCCCGTCTCGCACAAGCTCGAAGCGAGCTCGTGCGCATTCACGCGCTCACCGCCAGACTGCGTGTCGAGCAGAAGCGCGTGCGGCTGGAGCTTTCGATCGTCGCGCGCAACCTGAAGGTGTCCCAACGCGTGCTCGGCAACCACCTGCGGACGCTCTACGAGGAGGGTGAGCCGAACGCGATCGCGATCCTGCTCGGCTCGTCGTCGCTCGACGATGCGGTCACGCGGCTGAACGAAGTGGAGCAGAGCGCGAGCCAAGGGGCGAACGCCGTCACCAACACGGAAAACGGCAAGGCGAAGCTCGCGCGGCTGGCAGATGCGCTCGCAGCTCGCATCCGCGACGCTCGGGCCCTCGAGGCCCGTGCCCGGCAGACGGAGGACGCGCTGACCGCCGTCCGGGCTCAGCGCGTCGCGTACCTCGCCTCGCTCGCGCGACAGCGCCGCCTGACCAAGCGGCAGATCGCGACTCTCGACACACGCGCGCAGCGCGTCGTCAAGCAGGCGGAGACAGTTCAGGCGCACGCCGCGACGACGCCTGCCCCGGTGATCGTCGGCGCCCGCACGATCACCGTCACCGCGACCGGCTATTCGCTGCCCGGGCATACGTCGACGGGCCTGCCGGTCGGGCCCGGCATCGTCGCGGTCGACCCGGCCGTGATCCCGCTCGGGTCGCGCCTGACCATCCCGGGCTACGGCGAGGGCGTCGCCGCCGACACGGGCAGCGCCGTCACCGGCTCCACGATCGACCTCTGGTTCCCGACCCTGGCGGATGCCCTTGCCTGGGGACGACGCACGGTTACGGTCACCCTTCACTAGACTTTTCCTTCCGCGAGGGTCGGAGGGACGCCCAGGATGAGCACGCCCGCGAGTGTTGACCAACTAGCGCTGGAGGACGTCCGCGTCCTGATCGTGGACGACCACGATCTGTTCAGGAGCGGGCTGCGCAACCTCCTCGAGGAGGAGGGCGTCCAGATCATCGGCGAGGCCGCCGCTGGCCAGGAGGCGCTCAAGATCGTCCGCGAGCTCCAGCCGGACGTGGTCGTGATGGACCTGAACATGCCGGGCATGGGCGGGGTCGAGGCAACGCGTCACATCTCGACGATCGCGCCGCTGACGCGGGTCCTGATGCTGACGATCTCCGACCAGGACAACGACGTCATCGACGCGATCCTCGCCGGCGCCTGCGGCTACCTGCTCAAGGACTCGTCGATCCAGGAGTTGATCGCCGGGATCCGCGCGGCGTCGCTCGGAGAGTCCCTGATCTCGCCGACGATCGCCTCCAAGGTGCTACAGCGACTGCGGGCGTCGAGCCGACAACCGGAGATCGAGACGACGATCCGCGCCGAGCTGTCCGACCGCGAGATCGAGGTGCTGAAGCTGATCGCAAACGGCAAGGACAACGCGATGATCGCCGGCGAGCTGCACATCAGCCCGAAGACGGTCAAGAATCACATCTCGAACATCCTGATGAAGCTTCAGATTGACAACCGGATTCAAGCCGCCGTGTACGCCGTCCGGAGCGGGATCGTCTAGGCCGCCCGAACCTGGTCTGCGCGGACGCGCAGCGAGGCGAGCAGCGTACGGAGGCCGGTGAGGTTGCCGTCCGCGTCTGAGAGGCGCTGCCCGAGCTTGGCGAGCTGGGTGGCGTCCTCGTCGGTCACCTCGTCGCCCAGCTTGGCCGCCACATCGGCGATCTTCCGCTCCAAGCGCCAGCGCTCGGCCTCGAGCGCGAGCGCCCGCGCGTACCCGGCCGTGAGCGTGTCCTCGATGTGGTCGAGCGTCGGCGCCTCCTCCCCCGTCGGGGGGGCTTCGAGCAGGCTGCGGATGTCGTCGTGGATCATTGGCGGCAACAAGGAGGCTTGAGGGCGGTCCGCACAAGTATCTGCGCTGGGATCCAGACCCGCATGGGCCGCGTGGACTATCTTCCGCCGTCGGCAGGCCCATCTTCTTGACTCCCCTGGATCGTCCTCGAAAAATGGATTCCGCGTGACCCGCCGTCGCCTCGCCGCCCTGCTCGGCTTCGTCGCTCTGCTGGCGCCCGTCGCCGCGACGGCGCAGGACACGCCCCTGCAGCTTCGGCTCGCGAAGGCGTTGCGCGTGCCGCACGTCGCTCCGGGCCGCTCCGCGGCGATCGCCATCGATCTGGCCTCGGGCGCGGTGCTCTATGCCCAGAACCCGGCGCTCCCGCTCGCGCCGGCGTCGAACGAGAAGTTGCCGCTCACCTACGCGGCGTTGGCGACCCTGGGAGGGTCGTACCGGATGGAGACCGACGTTCTCGGCGAGGGCGAGCAGGACGGGACGACGTTCACCGGGACGCTCGTGCTCAGAGGCGGCGGCGACCCGACGCTGTCCACGGCCGGGCTGCGTTCGCTCGCTGCGCAGGTCCGCGCGTACGGCATCCGCCATGTCGTCGGCGGCATTGTCGGGGACGAGTCCTACTTCGACGCCCGCCGGACGGTCGCCGGCTGGAAGCCGGGCTTCTATATCCAGGAGTCGCCGCCGCTATCCGCGCTCGTCGTCAACCGCGCCCGCGTCGGCCGCTACGTCACGCGCTCGCCTGCGCTCGCGGCTGCGACGGGGTTTCGGGATGCGTTGCGGGCGGCCGGCGTCGCCGTCGACGGGACTGTGAAGCTCGGCCGCGTCGGCGACTTCTCGATCCCGATCGCGCAGCTCGACTCTCCCCCACTCGCGTCGATCATCCGCTTCATGGACCGGGAGAGCGACAACTTCACCGCCGAGCTGCTGCTCAAGCAGCTGGGCGCGGTCACACTTGACCGCGGAACGAGCGCGGCCGGGGCGTCGGCCGTGCTGCAGGCCTTGACGGAGGCCGGCGTGCCGACCGCCGGCGTGCGCATCGTCGACGGGTCGGGTCTCTCGCTGCTCGACCGGCTGACGGCGAACGCCCTCACGGGAATCCTCAGGGCGGCGTGGGCCGATCCCACGGTGCGGCCGGCGTTCGTCGCCGCCCTCCCGGTGGCCGGTGTCAACGGCACGCTCGAGGACCGGCTGCGCAAGCCGCCAACACGCGGTCGCGTGCTGGCGAAGACCGGCACGACGAGCGACGCCTCGGCGCTGTCCGGTTACGTCAGCACCCGCTTCCTCTTCACCGTCCTGCAGAACGGGCACCCGCTGTCGTACTGGTGGGCCCGCCGCGCGCAGGACCGGTTCGTGCAGGTGCTAGCGGCCCAGTAGCTCGAGCACCTGCTGCTCGGTCAGCAGCGGCACCTCAAGCTTGCGTGCCTTCGTCAGCTTCGAGTTGCCCGGCTCCTCGCCGACGATCAGGCCGGTCGTCTTGCCGGAGACGGAGTTGAGCACCTTCGCGCCCTTCGCCTCCAGCTCCGCGGCTGCCTCGTCGCGGCTGAAGCCCTCCAGCGTGCCCGTGATGACGTACGTGTGGCCCGTCAGCGGCCCTTCGACCGGCTTGAGCTCGTCGCCGATCTCGAAGCGCAGGCCGAGCGACCGCAGATCCTCCACGAGCTGGCGGTTCGCCTTGTCGGAGAACCACTCGGCGATCGCCTCGGCGCGTTCGGGCCCGATGCCCTCGACCTCCTCGATCTCCTCCTGACTCGCGTCCATGAGCCGGTCGACGTTCTCGAAATGGCGGGCGAGGTTGACGGCGGTGACCCAACCGACGTCCGGGATGTTGAGCCCGAAGAGCACGCGGTTGAACGGCACCTGCTTCGACGCGTGGATCGACTCGATCGCGTTCGTCGCCGAGATCTCGCCGTAGCCGTCGAGCTCCATCAGCTGCTCCTTGGTCAGCCGGTACAGCTCCGGGACGGAGCGCACCAGACCGAGATCCCACAGCCGGCGTACCGACTGCTCGCCCACGCCCTCGATGTCGGCCGCGGCCTGTACCCAGTTGATCAGCGACTCGAGCCCGCGCGACGGACACGCGCGATTGGGACAGCGGTGCATCGCCTCGCCCTCGGGCTTGACGACGTCCACGCCGCAAAGCGGGCATTTCTTCGGCATCTTGAACGGCTTCGTGCCGGGCTGGTGCTCGCCGGCCGGCCCGACGATCTGCGGGATCACGTCGCCGGCGCGCTGAACGACGACGATGTCGCCCTCGCGGATGTCCTTGCGGTTGATGTCCTCCTCGTTGTGCAGCGTCGCGCGCGAGACGGTGACGCCGCCGACCTCGACCGGCTCGAGCAACGCCCACGGGTTGAGCGCGCCCGTGCGGCCGACGCGAATCAGGATCTTGTTCAGCTTCGTCTGCGCCGTCATCGGCGCCCACTTGTACGCGCGTGCCCAGCGCGGGCGCTCGTGCAGCGAGCCGAGCCGCCGTTGCTGGTCGAACGAGTCGACCTTGATCACGATCCCGTCGATCTCGTAGTCGAGCTCGATCCGGCGCCGCTCCCACTCACGGCACGCCTGCGCGACGGACTCGAGCGTCTCGTGCCGCTCCGCGTATGGGTTCGTGCGGAAGCCGTGCTCGCGCAGCCAAAGCAACGCGTCCCAGTGCCCGGCGGCCGGGAGGCCGTACTTGTGGCCGAGCCCGTGGATCCAGACCGACAGCGGGCGTTGCGCCGTGATCGACGAGTCCTTCTGCCGCAACGAGCCGGCCGCCGCGTTGCGCGGGTTCGGCGTCGGCTTCTTGCCTTCGGCGATCAGGCGCTCGTTGAGCTCGTTGAAGCCGCTGAGCGGGAGGTAGACCTCGCCGCGAACCTCCAGCAGCGGCGGCGCCTGCTCCCCGTCCTGGAGCTGCATGCGCATCGAGATTGCCTTGATCGTCCGCAGATTGATCGTCACGTCCTCGCCGCGGTAGCCGTCGCCGCGCGTCGCGCCGCGGACGAACGCGCCGTTCTCGTAGATCAGGTTGATCGAGAGGCCGTCGATCTTGGGCTCGGTGACGTAGGCGACGTCGGAAGTGCCGAGGCGCTTGCAGACATCCTGATGCCACTTCTCGAGCGCCTCGTCGGTCGTGACCTTCTCCAGCGAACCCATCGGGCTGGGGTGGTCGACCTTCTGGAACTTGTCCGACGGCGGCGCGCCGACGCGCTGCGTCGGCGAGTCCGGCGTGACGAGCTCAGGGTTCGCTTCCTCGAGCCGCACGAGCTCGTCGTAGAGCACGTCGTACTCCGCGTCGGCGATCTCCGGATCGTCGAGGACGTGGTACCGGTAGAGGTGGTAGTCGAGCAGCTCGCGCAGTTCTGCCGCGCGCGCCTTGGGCGACTTCGTCTTAGAGGACGCCATACAACTCCTCGGCCGTGTCGACGATCGCGTCGGGCTCTGCCGCCTCGAGCTTGTCGCGGTCGTGGATGCCGCCCCAGGTCACCGCGACCGCGTGCATGTGCGCAGCCTTCGCGGCGCGGATGTCGAAGGGCGAATCGCCGACGTAGGCGCACCGGCCGGGCTCCACGTTCAGGCGCTCGGCCGCAAGGAGCAGGGGTTCAGGATCGGGCTTGTGCCGCTCGGTCTCGTCCCCGCCGACGACGGTGTCGAAGAGGTGCCGGAGCGGCACGACGTTGAAGGCGAGGTCGACCGTCACGCGCCGCTTTGCGGTGACGATTCCGAGCCGGCGCCCCTCGTCCTTGAGCCGGTCGAGCACGCCGTCGATCCCGGCGCAGCAAACGAGCTCGGTGTGCAGCGGCTCGTTGTGCGCGCGGTAGACGTCGACGAGCTCCTGCACACGGTCGGGCGCGAGGGCATGCATCTGTGCCTCGAGGCCGGGCCCGCCGACGGCGGCCATCAGGAGCTCGTCAGGCGGCTCCGCGCCGAGGACCTCTTTCGCGGCGTGTCGCATGGAGGCGAGGATGATCGCGCCGGAGTCGATCACCGTGCCGTCGAGGTCGAAGAGCACGACCGGGAAGCGCATGGAGTTGATGCTAGCCGCGGCCTACGATGCGCCTGTGCTCGTCCGGCTGGCCCTCGTTTGCATCGCCGCAGTGCCCATAGCGTGGTCGAGCGGCCCGCACCGAATCCAAGGAGACATCGACGGGGACGGTCGCCCAGACACCGTCTCTCTTACGCAACGCGCGCACTCCTTCGTGTTGCGAGTGGACACCGGTGAGCGCGTAATCACGAGGAGGGTCCGCGGGTTCTCCGGACCGCAAGCCGCAGGGATCGGCGACCCGCATGTTGTTGCGCTGAGACCACTGAACACGCGACGCGGTCTCGAGATCGAGGTCGAGGTCTGGCACGGTGCCGCGAATCAATTTCTGATCTTCTATGCGCTCGATCACGGTCGGCTCGTCCCGATGACCGGCGGACCGCACGACCCCGCCTACCCTCCGTATGTCTGGGACGTAGGAGGGACCATCGGCACCGGCACGTCTCAAGCCGACTGCGTGCACGGTGCCAAGGTCGGCGTACTCCTGTGGTGGCGCCATCGGGGTGTCTCGCACTATCGGACGACGGTCTACGACGTGCGGGGAACGCGCTTTGTGCGATCGGCGGTGTACGAGCTGGCATCGGAACGCCTGGTCCCTTCGTTGCCGACCGACTGGCCGCAGGTGAAGCGACTCGCCTTCGAGAGCTGCGGCTCTGTCCGCTAATAGGCGCCCGGCGCATGCCGGTCAGGTCTTGCATTCGCCATTTGACCGTTTGCAAGACCTGACCCCGAGCTTTGAAGGTGATTCTAGCCAGCCGGCGTGCCGACCCAGATCGACCAGGGCTGGATGCTCTCGATCGTCAGGATCGTGTCCATCCAGGGGTCGTCGGCGAGCCGCCTGCGGATCTCCGCTTCGCTGTCCGCCCGGAACACGAGCACAGCGGGACCGAAATTCGGATCGCCGAGCGGACCGCCGAGAACGACCAGGCCTTCTTTGGCGAGCCCGTCGACGAAGGCAGCGTGCTCGTCCCACGCATCCTGCTCCCGGCGCGGCCGGCTGTGGGCCCACGCCGGCCCCGGGATCTCTGTAACGAGGAAGTAGTCAGGCAAGCGTTACGAGTCTTGCTGCTGCTCGCGCTCGGCCGCAAGCCGGCGGCCAACCTGAACGCGACGGCTGACGGGGTCAGGTCTTGCATTCGGTCACATCTTCGCCGCGACGTCGGCTGCGTGAACGCGACGTCAGTAGTCCACTCGTTCGAGGTACAAGCCCCACGGCGGGGCAGTCGAGCCGGCTTCGTTGCGCGGGCGGCCTGCCAAAAGCGCCGCAATGCGGTCCGGCGGCAACTCGACCATCGTCCCGACCAGTGTCCGCACCATGTGGCGCAGGAAGCTGTCGGCGGTGATCTCGAACTCGAGCGCATCGCCGCGGCGCTGCCACTCGGCACCAAGGACGGTGCGCTTGAAGGCCTCGTGCTGCGTCTCCGTCGGCGTGAACGCGCGGAAGTCGTGCTCGCCGAATAGGAGCGCCGCCGTCTGCGCCAGGCGCTCCTCGTCGAGCGGCCGCGGATACCACCACGCACGCTTCTGTTCGAACGGAGACGGCTCGCGGCGTCGCCAGATCCGGTAGCGATAGCTGCGCGACTTCGCGGAATGACGCGCGTGGAAGTCCGATGCGGCCTTCTCGGCGCCGACGACCGCGACGTCGTCCGGCAACGCGGCGTTCAGGGCCTCCGCCGCACGCGCGACCGGAGGCCCACCCTCGACCTCGACGCTGATCACGTTGCCGAGCGCATGCACGCCCGTATCGGTGCGCCCGGCGACCGCGAGCTGGTCGTGCGAGGGAAAGACGGCCGCCAGCGCCGCCCGAACCTCGCCTTCGACCGTCCGCAGCTCCGGCTGCGCGGCCCAGCCACAGAAGCCCGTGCCGTCGTATTCGACGGTTAGCTTCAGCCGCACGTCAGGCGACCCTGACAGCTGTTGTCAGGACTTCCTTATGCTCTACCAACTTGCGACTCGTCTGGTATACTCTAGTTCATGACCGACGGTCACGTCTTCCTTCTGCAGCGCGTGCAGCCGGCGATGGTCGGACTCATCGACGGCTCGCTCTCGACACTTGCGCCGATCTTCTCCGTTGCGATTGTCACGCACAGGCCGCATTACGCGTTCATCGCCGGGCTCGCCGCCGCGTTCGGCGCCGGCATCTCGATGGCCTTCTCGGAGGGGCTCTCCGACACCGGCGAGCTGACCGGGCGCGGCAACCCGGTCGTCCGAGGCGGGATCACTGGCGTCGGGACGTTCATCGGCGGAATCCTGCACACGCTGCCGTTCCTGATCCCGCACTACCACGCAGCGCTCTTCACGGCGGTCGCGGTCGTCGCGTTCGAGCTGCTGATTCTCGCGTGGTTGCGCTGGCGCTTCTTCGAGGTCAACTTCCTCCGCGCGCTCGCGTCCGTGACGCTCGGCGGGATCATCATCGCGGCAGTCAGCGCGGCGCTCGGCTCCGCAGGTTAGGTGTCGTGCGCCGGGTGTCCCGGCTGCTCGGTGAGCTCGTACACGTGCCCGTCGGGCGCGCGGAAGTGCGACCAGCAATTGCCGTCGTCCGCACGCTGAATCTCGTCGAGGAACTCGATCCCGCGCTTCAGCAGCTCGGCCCTGGCCGCTTCGAGATCGTCGACGAGGAAACCCGCAACCGGGGCCACCATGAAGCTCTCTTCTCCCGGCCGTGCGCCGAAGACTTCCAGTCGATCCCCGCTGGCGAGGTCGAGCACGACGAACCCGGGCTCGTCGATGCGCGGCGTGACACCCGTGATCTCGAGGAAGAAGTCGCGCATCTCGTCGAACGCCTCGGTGCGCGTACCGAGCCACACGACTCCCTTGACTCTCATCTCTTTTCCACGACCAATGTGAGCCCCGTGACAGCGGCCACGACGACCTCCTGGCCCGGCACGAGCGCCTCGTCCGAGGTCGCCTCCCACAGCTCGCCCGCAACCCGCACCTGCGTCGGCGAGCTGACGACGGCCCGCTGCCCGACGAGCGCCTCGGCGCCCACAGGTGAGCGCCGTCGCCGTGACCAGCGCAGCAGCACGAGCGACTCGCCGACGTCGAGCAGCCCGCCGCCGAGCACCGTGAAGATCCCCCACGGCCACGGTACGACGAACACGGCGAGCAGGATGCCGCCGAGCAACAGCATGTGGAGAGACTACGAGGCTGCGGTCGGCGACGCCGGCAAGGTGCCGTCCGGCTCGTAGTCGACAAGCTCGAGGTACACCATCTCGGCCGCGTCACCGTTGCGCGGGCCGAGCTTCACGATCCGCGTGTAGCCGCCGGGACGGTCCGCAAAGCGCGGCGCCACGTCCGCGAAGAGCTGGTGCACGACGTCCTGGGAGCGCAGCTCGGCGAGCGCGAGCCTCCTGGCGTGGAGGTCACCGCGCTTGCCGAGCGTGATCATCTGCTCCGCGAACGGCTTGACCGCCTTGGCCTTCGCGGCGGTGGTCTTGATCCGGCCGTGCTCGATCAGCGCGCCGGCGAGATTCGAGTACAGGGCCTTCCGGTGGGCCGAGTCGCGCCCGAGCTTCTTGCCTGCGCGACGGTGGCGCACTGCTACAGACCTCCGTTGCCGCTCTCGTCGCCGCGCAGCGTCAGGCCGTGCGCGGACAGTGTCTCCTTGACCTCCTCGACCGACTTCTTGCCGAAGTTCGGGATCGCGGCGAGCTCCGCCTCCGTCTTCACGACCAGATCGCCGATCGTCTCGATCCCGACCCGCTTGAGGCAGTTGTACGAGCGGACGCCGAGCTCGAGCTCCTCGATCGGGAAGTTCTCCATCCCGTGCGCGAGCGGCATCTCAGCCGGAGCGCCGTCGGCGGCCGCGGCCTCGCCGAAGCCCTCGATGCGGTCGAGGTCGGTGAAGATCGCGAGCTGCTTGATCAGGATCTCCGACGCCTGCGCGATCGCGTCCTTCGGCGACAGCGAGCCGTCGGTCGTCACGTCGAGGCGCAGCTTGTCGTAGTCGGTGCGCTGACCGACACGCGCCGCCTCCACGTCGTACGCGACCCGCCGGACCGGTGAAAAGATCGAGTCGATCGGAATCACGCCGATCGTGTGCTCCGGCCCGCGATTCAGCTCCGCCGGGACGTAGCCGCGGCCGCGCCCGATCGTCAACGTCATCTCGAGCTTGCCCTTCTCGGACAGGTGTGCGATCTCGAGGTCCTGGTTCAGGATCTCGAGCTCGGCCGGCGCCTCGATGTCGGACGCCTTCACGGTGCCGGCGCCGCGCTTCGCGACGTGGACTTCGATCTCGGGTGAGTCGCCGTGCAGCCGGCAGACGAGGCTCTTGAGGTTGAGGATGATGTCGGTGACGTCCTCGCGGACGCCCTGCAGCGTCGTGAACTCGTGCGAGATCCCCTCGATCTTGACCGAGGTGACCGCGGCGCCCTCCAGCGACGAGAGCAGCACGCGGCGCAGCGAGTTGCCGAACGTGTAACCGAAGCCGCGGTCGAGCGGCTCGATCTCGAAGACCCCGCGCTGCTCGTCCACTTCCTCGTGGACGATCTTCGGGATCTGGAATTCCATCAGGCTTGTGCGTGTTGCCAAAGTGTTCCTTTCTACTTCGAATAGAGCTCGACGATGAGTGATTCCTGGACGGGCGTGTCGATCTCCGATCGCTCCGGCCACTTGAGGATCTTTCCGGTCAAACCGTCGTGGTCGGCCTGCAGCCACGGCGCCACGGAGGCGGTCAGGTCGGTCGCATCACGGATCACCTGCTGCGCCGACGACCCCTCCGGCACCGTGATGACGTCGTCCGGCTTGACCTGGTAGCTCGGGATGTTCACGCGGCGCCCGTTGACCTGGAAGTGACCGTGACGCACGAGCTGTCGGGCCTGCGCACGTGACGCAGCGAACCCGAGGCGGTAGACGACGTTGTCGAGGCGCGTCTCGAGCATGCGCAGCAGCGACTCGCCGGTGACGCCGGTGCTCTTGGTCGCCTTCGCGTAGTACGTCCGGAACTGCTTCTCGAGCAGCCCGTAGTAGCGGCGCGCCTTCTGCTTCTCGCGCAGCTGCAGCAGGTACTCCGACTGCTTGATGCGGCCGCGGCCGTGCTCGCCCGGTGGATACGAGCGGCGCTCGATCGCGCACTTCTCCGTCAGGCAGCGCTCGCCCTTGAGGAACAGCTTCATGCCCTCGCGGCGGCACTGCTTGCACTTGGGTGAGCGGTCTCGTGCCACCTAGACTCTCCGCCTCTTACGCGGCCGGACGCCGTTGTGCGCCTGCGGCGTCACGTCCCTGACACCGAGGATCTCGAGCCCGGCCGCCTGCAACGAGCGAATCGCCGTCTCACGGCCGGAGCCGGGGCCCTTGACGAAGACCTCGACCTTCTGCAGCCCGTGCTCCATCCCCTTGCGCGCGCACGAGTCGGCCGTCACCTGCGCGGCGAACGGCGTCGACTTGCGCGAGCCCTTGAAGCCGGCGGAGCCGGCGGACTCCCACGCGATCACGTTGCCGTCCTTGTCCGTCAGCGCGACGATCGTGTTGTTGAACGACGTCTTGATGTGCGCCTGGCCGATGGCGATGTTCTTGCGCACGCGGCGGCGCGTGCGGCCGCGGGCCGCTGTCTTCCGAGGAGGTGCCATTTACGTCTTCGCCGTTGCTTTCTTGCCGCGGCTGACCGTCTTCGCCGGGCCCTTGCGAGTACGGGCGTTCGTGCGCGTGCGCTGGCCGTTCACCGGGAGCCCGCGGCGGTGGCGGATGCCGCGGTACGCGCCGATCTCGCCGAGACGCTTGATCGCCTGCGAGCGGTCGCGACGCAGATCGCCCTCCACCTGGAGGTTCTCGTCGATGTACTGGCGCAGCTTCGTGACCTCGTCGTCGGTGAGGTCGCGGATCTTCGTGTTCGGATCGAGCCCGAGCGAGGCTGCGACCTTGCGCGCCGTCGGCTGGCCGATCCCGTAGATGTACGTCAGCCCGATCTCGAGCCGCTTCTGATTCGGGAGGTTCACTCCGGCAATTCGTGCCAAGTGGTTACCCCTGCCTTTGCTTGTGTCGCGGGTTCGTGCAGATGACCATGGTCTTACCGTGCCGCTTGATCACGCGGCAGCGCTCGCACATGGGCTTGACTGAGGCTCGTACTTTCATCCGTGTCCTATCGGTGTCTGTAGGTGATGCGGCCGCGGGTCAGGTCGTAAGGAGACAGCTCGACCTTCACCTTGTCGCCGGGGAGGATGCGGATGTAGTGCTTGCGCATCTTCCCGGAGATGGTGGCGAGGACCGAGTGACCACCGTCGATCTGCACCCGAAACATCGTGCTCGGGAGCGCCTCGGTGATCTCGCCTTCGACCTCGATCTTCTCTTCTTTGTTCGCCAATTCGCCTTTCTGTACGTGCGCACGAAAACACGGCGGGACGGCCCCCGCCGCGAGCCGATTATGGTAGCAAACCGGCCTTTACAGCCGTTTTCGCGCGGGTCAGGATCAATGGGCCCTCGTCCGTGACGGCCACCGTGTGCTCGAAATGGGCGGCCAGGGAGCCGTCCTGGGTCGAGATCGACCACTCGTCGTCGTGGAGGTACACCTCGGGGCTCCCCGCCGTGATCATCGGCTCGATCGCGAGCGTCATGCCGGTCTGGAGCAGCGGCCCCCGCCCGGGCTCGCCGAAGTTCGGGATCTGCGGCTCCTCGTGGTACGAGCGCCCCACCCCGTGCCCGACGAGCGAGCGCACGACCGCGAAGCCGGCACCCTCGACGACCTCCTGCACGGCATGCGAGATGTCCCCGACCCGGTTGCCCGCGCGCGCCTGCCCGATGCCGGCCTCGAGGGCCTGCTTCCCGACCTCGAGCAGCCGCCGCGCCTCGGGATCGACCTCGCCGACGCCGAAGGTGTAGGCACTGTCGGCGACGAGGCCGCCGAGCGTGATCCCGACGTCGACGGAGATCAGGTCGCCCTCCTCGACGCGATGCGCGCCGGGGATGCCGTGCACCACCATCGCATTCGGCGAGATGCACGTCGCGGCCGGGAAGCCGCGGTAGCCCTTCGACGTCGGCACGCCGCCGTGCTCGTGGATGAACTCCTCGGCGATCCGGTCGAGCTCCGCCGTCGTGATCCCGGGTTGCACGTGCTCGCCGAGGAGCGCGATCGTCTCGGCGACGAGCTCGCCCGCGCGGGCCATGCCCTCGATCTCCTGTCCCGACTTGCGGATGATCAAGCCGGCACCTCCGACGAAAGGCTGGGGTCAGACCCCTTCGGGGTCAGACCCCTTGGGGTCTGACCCCAGCAGTTCTGGTTTTCGCGGATCATGCGGGCACCTGCTCCAGAGCGGACTGGATCTCGCCGAAGACCTCGTTCTCGCTGCGAGCGCCGTGAATCGGGACCAGGTTGCCGCGGACGCGGTAGTACTCGATCAGCGGCTCCGTCTCGCGATGGTAGTTCTCGAGCCGGCGTTGGATCGCCTCGTCTGTGTCGTCCGCACGGCCTTCGAGCTCGGCGCGCCTGCGCAGCCGCTCGAATGCCACCTCGTCGGGGATCTGCAGCGCGAACACGACGCTGAACGAGCGGCCGATGTCCGCGAACATCGCGTCGAGGGCCTCCGCCTGCACGGTCGTGCGCGGGAAGCCGTCGAGGATGAACCCGCTCTCTGTGTCGGGCTGCTCGAGCCGCGTGCGGATCAGCTCGATCACCAGGTCGTCGGAGACGAGGTCGCCGCGGTCGTAGACGTCCCTGACGCGCTGACCGAGCTCCGTCCCGGCCTGCATCTCCGCGCGCAGGATCTCGCCGCTCGCGATGTGAGGAATGCCGTATTCCGCCGAGATGCGCTTTGCTTGCGTGCCCTTGCCCGCACCCTGCGGGCCGAGGAGCAGGACGTTCAGCGGCATGGCGCTACTTAAGCCGCCGGCGTCATTTAAGGAAGCCTTCGTAGGAGCGCGCCATCATCTGCGACTCCATCTGGCGCATCGTGTCTAGCGCCACGCCGACGACGATCAGCACGGACGTGCCGCCGAGCGCGCGCGACGTCGCCTGGGAGAAGCCGCCGTACTTGATGAAGATGCTCGGCAGGACCGCGACCGCGGCCAGGTAGAGCGAGCCCGGTAGCGTCAGGCGTGTGAGCACGCGGTCGAGGTACTGGGCCGTCGGTGGGCCCGGACGGATGCCCGGGATGTAGCCGCCGTAGCGGCGCAGGTTGTCCGCCTGGTCGACCGGGTTGAACTGCACGGCGGTGTAGAAGTACGTGAAGACGACGATCAGCACACCCTCGAGGCCGATGTAGAGCAGCGACCCGTACGAGAAGTGCGCGTTGATCCAGCTCTGGGTGGTCGGGAAGAACTGCGCGATCGTCGGGGGGAAGGCCATCACGGCCGCGGCGAAGATGACGGGGATGACGCCGGCCATGTTCACGCGCAGCGGCATGTAGGTCGAGCCGCCCGCGGTCTGCCTGCGTCCGACCATGCGTTTCGCGTACTGGATCGGGATCCGGCGCTGGCCCTCCTGGATGTAGACGACGGCCGCCACGATCCCGATCGCGACGAGCGGGAAGAACAGCCGCTCCATCGTGCCGCCGTTGTACCAGGCGGCGATTCCGGTCGGCGCGGACGAGAGGATCGACGCGAAGATCAACAGCGAGATGCCGTTGCCGACGCCGCGCTTCGTGATCAGCTCGCCCATCCACATCAGCAGCGTCGTGCCGGCGGTGAGGGTGACCACGATCAGGACGATGCGGCCCGTGTCCGCCTGCAGGTTGCCCGCGCGCTTGAAGAGGTACGCGTAACCCGTCGCCTGAGCGGCCGCGAGGCCGACGGTCAGGTAGCGCGTGTACTGGTTGATCTTGGCGTAGCCGGACTCGCCTTCCTTCTGCAGCTGCTCGAGCTTCGGCACTACGACCGTCATCAGCTGCAGGATGATCGAGGCGGTGACGTACGGCATGATCCCGAGCGCGAACAACGCGAAGCGAGACAGCGCGCCGCCCGAGAAGACGCTGAGCAGCCCGAGGATCGTGCCGCCGCGCCCGTTGAAGTAGTCCTTGATCGTCTGCGAGTCGACGCCCGGCGCCGGAATCCATGAGCCGAGCCGGTAGAGCGCAAGGATCAGGAAGGTGAACAGGAGCCGCTTCCGCAGCTCCGGCACGCGCCACGCGTTGGCGAGCCAGGAGAACAACTACTCCTCCTCTGCCGACTCGGGCGCCTCTTCTGCGGGCGCTTCCTGCTCGGCGGGCGCTTCCGGTTCGACCTCGGCCGCCGGGGGCTTCGGCTTGGCGTGCTTCTGCTTCTTCCGCTTCGGCTCCCGCAGCAGGGACACGGTCCCACCGGCAGCTTCGACCTTCTCGCGCGCACTGGCCGAGATCGCGTGCACGCGCACGGTCAGCTTCTTCTTCAGCTCGCCGTTGCCGAGCAGCTTCACGTCCATCTTCGTGTTCTTCAGCAATCCGTGCTCGACGAGCGACTCGGGCGTCACCTCGGCGCCGTCGTCGAAGCGGTCGAGCGAGCCGACGTTCACCGGAGCCGTGGATGTGCGGAACGGGCCGATCGGCATCGCGTCCTTCGACGTCGAGCCGCGCTGCTTGCCCATCCGCATGTAGATCGGCATCTGTCCGCCCTCGAACCCGGCGCGCATCTTGTGCGAGCCCGACCGGGCCTTTTGGCCCTTGATGCCACGGCCGGAATAGCGCCCCTTGCCGGAGCCCAGGCCGCGACCGACGCGCTTGCGGTCCTTGCGGCCCTGCGCCGGCTTCAGCGAGGAGAGATTCAGGGGCTCAGCCATTGTCGACCTTCACGAGGTGGCGCACTTTCCGCAGCATGCCTGCGAGCACCGGCCCGTCGTCGTGCTCGGCGGTGCGGCCGATCTTGCCGAGGCCCAGCGCGCGGAGCGTGCCGCGGTGCTTCTGGGTCTGGCCGATCTGGCTACGCGTTTGTGTGATTCGAACCTTCGCCATCGCTCGTCTCACTTTGTGGCTCTGAGCCACTAACTTCTGGCTCAGGCTTGTAGGGAAGGACCTGCGAGATCGTGAGGCCGCGCATCTTCGCCACCTCGTCGGGACGGCGGAGATTCTTCAGACCGTTCACCGTCGCCTTCGCCATGTTGATCGGGTTCGTCGTGCCGAGGCTCTTGGCGAGGATGTCGCGGATCCCGGCCAGCTCGAGGACGGCGCGGACGCCGCCGCCCGCGATCACGCCGGTTCCCTCGCTCGCCGGCCGCAACAGCACGCGCGCGGCGTCGGAGCGGCCGAGGATCTCGTGCGTGATCGTCGTTCCGTGTTTCGGCACCGTGAAGAGGTTCTTCTTCGCGTCCTCGACCGCCTTCGTGATCGCGAGCGGCACCTCGCGTGCCTTGCCGTAGCCGACGCCGACGCGGTCGACCTCGTCGCCGATGACGACCAGCGCGGTGAACGAGAAGCGCCGGCCGCCCTTGACGACCTTGGCGACACGGTTGATCTCGACCACGCGCTCCTTGAGCTCGCGGCTCTCCTCGCGCTCGATCACCTGGCGCTCGACCGGGGTGAACTCAGGTCTGGTGCTCAAAACTTCAGTCCTCCTTCGCGCGCCGCATCGGCCAACGCCTTGACGCGTCCGTGGTAGAGGTAGCCGCCGCGGTCGAACACGACGCCGTCGATCTTGGCCGCCTTCGCGTTCTGAGCCAGCAGCTTGCCGACCTCGGCCGCCTGAGCCGTCTTGTTGCCCTTGAACGAGTTCTTGACCTGCAGCCAGGTCGCGGACGCGACGGTGCGGCCGTTCGAGTCGTCGACGAGCTGCGCGACGATGCCGCGGTTGGAGCGCGTGACGACGAGGCGCGGCCGCTCGGCCGTGCCCGCCACCTTGCCGCGCACGCGGCGATGCCGCCGGTGACGCGCTTCGCGAACGGTGAGCGTGCTCATGCCCGCTTCCCGACCTTCCGCCGGACGTACTCGCCCTGATAGCGGATGCCCTTGCCCTTGTAGGGCTCGGGCGGCCGCACCTTGCGGATCTCCGCCGAGATCTGGCCGACCTGCTGCTTGTCGACGCCTTTGACGAGGATCTCGGTCGGCGTCGGCACCTCGAAGGTGATTCCCTGCGGCGCCTTCATCACGACCGGGTGCGAGTAGCCGACGTCGAGGCGCAGATCGACGCCCTGCAGTGCGGCGCGGTAGCCGACCCCCTGCAGCTCGAGGCGCTTCTCGAAGCCCTTGGTGACGCCTTCGACCATGTTCGCGATCAGCGTCCGCGTCAGGCCGTGGAGCGCGCGATCGTCGCCGCGCTCGGTCGGGCGCGTCACCGTGATCATGCCGTTCGCCTGTTCGACCTTCATCCGCGCGGGAACATCCTGCGTCAGCTCGCCGAGCGGGCCGTTGACCATCACGCGGCCGGGCGACAGCGACACGTTGACGCTGGTGGGCAACTCAATTGGCTGTTTTCCGATCCGACTCATTCGCTCGTCACCAGATGAAGCACACGACTTCGCCCCCGACTCCCTTCTCTTCTGCGGTACGCGACGTGATCAGTCCAGTCGACGTCGACAGAATCGCCACTCCCATCCCGCCGAGCACGCGCGGCAGCCGGTCCTTGCCCGCATAGACACGGCGGCCGGGCTTGGACACCCGCTTGAGGTCGGTGATGATCCTCTCGCGGCTCCGGCCGTACTTCAGCTGGATGACCAGGGTATCGAAGCTCTCGCCCTTCTTGACCTGGAAGTCCGAGATGTACCCCTCCTCCTTGAGGATGCGCGCGATGCCCTCCTTCAGACGCGAGGTCGGCATCTCGGTGGACTCGTGCAGCGCCTTGTTGGCGTTGCGGATGCGGGCGAGCATGTCGGCTACGGGATCGGTCATCATCTACATCACCAGCTGCTCTTGGTCATGCCCGGGATGACGCCCTGGTGCGCGAGGTCGCGCAGGCAGATCCGGCAAAGCCCGAACTTGCGGAAGACCGCACGCGGGCGTCCACAACGGTTGCAGCGCGAGTAGTTCCGCACCTTGTACCGCGACGGGCGCGATTGCTTGACGACGAGTGACTTCTTGGCCATGCGGTGCTATTGCTCCCTTCCGTCCGCCGCGAAGGGCATGCCGAGGCCTCGCAGGAGCGCGAGAGCCTGCTCGTCCGTCTTCGCGGAGGTGGTAAGCGCGACGTCGAGGCCGCGGACTTGCTGGATGTCGTCGTAGTTGATCTCCGGAAAGATGATCTGCTCCCGGATTCCGAGCGAGTAGTTGCCGCGGCCGTCGAACGAGCGCGGGCTGAGACCGCGGAAGTCGCGGATGCGCGGCAGCGCGATCGCGATCAACCGGTCGAGGAACTCGTACATGCGATCGCCGCGAATCGTGACCTTCGCCCCGATCGGCATGCCCTCGCGGATCTTGAACTGCGCGATCGACTTGCGGGCGCGGCGCACCTGCGCGCGCTGGCCGGCGATCGTCGTCAGCTCGTCGAGTGCGGAGTCGAGCTGCTTCGCGTCGGTCTTCGCCTCCCCGACGCCCATGTTGAGCGTGATCTTTTCGATGTGCGGGACGTCCATCAGCGACGACGCGCCGAGCTCCTCCTTCAGGCGCGGCCGCAGCTCCTGTTCGTACAGGACCTTCAGGCGCGGCTCATACGAGGCGCGCGCCGCCTCCTTGCGGACTTCCCGGACCCGGGTGGTGCTGCTCACCGGTCGATCTCCTCGCCGCAGTCGACGCGCTTGCAGACGCGCACCTTGACCTGCTCGCCGTGCGACTCCTTGTCCTTCATGCCGACGCGCGTCGGGCGGTTGCAGACGGGACAGACGACCATCACGTTGGCGACCGGCAGCGGCGACGGCTTCTCGATCACGCCGCCCGGCGTCATGCCGGCCGCACCCATGCGGCTCGTGTTCTGGATCGGCCGCGGCTTCGTGTGGCGCTTGACGAGGTTGAGGTTCTCGACGATCACCTTCTTGTCCTTCGGACGCGCGTCGATGACGCGGCCCTGCTTGCCGCGGTCCTTGCCGCTGAGGATGTGGACGAGATCGCCCTTGTGGATGCGCATGGTGTGGGCCATCAGAGGACCTCCGGTGCTAGGGAAACGATCTTCATGAAGTTCTTCTCGCGCAGCTCGCGCGCGACCGGCCCGAAGATGCGGGTGCCGCGCGGGTTGCGCTGGTTGTCGATGATCACCGCGGCGTTCTCGTCGAAGGCGATCGTGGTGCCGTCCTCGCGGCCGTAGGCCTTCTTCGTGCGCACGACGACCGCCTGCACGACCTCGCCCTTCTTCACCGCGCCCTGCGGTGTGGCGAGCTTGACCGTGCCGACGATGATGTCGCCCACCCGCGCGTAGCGGCGGTGCGACCCGCCCTTGACGCGGATGCACAGGAGCTCGCGGGCGCCGGTGTTGTCGGCGACGCGCAATCTGGACTCCTGCTGGATCATGAGTGATCCTTCCGGTAGCGATTTCGCGGTGCACTAATTGCTGCCGGGAGGGTCACTTGGCGGCCTCCACGATCTGCACGAGCTTCCAGTGCTTCGTCTTCGACAAAGGGCGCGTCTCGACGATACGAACGATGTCGCCGACGTTCGCCGTGTTCTGCTCGTCGTGCGCGTGGAACTTGACGCTGCGACGGACGACCTTCTTGTAGCGCGGATGCGCTTTGATCGTGTCCACCTTGACGACGATCGTCTTGTCCATCGCGCTCGAGACGACGACACCGCGGCGCTCCTGTCGCCGGCCGCGCTCGGACTCCGGCTTCGGCGTCCGACTGATCGGCTTGCGCTCGGCCGGGCGCTCGCGGACGGGCTTCGGGCGCTGCCGCCGCCGCGCGCGCGGAACGTGCTTGGGCTTCTTCTTCTTCTCGGACACGGCTGCAGGCTCCGGCGCAGCCTCCTCGGCGGGAGCCTTCACCACCGGCTCGTCTGCAGGAGTCTCGGTCTCCGGAGCTTCCTCGGCGGGAGCCTCGTCGGCAGCCTGGGCTTCGGGCGCAGGCTGCTCGGCGGCGCTCTGCTCGGAGCCGGGGGAACCTCCCGGTTCCCCCGGAGCCCCCTCCACTGGTCCGCTATCGCGGACGGGCTGCTCCGCAGCCTCGTTGTTCTGTTCGTCAGCCATCTAGCTCTGTCCCAACTTCGCCTCGCGCTCGACGCGCACGGTGAGGATGCGGGCGATCTCACGCTTGGCCAGCTTCAGCCGAGCGCTGTTCTCGAGCGCGCCGGTCGCTGACTGGAAGCGCAGGTTGAACAGCTCCTGGCGCCGGTCGTGCAACGCGTTTTCGAGCTCGTCGTCGCTCATGTCCCTCAAATCCCTAGCTTTCAAAAAGATCGGCCTCCCGCTTCACGAACTTGGTCTTCAGTGAGATCTTCGTGCCGGCAAGGCGGAGCGCTTCCTTCGCGAGCGACTCCGGCACGCCGGCGAGCTCGAACATCACGCGACCCGGCTTGATCACTGCGACCCAGTGCTCGGGCGAGCCCTTGCCGGAGCCCATCCGCGTCTCCGCGGGCTTCTGCGTCGTCGGCTTGTCGGGGAAGACGTTGATCCAGACCTTGCCGCCGCGCTTGATCTTGCGCGTCATCGCGATTCGGGCTGCCTCGATCTGCCGGTTCGTGACCCAACCGGTCTCGAGCGCCTTCAGGCCGTAGTCGCCGAACTGCACGCTCGTCTGGCCCTTCGCGTAGCCGCGGCGGCGGCCGCGTTGGTACTTGCGGAACTTCGTCTTCTTCGGAAGCAGCATCAGCTACCGCCGTCCTTCTTCGTGCGGCGTCTGGTCGCCTTCGCAGCGTCCTCGCTCTTCTCTTTCTTGCTCGGATCTTCGGTTTGCTGCTTGGGCGTGGTCGAATCGGGAGCGTCGGCAACGGGCGCCGGGGTCGTCTCGACCTGCGGCTCGACCGGCGGCTGCTCGCGGCCCTCCGCGGACGTCGCGGTCTCGTCCGTGCGCGGCCGCTCGACGTTGTCCTGGCCGCGCGCGCGGTCGCGTGGCGCGCCCCGGCCGCCACGCCCCCCGGCACCGCCGCGACCGCGGCGGGACGGGCGCACGGGGCCGAGGCCCTCGCGGTCACGCTGGCGGTCGCGGCCGCTCTCGCGCGAGGCACCGAGGCCTTCGACGTTCGCGCGGCGGCGGCGGGCCTGATCCTGCTCGCCGAGGCGCACGTCCTTCTCGGTGTCGAGCCCGCCGTAGCCCTCCGGCATGATCTCGCCCTTGTTGATCCAGACCTTCACGCCGATGCGGCCGAAGGTCGTCTTCGCCTCGACGAAGCCGTAGTCGATGTCGGCGCGGATCGTGTGCAGCGGGACGCGGCCCTCGGAGTAGGCCTCCGAGCGGCTCATCTCGGTGCCGCCCAGGCGGCCTCCGCACTGGATGCGTACGCCCTTCGCGCCGGAGCGAACACCGGACGCGAGCGCGCGCTTCATCGCGCGCCGGAAGCTGACGCGGTTCTGCAGCTGCTCCGCGATCGACTGCGCGACGAGCTTGGCGTCGAGCTCGGGACGCTTGATCTCGTTGATGTTGATATGGACGTTCTTCTTGGTGATCGCGTGCAGCTCTTTGCGCAGCGCGTCAACCTCGACACCGGACTTGCCGATCACGATGCCGGGCCGCGCCGTGTAGATGTCCACCGTGATCCGCTGCTTGTCCTTGCGGATCAGGATGTCGGACAACCCTGCGTGCGAGAGCTTGCCCGTGATGTGCTCGCGGATCTTGAGGTCCTCGATCAGGTACTGCGGGAACTCCTTCTTGCCCGTGTACCAGTTGGACTTCCAGTCGTGGATGACGCCGACGCGCATCCCGCCGGGATGGACTTTCTGGCCCATTACGTCGCGCTCGCTTTCTTTTTCGCGGGAGTCTTCTTCGCGGCTGTTGCCTTCTTCGCAGCTGGCTTGCGCTTCGGCGCCGGCGCCTCTGCCGTCGCAGCCGCCTCGGCCTGCGGCGCCGCCTGAGCCACGACAGGCTCCGGCCGCTCGGTCAGCCGCACGGTGATGTGACACGTCCGCTTGCGGATGCGGGCGACGCGGCCGCGCGCACGAGCGCGCCAGCGCTTCATCACGGGCCCGCCGTCGACGTACGCGGCTGAGATGTACAGCCGGTCCTCGGCGATGCCGTGGTTCGCCTCGGCGTTCGAGACGGCCGACTGCAGGACCTTCTCCAGCTCGCCGGCGGCCTCGCGCGCGGTGAAGGCGAGCACGGCGCGCGCCTCAGGCACGCTGCGCCCGCGGATGTGCTCCGCGACGAGCCGCGCCTTGCGGGGCGACATGCGCACGTACTTCGCCTGCGCGCGCACCTCGCGTGGTGTCTCGATGCTGCTCATCAGGTGCGCTTCTTGACCTCGGTCTTGCGGTCGCCGGAGTGCGCGCGGAACGTCCGCGTCGGTGCGAACTCACCGAGTTTGTGGCCGACCATCTGCTCCGAGATGAAGACCGGCACGTGCTTACGGCCGTCGTGGACGGCGATCGTGTGCCCGACCATCTCCGGGAAGACGGTGGACGTGCGCGACCAGGTGCGGATCATCCGCTTCTCGTTCTTCTCGTTCATGGCCTCGATGCGGCTCATCAGCCGCTCCTCGACGAAAGGCCCCTTCTTGCTCGATCTACTCAACATTCCCCTTTCAAATTCCTACGAGCGAAGCGAAGTCCAAATTCCTCCACGATGAAAATGCGCAGCATTTTCATCGTTTTTCCTTACCTCGGCGCCGTGATCTCACGATCAGCCGGTTGGATTCCTTGTGCTTGCGGCGTGTGCGCTTGCCGAGCGTCGGCACACCCCACGGCGTTACTGGATGGCGACCGCCCTTCGACTTCCCCTCGCCGCCGCCGTGCGGGTGGTCGACCGGGTTCATCGCCGACCCGCGGACGGTCGGGCGCTTGCCCTGCCAGCGCGTACGGCCCGCCTTGCCGCCCGTGACGTTCTCGTGGTCGACGTTGCCGACCTGTCCGATCGTCGCGCGGCAGGTTAGCGGCACGCGGCGCATCTCGCCCGACGGCAGCCGGAGGACGCCGTAGCCCTCGTCCTTCGCGACGAGCTGGACACCGGAGCCGGCGCTGCGCGCGAGCTGCCCGCCCCTGCCCGGCTTGAGCTCGACGTTGTGGACGAGCGTGCCAGTCGGGATGTTCTCCAGCGGCAGGGCGTTACCCGGGCGGATGTCGGCGGCGGGGCCGGACTCGACCGTCGCTCCGACGCGGAGCCGGGCCGGCGCGAGGATGTAGCTCTTCGCGCCGTCCGCGTAGTGCAGCAGCGCGATCCGGGCCGACCGGTTCGGGTCGTACTCGATCGCGGCCACCTTCGCGGGGACACCGTCCTTCTGCCGCTTGAAGTCGACCACGCGGTAGCGGCGCTTGTGGCCGCCGCCCTGATGGCGGGTCGTGATGCGACCCGTGTTGTTGCGGCCGCCCTTCTTGCTCAGCTTCGTTGTCAGCGCCTTGTCCGGCTTCGACTTCGTGACCTCCTCGAACGTCGAGACGGTCATGAAGCGGCGGCCCGGAGACGTCGGCTTGTAGCGGCGGATCGGCACTAGTGGTCCTTCCGGCGGCATTGGTGGATGCCTGGGTCGCGAGCGCCAAGCGATGCAAGGACGCAGGGAGCGGTCGGGCTCTTTAGCCCGACCGCGACTGAGGACGCCGCAGTGCGCCGCGCGCTCGCGGGCCAGGCGCCGCCGAATGTCGTCGGGAGGGCCACTAAACTTGGGCCCCAGTGAAGATCTCGATCGAGTCGCCCGGCTGGAGCTGGACGATCGCCTTCTTCCAGCCCGGTCTCGTGCCGCGATGGAATCCGCGCCGCTTCGGCTTCGCCTGCACCTTGGAGACGTTCACGCGCAACACCTTCACGCCGAACAGCTCCTCGACCGCCTGCCGGACCTGCGTCTTGTGCGCATCCGGGTGGATGCGGAACGAGTACGTGTTGCTCCCCTCGATCTGCGCGTAGCTCTTCTCCGACACGACCGGGGCAAGCAGGATTTCGTTGGGATGCAGGCTCATCAGGAGGCCTTCGCCTTCACGAGGTCGAGCGCGTCCTGGGTCACGAGCACCGAGCGGGCCCAGAGGAGCGCGGCGACCTCGAGCTCGCCCGGCGTCACGACGACGGCGCGGTCGAGGTTGCGGAACGACTTCGAGACGTTGGCCTCGTCCGTCCCGGCGACGACGACGAGCGGAAGCTCTTTGCCCCACTGCGAGACCAGGTCCGCGGCCTTTCGCGTCGACGGCGCCGAGAACCCTGAGCCGTCGAGAACGCCGAAGGTGCCGTCGGCCGCGTGCTGCGAGAGCACGGCGCGGAGCGCCGAACGACGCGCCTTGCGGTTCACCTTCACCTCGAAGTCCCGCGGGGTGGGCGGGAACGCGACGCCGCCGCCCGTCCAGTGCGGCGCGCGCGTCGTGCCGGCGCGGGCGCGGCCGGTGCCCTTCTGGCGCCACGGCTTCGCGCGGCCGCCGGCGACGAGCCCGCGGCTCTTGGCTGCGCGCGTGCCGGAACGCGAAGCATTCATCTCCGCACGGACGGTCTCGTGCACGACGTACGGCTTCACCTCGGCGGCGAAGACGGATTCCTCCAGCGTGACGTCCTTCGACGTCTTGCCGGCCGAATCGAGCAACGGTGCCTTGGGCGCGGCCATCAGCGTCCCGCCTCCCGCACTTCGACGAAGCCGTTCTTCGGCCCAGGGACAGCGCCCTTGACGAGCAGCAGGTTGCGTTCGGTATCGACCTCGTGCACGACGAGTCCGACCTGCGTCACGCGCTTGCCGCCGAGGCGGCCCGCCATCTTGATCCCCTTGAACACACGCGAGGGAGTCGCCGACGCGCCGATCGAGCCCGGCTTGCGGACGTTGTGCGAGCCGTGTGACGCCGGGCCGCGGTGGAACTTGTGCCGCTTGATCGTGCCCGCGAAGCCCTTGCCGTGCGAGACACCCGTGACCTTGATCTTCTCGCCGGGCTCGAACGCCTCGACGGTCACGTTCTCCCCGACGACGAGCGCGCTCTGCCCGCGCAGCTCCAGGAGCCGCCGGTACGCGCCGTCGACGTTGTTCTTCTTCAGGTGGCCGACGGCCGCCTTCGTCAGCTTGCGGTCGGCGACCTTGTCGTAGGCGATCTGCACAGCGTCGTAGCCGTCCGCGTCCGCCGTCTTCACCTGCACGACCGGACACGGCTCGGCCTCGATCACCGTCACCGGGGTGACGACGCCGGTCTCCGCGTCGAAGACCCGCGTCATCCCCAGCTTCCTGCCGACAATGCCTTTCACGGACGGCTCTGCCGGTGAGATTGGTGGATGCCTGGGTCGCGAGCACCAAGCGATGCAAGGACGCAGGGAGGGGTTGGGCTAGACAGCCCAACCCCGACCGAGGACACGGCAGCGCGCCGCGTGCTTGCGGGCCAGGCGCCGCCGAATCTTGCCGGTAGAGCCGTCATAGCTTGATCTCGATGTCGACGCCGGCCGGCAAGTCGAGCCGCATCAGCGAGTCGACCGTCTTCGGCGTCGGCGAATGGATGTCGATCAGCCGCTTGTGGGTGCGCACCTCGAAGTGCTCGCGCGAGTCCTTGTCCTTGAACGGCGACCGGATCACGCAATAGACGTTCTTCTCGGTGGGCAGCGGCACGGGACCGGTGATGGTGGCGCCGGTTCGCTGAGCCGTCTCGACGATCGACTGAGCCGACTTGTCGAGCTGCTGGTGGTCGTAGCCCTTCAGCCTGATGCGGATTTTCTGAGCCAACGAACCGGCGCCCCTTTACTTGACGATCTCGGTGACCACGCCCGCACCCACGGTGCGGCCGCCCTCGCGGACGGCGAAGCGCAGACCCTGATCCATGGCGATCGGCTGGATCAGCTCGACCTCCATGTTCGTGTTGTCGCCCGGCATGACCATCTCCTGGCCCTCCGGGAGCTTGATCGCGCCCGTCACGTCCGTCGTGCGGAAGTAGAACTGCGGGCGGTAGTTGTTGAAGAACGGCGTGTGACGGCCGCCCTCGTCCTTCGAGAGGACGTACACCTCGGCCTTGAAGTGCGTGTGCGGCGTGATCGAGCTCGGCTTCGCAAGCACCTGGCCGCGTTCGATCTCCTCGCGCTTGATACCGCGCAGGAGCGCGCCCGCGTTGTCGCCGGCCTGGGCGAAGTCGAGCGTCTTCTGGAACATCTCGAGGCCGGTGACGACGGTCTTCTCGGTCTCCGGATGGATCCCGACGATCTCGACCTCGTCGCCCGACTTGATCTTGCCCTGCTCAATTCGGCCGGTGACGACGGTGCCGCGACCGGTGATCGTGAACACGTCCTCGATCGGCATCAGGAACGGCTTGTCGACGTCGCGCTCCGGCTCGGGAATGTACGAGTCGACGGCCTCCATCAGCTCGAGGATCTTCGGCACCCATTCGCCGTCGCCCTCGAGCGCCTTCAGCGCCGAGACCTGGATGACGGGGATGTCGTCGCCCGGGAACTCGTACTTCGAGAGCAGCTCGCGCACCTCCATCTCGACCAGCTCGAGCAGCTCGGGGTCGTCGACCATGTCGGCCTTGTTCAGCGCGACGACGATCGACGGCACCTCGACCTGGCGGGCGAGGAGGATGTGCTCGCGCGTCTGCGGCATCGGACCGTCGGCCGCGGAGACGACGAGGATCGCGCCGTCCATCTGGGCGGCGCCCGTGATCATGTTCTTGATGTAGTCGGCGTGCCCGGGGCAGTCGACGTGCGCATAGTGACGGTTGGCCGTCTCGTATTCGACGTGCGACGTGTTGATCGTGATGCCGCGCGCCTTCTCCTCCGGCGCGTTGTCGATCGACTCGAACGACCGCACCTCGGTCGTGCCGCCGACACTGTCTGCGAGCACCTTCGTGATCGCCGCGGTCAGCGTCGTCTTGCCGTGGTCGATGTGACCGATCGTCCCGACGTTGAGATGCGGCTTCGTGCGCTCGAACTTCTGCTTTGCCATGCCTCTCCTTCCTTGACTTACGACTCGCTCGAGACCAGCTCGGTCGCGATCGATTGCGGAACTTCCTCATAACGGTCGAACTGCATCGTGAACTCGGCCCGGCCCTGCGTCATCGAGCGCAGGTCGGTGGCGTAGCCGAACATCTCCGCCAGCGGGACGACGGCCTTGATCACCTGGGCGTTGCCGACGGGCTCGAGGCTCTCGACGCGGCCGCGGCGGGAGTTGAGGTTCCCCATCACGTCGCCGAGGTAGTCCTCGGGCGTGATCACCTCGACGGCCATGACCGGCTCGAGCAGCTTCGGCTTCCCGCGCTTCATCGCCTCCTTGAACGCCATCGAGCCGGCGACCTTGAAGGCGATCTCGCTCGAGTCGACGTCGTGGTACGAGCCGTCGATCAGCTCGATGCGGATGTCCACGACGGGGTATCCCGCGAGCACACCGGACTCCATGGCCTCCTGGATGCCCAGATCGACCGCCGGGATGTACTCCTTCGGAATCTTCCCGCCGACGATCTTGTCCACGAACTCGTAGCCGTCGCCGGGATCCATCGGCTTCGCGTTGATGATCGCGTGGCCGTACTGACCGCGGCCGCCGGTCTGGCGCACGAACCTGCCCTCGATCTTCTCGACCGGCTTGCCGATCGTCTCGCGGTACGCGACCTGCGGACGGCCCACGTTCGCGTCGACGCTGAACTCGCGCTTGAGCCGGTCGATGATGATCTCGAGGTGGAGCTCGCCCATGCCGGCGATCAGGGTCTGGCCCGTCTCGTCGTCGGTGCGGACGCGGAACGTCGGATCCTCCTCGGTCAGCCGCTGTAGGCCGGCGCCGAGCTTGTCTTGGTCGGTCTTCGACTTCGGCTCCACGGCCACCGAGATGACCGGGTCCGGGAACGTCATCGACTCGAGCTTGATCGGAGCCGTGTCGGTCGCGAGCGTGTCGCCCGTGGTCGTGTTCTTCAGGCCGACGCCTGCGGCGATCTCGCCCGCGCCGATCTCCTCGCGCTCCTCGCGGTGGTTCGCGTGCATCTGGAGGATGCGGCCGACGCGCTCGGTCTTGCCGGTCGTCGTGTTGAGCACGCGCTCCCCGGCCTTGATCTTCCCCGAGTAGACGCGGAAGTAGGTCAGCTTGCCGACGTAAGGATCGGACATGACCTTGAAGGCCAGCGCCGAGAACGGCTCGTCGTTCGCCGGACGGCGGGAGAGCTCGTGCTCCGTGCGCGGGTCGACCCCGTGCACGGGCGGCACGTCGAGCGGGCTCGGGAGGTAGTCGACGACAGCGTCCAGCAGCGGCTGGACACCCTTGTTCTTGAAGGCGGAGCCGAGCAGGACCGGGGTGATCTTGTTCGCGAGCGTGCCCTTGCGGAGTGCGCGGCGGATCATGTCCGGCGTCACAGACTCCTCGTCCATCAGGTACGTCTCCGTCAGCTCGTCGTCGAACTCCGCGATCGAGTCGATCAGCTGGTGGTGGTACTCCTGCGCCTGCTCGGCGAGCTCCGCCGGAATCTCGACCGTCTCCCACTTCTGGCCGAGGTCGTCCTGGTAGACGATGCCGCGCATCTCGACGAGGTCGACGACGCCGCGGTGATGCTCCTCCTGGCCGATCGGAAGCTGGACGGGCACCGGGTGCGCGCCCAGACGGTCGACCATCGACTGCACGGCGGCGAAGAAGTCCGCGCCGGTGCGGTCCATCTTGTTGATGAAGGCGATGCGGGGAACGCCGTAGCGCTCGGCCTGGCGCCAGACCGTCTCGGACTGCGGCTGAACGCCCGCGACCGCGTCGAAGATGGCGATGGCGCCGTCGAGGACGCGCAGGCTCCGCTCCACTTCCACGGTGAAGTCCACGTGCCCGGGCGTATCGATAATGTTGATGCGGTAGTCCCGCCAGAACGCCGTCGTGGCCGCCGACGTGATCGTGATGCCGCGCTCCTGCTCCTGCGCCATCCAGTCCATCGTCGCCGCGCCCTCATGGACCTCGCCCATCTTGTGGGTGCGGCCGGTGTAGTAGAGGATCCGCTCGGTCGTTGTCGTCTTGCCCGCGTCGATGTGGGCCATGATCCCGATGTTGCGGACGCGCTCGAGCGCGACCTTGCTCTTGGTGTCGACAGCCATGCCCGTTACCACCTGTAGTGGGCGAAGGCCTTGTTGGCCTGCGCCATTCGGTAGACGTCGTCCTTGCGCTTGAAGGCGCCGCCCTGCTGGTTGAGGGCGTCCAGGATCTCTGCGGACAGCTTCTCCACCATCCCCTTTTCGCGGCGGTCGCGCGCGAAATCGACGAGCCAGCGGACGGCGAGCGTCCGGGCACGGCGCTGCGGCACCTCGACGGGAACCTGGTAGTTGGCGCCGCCGACGCGGCGGCTCTTGACCTCGAGCACGGGCGTGACAGTCTTGACGGCCTGCTCGAGCACCTCGACGGCCGGCTTGCCGGTCTTCTCGGCGATCCGGTGCAGCGCGTCGTAGA
>WNGD01001141.1_pt1 | contig 48384 bp, 40 predicted proteins | sample 5400671 | NCBI WGS metagenome assembly WNGD01 (sample SAMN13153369, study PRJNA577476) | soil metagenome | isolation source: 40 cm soil or saprolite under grassland replicate 2 | place: USA:California | collected 2016-06-15 | reverse complement strand
GCCGGACAATGCGAAATGATTGTGTCGTGTCTTTCAAGCTATTCCTCCTTTGATTTCTTCAACGGAGTATGCTGTAGACAGGTAAAGCCTCTCAGGACTTCTCTCCTACTTTTTTCTACAACCCTAATTACTATCCCCAACGATGACCAATGGCAAGCCATCTTGTGTGTGACAGGCCTCGAACCCATTCGGAATCGGATGATGCTCGCCCTTGCCTACGACGCCGGGCTCAGACGCGAAGAACGGTGCGCAATGCGCACCGATGATCTGGATCCTGCACACCGAACGCTGCGCATCCGGGCGGAGACGACGAAAGGACGCCGAGAACGGATCGTGGCCTACTCAGCCTCCACGAGCATCTTGTTGCAACACTACCTTGGACACCGGCAGACCGTGAGCCGCGCGCGTGGGCCGCTCTTCTTGTCAGAATCAGACCGCAACTTCTCGCAGCCCATCACGATCTGGACCTGGTCGAAGGTCGTGAAGCGGATCGCCGCTCTGGCTTCGGTTCCCCAATTCAGCACGCATACCCTGCGCCATCTTTGCCTTACAGACCTGGCCAGGTCAGGCTGGGAACTGCATGCCATCGCGACCTTTGCCGGCCATCGAAACCTGTCTACTACCCTTCAATATATCCACCGGTCAGGACGCGACCTGTCCGACAAGCTTGGGCGTTCAATGGCCCAGATCCATAGCTGGCGTGCTCAACTGCTCGCCGAGGGGACGGCTTCGAAAGGAGATACCCCATGATGAACCACACTGCTCGCCCCGCAGCTGAAGCCTCGGCATCGACGTTCGACCTTCCATCGTGGCACTGGCCCATCGACCCAACGTGCTACGACCGTACGCCCGAGTTGTCAACCAACGAGCTTGCCGCTCTCGTCGCGCTGGACTGGGACGTGCGCCGGGGCCGATGCCACGCGACTTCCCGACCAGAGTGGGCAACGCTTGAGCGTCTCCTTCGTCCCCTGGATGATGCCCGCCTGAGCTTGTACACTCCCACCACGCGCTATCACCAGCGGAGCGCACTTGATGCGGTTGGCCTCCTCCTGCACGGATGCCGCACACACACGACCGCCTTCTGGCAATGGAACGAAGCCACATGGGTCGAGGTCCTCGGCGCAGATCAGCGCGCCTTCCAGCGGCGAGAGTTCTCTGGATGGCTCGATGCCACCGTTCGCCCTTACATGGTTGCGATGGCCTATGTGCTGGACTGTTTTTCTGCCTTCCAGTTGCTCGGATCATTCAATCGGCTCACGCTGGCGACGAGAGTCTTTGGCCCGCAGCTTCTGGAGGAAGCCATGCAGCAGATCCTGACCGTTTTGCACGGATGGGGATACCACGAGACAAACAGCCGAGACAAATACCCTGGCCTCATCTGCACGCTGCTCTTGCTCAATCGCAGCCCGTACCTCGCGGACCTCACGACGCCTGCCCTGGAGCAGTTTCGCACACATGTTGCGATCCACCACTTGATGCGTTCTCCCATCTACGCCATCCATCGTGCCGTGGCAGCTCTAGGGTATGTCGATCCCCCAGCTCGCCTGCCTGCTGGACCAGAGATCCTCGTTGAAGGAGTCCACGCAACCTGGCAGCAATGGGTGGAGCGCTGGACGGCCACCTCCACCTTGACCCAGAAAGTGCGCAGAACGTTCCGTACGCTTTTACTGAAAGGAGGCCGGTGGCTGACTGATGTACACCCGGAGATCTGCGAACCAGCGCAATGGACGCGTGAGGTGTGTGCTGAGTACCTGGCATTGGTCGAGCGCTTATGTATTGGGGACTATGCACAACGCCGGGCTCCTTTCGCCAACCGGATCGGGCGTCCGTTGTCGGCGAAATCAAAAGCAGGCTATATCACGGCGGTTCGTACCTTCTTCCATGATTGTCAGGAATGGGAAGGGATCGCGCGTCGCTTTGATCCCTCGCGCGCCCTGGCGACTCCTCGCAGTATCCGTGCCCTCACCGGGCCAGACCCACGGGTCATTTCCGACGCGGTCTGGGCCAAACTCGTCTGGGCGGGATTGAATCTCGAAGCCAGTGATTTGCCAGCCAATACCGGCGGACAGTTCTATCCGCTGGAACTGGTGCGGGCTCTGGCCATCACCTGGCTCTTCGCCGGCCTGCGCAGCGATGAACTTTCCCGTCTGCGACCTGGCTGCATCCGGTGGCAACGCGAAGAGATCCTGGTGCGTGGACAGCCGACGGAGGACGTTCCCAAAGAAGCCGTCTGCTTACTTGATATCCCCACGCACAAAACCGGCATGGCCTTTACCAAGCCTGTTGATCCCCTGGTTGGGCAAGCCATTGCTGCCTGGGAAGCCGTTCGGCCTGTGCAGCCACCCATGCTGGACCGCCGAACAGGAGAGTCTGTTCAGTTTCTCTTTGGTTACCGTGCAACGCGTGTCGCGAAGGGGTATCTCAATGTGGGACTGATTCCGGCTTTAGGCCGCAAGGCCGGCGTGCCCCTAGAGGACGTACGGGGGCGCATCACCCGCCACCGCGCTCGGGCGACCATCGCCAGTCAACTCTACAACGCCAAAGAGGGGATGACGCTGTTTGAACTGCAAGCCTGGCTCGGCCATCGCTCAGCGGAAACCACGCAATATTACGCGCGCATTACCCCAACAACCCTGGCCAAGGCGTACACCGATGCAGGATACTTCTCGCGCAACGTGCGAACGATCGAAGTGCTGATCGACCGCGAGGCCATTGAGAGTGGCCAGGCCTCGACCGGGACTCCCTGGCAATACTTCGACCTGGGGCACGGTTATTGCACCTACAGCTTCTTCGAGCAGTGCCCACACCGCATGGCCTGTGCTCGCTGTGACTTCTACTTGCCGAAAGGTTCGACCAAAGGACAACTCCTTGAGGCCAAAGGGAACCTGCAGCACATGCTGGCCAGCATTCCTCTCACAGAAGAAGAACGTACAGCAGTGGAAGATGGGAAGGTCGCACTCGAGCAGTTGTTGGAACGGCTCGTTGATGTACCAACTCCAGCTGGGCCAACGCCGAGGCAGCTCATTGGCGATGTTCAAGCTGGGGGATCCACGCTGCAAGCGCCGGAAACGAGTGATCGGGGATTGAAAACGGTCATTCCCCTTGAACGAGTACGTCGAAAACGGTAGAATAGGTGAACAGGTGATTTGTATTCCACATAAAAAGCAGGAAAAGTGATTTTGCGATCCGGCCTACCTCCCCGATGGCTTTCGACAGGGTCGAAGCACGCCCACCGCTTTGCAACGTTCGCATCAATTCGATGGGATCAACCGTGCCAAGCTTGAGCGACCCAACGACACGCAGTACGTCTTCCCAGTTCTCAGTGATGAGGGTGGTATCAATCCGGCTTCGGGCAATGCCATTGAGGGTCCCGTAGTCGGCTGCTGGATCCATACGCCAGAAGCGCATCCCGCCGAGATCAGCCAGGCGCGGACTGAACTGATAGCCCAACAGATGGAACAGACCAAAGACCGCGTCCGAGTTTATGTAGACACTTTCGCCACTTTGGTTCGTGAGAGAACCAACCTCTTTTACAAGAGTTTCAACGGCGGAATAAGGCCTGTTTCAACCAAATAGACCAAGATTCCTACCACTAGGGAAAGAGCCGGGTAGAGACAAATGAAATACGTAACAAGCCGTATTTCAAGCTCGGTATTGCCTTTCCCTTGCAGACCATTCTCTTTGAATCTCGAAAAGAATCCAATCTGCGGCTGATGAGCTATGTTTCCTCTTCGTGTCCGAAACTCCTGCTCTATCTCCCTGAGATAATCATAGCGGGCAGCAATGGTTTTCCCATAACGGAGAAGAGCAAGCCGCCATGTGACATTAATGGGCAGAACGATGATCGTAATGGCACTCACCACTGCAAAGATCCACCACGTATCGAGATGTGATTGCAGTAATAGCAACCCAATGGCCGTTAAGAAGACCGTATTGAGGCCGATATACACATCATTCGTATGTTGACGCCGAGCACTTAGCTGCGCATGGTGTTCCAAAATAGCTTGGTACTCTTCCATACGCTCAAAAATCTTCGGTTCAACTGAGAGGGTGTTTGTCCTTTCTGCTAAAGGCTTTGAGGCACCCTGAGGCAGAATAGGTCGTTGGACTGTTAGCTGTCGAGTCTTTCCAGACTTCTTGTTGAACACAACGTCGAGAAGCTGTTGCATGATGGACCTTCGGTTCGCTGGCCTCTTCATGAAGGGCACCCTCCTTGTGTGCTGCTTGCTCATCAAATACCTCTTCCAGTCTAATCTTCAGCTTCTGGACCGTCAAGAGGTTCGTCAAGTTCTGAAAGCAACGCTTCAATACGCTTGACCGTACAGCGATGCCGCTCAATTTCTCGCTCCCAGCCCCGTTTCATTGCATCGTCGATCAGGCTCAGTTCAACTCTTCGCCTTCTGCGTAACCGTGGCGCATACTCAGGTGAGGTGACGAACTTCGCACAGTTGAGGTAGAGATCACATTCACAGGGTCCTTCTTGTGGGAGGCGTAAACACCTCCCTAACTCGAGTTCCGTTTTGAAAAAATTCTTCGCCAACCAGGTCACAGAGGACGCGGGCAACTGACCAGACCTGAGTGTTTCTGCAAATGGCCCAGCAATCATTGTTCCTGGACCAAGCACCGCCTGGTAATCCTTGAGCACCTCACGATCACTGATCTGAGCATAGGTCATGGTCATCGAGGCGGAAGTATGTCCCAGGACTTTCATAATGGTGTGCAGTTTCGCTCCGCGCTCGGCTAATTGTGTGCCTACGGTGTGGCGAAACCGATGGGCGGTGATCGTGGGTTTCCCTCGCGCATCGACCAAACCAGCGAGAGAGCAGGCCTGGGAGAGTGCGCAGTCGAACAAGTAATAGGTCGAATACAGTTTGCCGTGATTGAGGAACAAATAGTGTGTCTCAACCCCAGTCTGCGCGTCGCGAAATCCCCGCTCGTCTGCACGTCGAAGAGACTGTAACACCTGGATGGCTTCAGCTGCTTCTTGATGCAGCGGGATGACCCGCTCTCGTTTCATTTTGCCAGCGGGTAGTCGCAGGCGTGCCGTTCCATCTGGATACTGGTCCAGACACTGGACCTCCAGTCGGCGAATCTCGTCACGTCGGGCACCGCTCCAACGCGCGATGAGCAATGCTCCGCGTTGATAGGGACATGGAAGTGTGCGGATCGTTTCCATCAATCGCGAGAGTTCGTCTTCAGGGATGTAGCGGGGAATGCGCTCAGGGATCTTTGGCAGATCTCCTGCACTGAGCAGTGGTCGCTCTGGCATTTCTTCCCATCCCCAACTGGCACCATCCCGAAAGAACACCGAGAGGTTCGACAGCGTCCCTCGCTTGGTGAGCGTACTCAGTGGTTTCCCCGTCGATGCGCTCTGCAGCGTATCTAACGCTTCAGCAAATTTCAAAACCTGATCGCGGGTCACCTGTGTCCAAGAGGTGATTTCAGCATGCGTCGTCGCAAGCCACTTCATAAATCGGCGCAATGTTAAATCAAGTTTCGCAACGGTCCCTGGCCGATCCGTCAAGCGGCGGGCGGTAAGGTATCGATCGACGATGGCTTGCATACGTGGGTGACCGCCTCCGCGTTCAGCATAGAGGGGCATGACGCGGCGAGGTTCCGTTTTCGCTTGTCCCCGATGGTAGAGGACAACGTGGAGCATGTGCAAGGCCGTCAGATAACTTTTGCGCGCTTCCTGGTGGTAATGATCCACCGAGGTGTAAAAAGCGGTCACATCTGGACGAAGGCCAAATTGCCGGATAGCCTGTGCCAGATCGGTACAATGCGCCTCGGTGAGCTGTTCAATAGGCTGAAAGCCTGTGCGAAGAAAAATACGACTGAGTGCCCACCGCATATCCTCAGAGGACGTAACGGGATGGTAACCCAGTAATTCTGCTTCACGAATGAGTTGTGCAACACTTCTTGTCAGACCCGTTTCCGTGAGCATGTGATGCAGATGGATCTTTGGCAACGCAATGAGCCATTCCCAATCCAGGGTGATATATCTGCGCATCGCGAGATAGAACAAGTACTGGCGAGCCTCGTAGGATGCCCGATGGGTGTAGTGTCCTTGGGCCATGCCATGTCGTCGCCCAATGCGCTCTTCTAAGGGTGCAGCAAACCAATCAGCAAGGTCTGGATACGTGTGAACGAAGAACGCACGGTTCTTACGGTAGAAGTTGCGAGTACCTTCATTGGGATAGTAGTGCTCCACAAAGGCCATATATTCTGTTTCGCTGGCATGTTTGTACGGAGATATTTGTAGGACTGAGAAGATACTCATTTGGTTCCCTCCTCACCCAAGGCACGTCGGTATTCGGCTACTACCATCGGATCAGAAACCTGGGTGTAAAGACGCGTTGATTCAGGAGAGGCGTGACCCAGGCGTTTTTGCAGAGCTAGTTCGCGCATACCTCCCTCCCACATACGAGTTGCGTGCGTATGCCGTAAGGCGTGTGGTGTAACCCAAGGACTGCGAATCCCAAGATGCTCACAGTGTCGCTCAAAGAGCTTGACCAAGGCGTGATATCCCAGTGGCTCATGGCGTCGTTTGCCACCTCCCCCCACCAGAAAGACGTAAGGACTCTCCACATCGGCGGGACGCTCGTACATCACGTAATCACTCACCGCCTGCAAGGTTTCTGGCTGGAGCAGATCCACGACTCGTTCGATGCGGGACTTGGTACGTACACGCTTGGGATGATCCGTTCGATGCCGGATGATGACCCGCTTGCGCCCATACTGGAGATCTTCCAGGTGGAGATTTAACACTTCACCTGGGCGCAAACCGCCATGAAGCATCAACAGAATCATAGCCCTGTCACGTCTCCGCTTGAGCGAGGAAAGCAGCGCAGCGATCTGTTCGTCATCCATCGGTCGCGGAAGACGTTGAACGGTTTTGACACGCACTGCTCGTCGCATAGGGCGCTGACGGCTTGCCCGCCCCACGAACGGTCGATGGCGCGAAGATGCACGGGCGCAGGCGGGATCATCCATGTGTTGAATAGGATTCTCAAGCTCTGCGAACTGACCGGAGAGTATCAGATATTCATAGAAGGACGAGACGGCGGCAAAGATCCGATTGATCGTGGTCGGCGAGAGGCGTGTGGTGGAGTTTCCCTCAGACGTGGTCGTGGAGAGCACCAATCCCAGCCGTCGAGCAGGCTTACGGCTAGGAAGCGTGCTGAGATACTCCAGAAATGCTAGGGAGTGTGCTGGGCTGAACTCCTGATAGGTAAGCTGCTGTTCGTTGAGGAACCGCATGAGATGCTTGAGATCATAGACGTAGGCTGATAGGGTATGAGGCGAGCACCTACGAGCTCGCAAATGCTGCATGAAGCCAGAGATCGCGCTGATAGGCTCATTGTTCTCATCAAGGAGTTCAAACGAGATGTCATTCGCATTCTCAAGGCTTCCTTGGATACGGTGGACTCGCATGGTTCACTTGCTCCTTCTGATTAGGTCATTTGTTCTTATTATGAACAGATGCTCTACAGGGTGTCAAGTGTCTACATAACCGAGTAGGAGGCAGTATCTGTCATCAATTCCGTCGGGCGCAGTTTCGTCTCCTGGTTGAGCAGCCCTGCCAGAATGACCAGGGAGTCGCGCAGCGTCCCTGTGACGACGATATTCTTGAAGCCTGAAAATTGATCGCTGACATAGTTGATGAGCGTGATGCCGCGCCCAGTGCCAAAGTATTTAGGATTGGGACCAGCATTCAGGGTTCGCACAGGGACGATAAAACGCAATCCATCCGCGCTGGCCACCTCTCCACCACCCCAAGCTTTGGCCAGCGACAGGGTATCCTGGAAATCGACCAGGCGTGCATTGGCACGCGAGAGCGTCTCGGGGCGGATGTAGTTCTGTTGCACATGGGAGAGCCGATCCCGCTCTAAGGCGGGGATGCCCTTGTGGACCAGCGGTGCCAGACCAATATTACACGCTTCCGCAAGCAGCACTGCGCAGAGGCTCGTTGGCAAGTCACTGATTCTGCTCTTGCTCTCATGAATATGGGTAAACTCTGAAAGAAAACCCGTCCGCACATGCAATTCCAGCAGGATCTCTGGCAAATTGATGGGTGGCAGGCGTCGAGTGACGCGATGGCGCAAGAGCAGCAAACTGTCTGGTTCTTCGATCTTTTCCAAGCCGGTGAGGACAAGCTTGTCTTGTTCCTGGCCCGTCGGGAGCTTTTCCCGCTCAATACGGACTGAGGCACTCGGGAGGTTGGCAGCAGTGCGCCGGTAGGCTTCATCGAGCCGCTTTGCCAGGTCATCGAGTTCGGTCTGTGGGGAGAGGGAGCGACCCAGCGATTGGCACACGGTAGCACGCACACGTTCCCAGGCATCTCCCTGTAAGAGCTTGGCCCGTGGATCTCCCCAGCGAGACGACTGCGGAACATAGACATCCCGATGCCGCAGGCCCTCGTGGAGACGAGCAAGGGCACACAGGGTGTAATACCGGCGGTCTGGCGTCTGGTGATAGGGAGCCACATGACGTTTCCAGCCAGGGGACACAAAATCCAAAGGGGCTCCTTTCATCGAGGGGTGTGCATTTCCTTCGATGCCTTTGAGAAAGGTGAGTCCCTTGAGGACAGGCTGCCCGGCTCGGTTACCCTGGAACTCAATCTGTTGAAGTAATTGCGGGAAAAACTGACGCACCGATTTGTAGCGTTCCCCCACCTCCTGATAGTAGTGGTCATCGGGAGGACGGGCAATAGCATAAATAGTTTCAATAGAGGCTTGCATCGTGGTCTGCTGGGCTTCCAAATACGCACGAAGCTCCTCATCTGAGCGTTCCTCTTTGAAGAGCTGTTCGACCTGCTCCGCCAAACGTAAAGCAGCGTTATCCAGGTCGCGCAGCGTGCGCAGGCGCTCCTTTTTGCCTTTGCGCTCTGATTTGGCGAGCAGATCACGCAGCAGCATATCCAGCACGTCCAGCGAATCATCGAGTGCCGTTACTTCGAGAGCACGGGCACAACACAAGAGGGTTGCGGCTCGCTGATCGTCTGATTGCCGCGCCAGCGTGGAAGCTTTGCTCGTCATCGCATAGGTTGCAAGCGTACGAATGCGACTGGGAGAGATGTTCCCCAGGTCGATCGCTCCTACCCCGAGTTGGCGAATCTCGTCCAGTCGAGCGAGCGCTGTTGACATGGTTCTGGAGCTGGCGTAGGTGGGCGAACGACGCAGGCGTTCCAAGGTAGTGATCCGCGTATTCCCTTTTCCTGACCGCTCCAACAGGTGATCTAAGCGAATTCGTTGCTCTGGCTCTACGACTGTGTTCAAACGCTGCCAGACGCGCAGAGCCACCTGTTCTCGGATGCGAGAAACCAGCCGCTCCAGCGTGGTGATTCCGGGTAGAACGACTTTGTGATCGACCAACCAGGTAATGGCGAGGTCAAAGAGCACCCCAGGACGTTCGGCGCTGACCCATTCGCGTGCGTACAAAAAGCGCATCAGCGCGAAGCCGCCACGCGGATCGTTAAAATCGCGATAGCCAAAGCGGTTGCGAATCTCCAGTGTGTGCTCGCGCTGCGTTGGCGCACGTTCAGCGTACCGAGGTAAACAAGACATATCCGTGAGAGACAACTGCTCGGCGACATAGCGAACTGCGCCCATCGGCACGGCCAACGGGTCTCCGAGAAACAAGCCCAGAAAGCGGAGAGTAGCCAGCTGCAGCGCGAAGCCCAGGCGGTTGTGGTCGCCGCGTCGTTCCGCGATGATCGCCCGATCGCTGTCGCTCAGGTAAAAGTAGCGAGCGAGTTGCTCTGGCGAGGGTTCTCCCACGTAGCGTCCGTAGCGCTGCTTCTGTTCTTCGGTGAGAAAATCAACCGGCATCCCTTTTTCGCCTCCTCTTGCAGAGCTTCTGTCATATCTGCTAAGATCCAATAGTGGATATACATAAAGCAATTTTGTAGGAAATATGTCTGCTAACACGGAAAAGAACGGATATCTACGGTGTCTGCTAATGTTCTTGCAGGGAAACAGCCATGAAGCGAGGGGCACTTCCGGCAATATCAGCGCCTGGTGAAGTCGCGCTCGACCGCTACGAACAGGTGCTTCGCACTGAGGAAGACTTAAGTGCAGTCACCATTCGGAACTACCTCAGCGATATACGCCAGTTTGCGGCATGGTATGAAGTATGCTTCCAAAGGGGGCAAGAAGAGGCCTTGCCCTTTACTCCTAAAGCTGTAGCAACGCCAACACTTACCGCCTATCGGGCGTATCTCCAGCACGTTCTTCACCTCAAACCGGCTTCAGTCAACCGTTCGCTTGTCAGTCTCAAACGCTATTTCGCTTGGCTGGCTGAAACGGGGCAGATCAAGCACGACCCAGCAAAGGTAGTGAAGTTAGTTGAGCAGGAAGTCTCACCACCCCGTCATCTGAGCGATCAGGAAGAACAAGCCCTTGTAGCAGCTGTCACAGACGGGGGAAGCCTGCGAGATCGCACGATCATTGTTCTCATGCTTCATACGGGCTTACGTGCCAGAGAAGTTTGCATGCTCACACGCTCCCAGATCAAGCTCGGCAAGCGGAGCGGTACTATCCAGGTCCTTGGAAAGCGCAACAAGTATCGTGAGATTCCCCTGAATGCGACTGCTCGTTCCGCTCTCGAGGGGTATGATCCACTCCTACGAAAGCATTCGGATGATACGATGCCGCTTTTTCTCAGCAAAGACCAACATGAGGTTGACCGAACGAGGGTTAGGTTATCTTATCAAGAAATATGCTGACAGGGCGAAAGTATACGATGTCAGTCCTCATGATCTTCGTCATCGCTTTGGGTACCGCATGGCCGAGTCAGTCCCTTTGCATCGGTTGGCACAGCTCATGGGGCACGACTCGTTAGACACGACCATGATTTATATTCGAGCAACGAGAAGCGATCTGCAAAAGGAAGTCGAGAAGATCGCCTGGGTGTGATTCACGAGGAGAAGGAAATAATTCCTCGTGCGATACCCAGGCCTGGAAACAAGGCTTGCGGCCAGTTGAGCAGAAGAGGTTTGAGCGTAGAGGTGCCTCTTCGTCGATCTGTATGAGTGAAGCAAGCACTAGCAAGCGGGGGAGTGGGTATGCGACGCTTCATCGAAAGGGGAATCCACTCATGGCAACAGTATTCAATAAACCAGTCGTTTGCCCAGTCTTGATTGGCCGCTCAGGCGAGCTGGCCGCTCTTCGTATGCTCGTTGACCAGGCGAAGCGAGGTCAGGGTCAGGTTGCCCTCATGAGCGGTGAGGCGGGGATTGGCAAATCGCGCCTGATTGCCGAGGGGAAAACGTATGCGCTTGCACAGGGCTTCAGACTCCTCCAGGGAAATTGCTTCCCAGGGGATACTTCTTGCCCGTACGCTCCTCTCCTCGACCTGTTACGAACACATTTTGCTGATCAGTCCGGAACTGAGATCGCTACGGAGTTGGGACCGTTTGTTCGCGAGTTTGCTCAACTCATCCCTGACCTGGTTCATGTGCTGCCCGATTCGCCTCCTATGCCGCCACTTCCCCCGCTTGAACCAGAACAAGAGAAACGTCGCCTCTTCGAGGTACTGACACGCTGGTTCACCGGGTTGGGCACCAAACAACCGATCCTGTTGGTCATTGAGGATGTGCATTGGAGCGACGATATCAGCCTGGAATGGCTCCATTACCTGGCAAGGCGCTATGCTGCTCATCCATTGCTGCTGCTGGTGACCTATCGCAGTGAGGAGGTCCGTTCCAGTCTCAGCCACTGGCTGACCCAGCTTGATCGTGAGCGACTGACTCAGGAATTCCTGCTCGCACGCCTGTCGCGCAGTGATCTCGACATGATGCTGCGCGCCATCTTCGCACTCCCCCTCTCAAGGCAGTTAGAACTTCCAGATCTGCTGTATACTCTCACTGAAGGGAATCCTTTTTTCGTTGAGGAAAGCCTCAAATCACTGATCGCAGCGGGAGGGATCTTTTACGAAGATGGCACCTGGGATCGTAGGCCGCTCAATGAGCTGCATATCCCGCGCAGCCTACACGACGCTGTACAACAGCGTACGAATGAATTAAGCGAGTCCGCCTAGCAGGTGTTACGCCTGGCAGCGATTGCCGGACGCCGCTTCGATTTCGCTCTCCTCCAGGAGTTAACGCAACACAATGAACAGCAGCTGCTCACTCTCATGAAAGAACTCATGGCTGCTCAATTCGTCGTCGAAGAATCTGAGGAGCAGTTTGCCTTTCGTCATGCGTTGACGCGCGAGGCCGTTTACGCAGAACTTCTGGTGCGTGAACGCAAGAAGCTGCACGGCACGATTGCCGAAACGATGGAGCAACTCTACGCCTCAGCATACGACGCCCACCTGGCAGAGTTGGCCTACCATTTTTACGAAGCCGGTATGTGGGAAAAGGCGCTACTCTATACGCAGCGCGCGGGAGAAAAGGCACAACGTCTCTATTCGTTGTGGGCCGCTATCGAACACTTTACGCGGGCGTTGGATGCCGCCCATCACCTGGGGGTACTCCCCTCACCGGCAACCTACCGAGCCCGCGGACAAGCGTATGAAACGCTGGGCGACTTTGAGCACGCGCGTAGCGATTATGAGCAGGCCCTGGAGGCTGCCCGTACTGCTCAAGATGCTGTCGCAGAGTGGCAGAGCCTCATCGATCTTGGCGCTCTGTGGGCGGAACGTGACTATACACAAACAAGCGCATTTTTCCAGCGGGCCTATGAACACGCACGAGCAATAGGTCAGCCGCCCATGCTTGCACGCAGTCTGAACCGGGTAGGGAACTGGCATCTCAATGTGGAAGAGCCGCTCGAAGCGCTCCGATGCCACCAGGAGGCACTGGCCATTTTCCGGCAGCTCAACGATCCGCACGGCATTGCTGAGACGCTTGATCTGCTGGGCATGGCGAGTTATCTGGGTGGTGACCTGCTGCAGGGTACGAGGTATTATGAACAAGCGGTCACGCTCTTTCGCCAGTTGGACGATCGCCTGGGCCTCACTTCCAGTCTGGCCTCGCTGGCGCTTCGCGGCGCGCTTTCCATCACCAATACGATGGTTTCAGCGGCAACCACTCTCGCTGAGCTTCTGCCCGACATTGAGATGGCGCTCAAAATCGCACGCGAAATTGGCCAGCGTTCTGGCGAAGCCTACGCGCTCTATCAGTTGGGGCTCTGCCTGAGCACGCAAGGTGAGTATAGGCGCGCATTGGATGCCTTACAGCAAAGCCTCTTGATCGCCGAAGAACTTGAGCATCGTCAATGGATGGTCGCCGCACACTGGGCAACTGGAGCGCTCTACCTCGATCTTCTTTCCCTGCTCATGGCGCAGCACCATCTGAAGCTGGCCCTGCGGCTCTCGCATGAGATTGGCTCAAGGCATTGGATCAACACGACCATCGGAAGCCTTGCCTCAGCTTGTATTTTGCAAGGCGAGCTTGAGCAGGCAGAAGCCCTCCTCAATGCTGAGTTCAGTGGGGATACTCCCGTTCAGACAATGGGGCAGCGCATGGCGTGGTGTGCGCGAGCAGAACTTGCGCTTGCCCGTGGCGATCCCGACCTGGCTCTGCAGATCACGGATCGATTGAGCGCCTCCGCGGCGAACCTCTCCGCACAGCGGGGCATTCCACGTCTCTCGAAATTACGCGGTGAGGCACTGGTCGCACTCCGCCAGGCAACAGAAGCAGAAACGGCGCTGCGAAGCGCTCAAGAGATGACGACTGCACAGGGAGCCCGCCCCTTGCTGTGGCGCATTTGCGTGAGGCTCGGCACTCTGTATCAAACCCAATCACGAGAGGCCGAAGCAGAACAGGCATTTTCGACCGCCCGTGCGATCATTGAGGAACTTGCAGCGAACATACAAGACGAACACGTGCAGGAGCTGTTTTTCCACGAGGCCGAAGCTCTTCTAATCGTGAGATAGCCGACCAGTTGGTTGTCAGCTACCGAACTGTCGAGACCCATGTGAGCACCATCTTATCTAAACTCGCCTTTTCCTCCCGTGCGCAAATTGCGGTGTGGGCCGTTGAAATAGGGCTTGTCAAACAGACCCTGTGAGCAAAGCTGCGTGGAATCACGCACAGATAATAGCGATACGCCTCGCTTCATACCTCCTGGTAACACCTTTTCTCTGTGCTCTTCCCGCCTACATCTCTAAGTAGTTCGTCCAAAAACCTCTGTGTTTTTCCTGATGGAATGTGTGCGCTTTCTGAGTACACTACTGTCAACGATCGGAATCAAGAGGGATTCCTCTCGCTTACCAAGCGATACTGTTTTACAGAAGTTGATGCAAGGAGAAACACGTTGACAGACAACATTTCTATTCGGGCCCACAGTACGGCGCTTGCGGATGTGTTTGCGCAACCAGCCTGGCTTGCGGAGCACCTCGACGATCCAGATGTACGCGTGGTCGAGGTGGATGTCAGCCGGGCGGCATATGACCAGGGCCATATCCCAGGGGCCATTCTCTGGAACGCCTACACCGACCTCCACCATGCGCAGGATTACAGTCCATTGGAGCGTAGCGAGTTTGAGGAGCTGCTCCGCAGATCTGGCTTTAGACCCGATACCACGATCGTCTTTTACGGCTATGGTCCCTATCTCGGGTTCTGGCTGACGAAGGCCTATGGGCACCAGCGCGCACTGGTACTCAATGGGACGCGGCAAGATTGGCGCGAGGCGGATTTGCCCTGGACGACAGCTCTCCCTGAGTTGGTGCCGTCCACCTACACGCTTCCTGCAGCCGAGATTACCCAGCTCATGGCGCTAGAGGCGCTGCAAGCAGCCCTGGGGAGTGGGGACCCACTTATCCTTGATGTGCGTTCGCAGGCCGAATTCGTTGGCGAGCGCTTCTGGCCATCGGGTGCTACGGCAGGTGCCGGTCGCCCCGGCCACATCCCTGGTGCTGTCCATCTGCACATCGACCTGTTGCACACAGCCGATGGTACCTTCAAGAGCGCGGCAGCGTTGCGGCAACTCTTCCAGGAGCGAGGCGTGGTCCCTGAGCGCAGCATCGTCACCTACTGTACCATTGGTGCCCGCGCCAGCGAGGCAGCGCTGGTCTTGCGGTATCTGCTGGGCTATCCCGATGTCCGAGTCTACGACGGCTCGTGGGCCCAATGGGGTACACAGGCACAAACTCCCATCGAGACCTGAGGCTCGGGGGAAAGCCGGGCGCAGAGATGCCGCAGATGGTTTCTTTTTGCAGGAAACGGAACCTATGAAATGAACAGGAGTCGGGGAAAATATTTCCCCAGTGTATTCATCTAAAAATGACGGAGGGAAAAGACATGACAACGCATACGACAACTGAACAGGCAACGACCGAGGTGTTCCTCGGCCAGGTACTCAGTGACACCAGTGGTTTGACGACGACCATCATGGCAAGCATTGGTGATCGTCTGGGGCTTTTTAGAAACCTCGCAGAGAGCCCCGCGACCAGTGCAGAATTAGCGCAGCGCACCCACAGCGATGAGCGCTATGTCCGAGAATGGCTGTGCGCTATGACGAGTGCTGGCTATATCGCCTATGATCCAGCAAGTTCACGTTTCACGCTTCCAGCAGCGCATATTCCGGTACTCGTCCAAGAAAGTGGCCCCATGTTCTTTGGTGGCATCCATCAGTGGGTCACCGCGCTTGCACGTCAAATTGAACCCATTACCCAGGCCTTTCGGGATGGAGGCGGCGTTCCCCAGTCGGCCTGCGACGAGATCACCTGGGACGGACAGGAACGCTTCACCAATACCTGGTTCGAGAGTTTGCTCATTCCCGTCTGGATGCCATTAATGCCTGAAGTGCATGCGAGACTGGAACGAGGAACCACACTTGCCGACGTTGGCTGTGGTCGCGGGCGCGCTATCGTGAAGCTTGCACAAGCCTATCCCAATTCTCACTTCGTTGGATACGATGTGTATGGTCCCTCGATTGAACATGCCAGGCTGCTGGCGCAACAGGCTGGAGTGACAGAGCGAGTACGTTTCCAACAATTGGACGCTTCGCAGGGGCTTCCTGAACAATACGACGTCGTTACCACCTTTGATGTTATTCACGATTCAGCAAAGCCACGAGAGCTCCTCCGGTCGATTCGTGCTGCATTACAACCCAATGGCCGGTATGTTTGTCTTGAAATCAATGCGGCGGAAACATTGGAGCAGAATGCGGGACCATTGGGGAGTTTCCTGTACGGCTTCAGCGTCCTCTACTGCATGACCTCGTCACTGGCTGAGCATGGCGAAGGCCTGGGAACGATGGGTATGCCAGAGTCAAAAGTACGAGCGTTGTGCGCCGAAGCGGGCTTCAGCAGGGTGCAACGTGTACCGATGGAGAATCCATTCAATAGCCTCTACGAGGTTTGGCCATAGCCTTGTCGAGAGAGGAACACACCTTGCGAATATTCCCGTATCGAGGAATATGAGCGTGCCAGAGCGGTTCTTGTGACGCAGGGAAGCAAGAAACTTGCCTTTCCCTGCGTCATAGTTCCGATAACCTACACGTGTTGTTTCCTCACACCCTCCGTGTTTTCATCGATGCAACGATTCGGAAAATACGCTACTCTCGTCTCAGAAGCCGAAATTCGGTACAATAGTTCCTGGTGAGTGGAGCGTCAATAAAAGCGACAGGGAAACGATAACCAATGGCTGATGCACTGAAATTGATGGCCGTCCTGGCCCACCCAGATGACGAATCGTTAGGCGTTGGCGGCATTCTGGCGAAATATGCTGCCGAGGGTGTCGAAACCTCCCTCGTCACCGCAACGCGAGGTGAACGCGGTTGGGCTGGTAACGATCAACAGCATCCGGGCTTAAAGGTGCTGGGTCAAATGCGTGAGGCTGAACTGTGAGCGGCGGCCGAAGTCCTTGGCATTTGCAGCGTTGATTTTCTGGGGTATATTGATGGCGAGCTGGACCAGGCCGACCCAGCCGAAGTGGTGGCAAAGATCGCCAGGCACCTGCGGCGCGTGAAGCCTGATGTGGTCGTCACCTTCGGCCCCGATGGAAGCTACGGGCATCCAGATCATATTGCCATCTCGCAATGTACCACCGCTGCCATCGTCGAAGCGGCGAGCGCCGACTCTCCGGACCAGCGGGATCTGGCTCTCCATCGCGTTGCAAAGCTGTATTATCTGGCACCAACCAGGGATTTGTTGGATGTGTACCAATGCGTCTTCGGTGACCTGGTCATGCAGATCGATGGGGTAGAGCGGCGCGGAGCGGGATGGCCTGAGTGGCAGATTACCACCCAAATTGATACCTTGCCCTATTGGCGCACGGTCTGGAAAGCAGTGTCCTGCCATCAGACCCAGCTCCCTGCTTATCACCTCCTTGAACGCTTACCTGAAGAACAGCACAAAGCGCTCTGGGGTTGTCAAACGTATTATCGTGTCTTCAGCCTGGTCAACGGCGGAAGGACAGTTGAGGACGATGTGTTTGAAGGGCTACGGTTGTAGGGCAGAGAGGGAGTTGCTCCCACCAGAGAAAAGACACACTCCCGAATCATCGCAATAGCGGAGGACTCATATTCATTTGGCCGGATTTCTCCCATAGGATTTGCTGACCTTGTTGGCTGGTTCTGGTAGCCGGAGTTAGGTAGAGGGCGGACTTGATCAGTAGGGTGAAGCGGTTCTCGATCGCATCTCCAGAGGCTCCTGTCTGAGCGTACATTTTCGTTCCATTGTTCCTCAGAGGCCTGTCATACTGAGATAGCATCGATGTCTTTGACCTCCTGTTTTCATGAAAGGATTCCAACTCTAGTGTCTTACAGGAGGTCTTTTTTGCCTAGCCCTTTCCCCTCTTTGGCTATCGAACTTTTTTTCTACTTTTCTGGGATGTCTCATGCACCGGACTGGTGCGAGCCGCAGAGCGCGCGGAGCCACGATGGGTCCGGACGAGGGGTATCTGAACAGTTACAGTCATCCGGACTTTTTGAGCATATGTTCGAGAGGTCCGGTTTGGCAAGGGGAGCTAACGCATTTTACTGCTGATTCGCTTGATCGGGTATGGAGACGAACTGCTCAAGAGACTTTCCCTCCATCATCGTATGGAACTACGCACTATGGGACCCGCGCTTGTCCAGGTGCTCAACGCACTCACAGAACGTCAGAGCAGCGCAAAGGAGTGATCGAGCAGGGGGCAATCGAATTGCCATGACATTTCTATCACAGCCTCTTGATCGACTGAGCATGTCGTACGTGTTTATTCAACGTAACGGCGATGGCGAGTGCGAGCTGTGGCACGAACAGGACCAGCACGGTTGGTATAGGGCCGATCGTTTGCAGCAGTATTCCCGTCAGGGCCAGCCCGATCGGCTGAGCGCCGAAGGCGATCAGGCGGAAGACGCTATTAACGCGGCCCTGGAGATGGTCCGGTATCAGCGCGAGTCGGTAGCTGAACTGCGAAACCATGTAGATTGGGACGATGGTGTAGCCCAGGCCATTGGCGATTCCCAGCAGGAGAGGATTGTACGCGAAGGCAAAGAGCAGCCAGGACAGCGCCCAGAACCACGTCGCACCGATCATCAGGCGTGCGAAGCCGAGGCGCTTCTGAATGGAGCTGGCGAGCAGCGCGCCGACAACGCTGCCCGCACCTCCACTGGCAAAGATGACGCCAATCGTGAACGAGCTGGCGTGCTGGCTCTGGGCCAGAACGATGACGATGAGCGTATAGCCTATGCTCGATACGATCAGTCCGCCCGTAACGAGCGCGGTGAAAAAGATCAGTTTCTGACGCCACAGCCAGATCAGCCCCTCTTTCACCTCAATCCAGAGCTTCTGCGGTGCCGCGCTGCGTTTCTCCTGAAATTGTGCGCGAATGAAGAGCAGAGAGCAGACGGAAAATGTGTAAGAGATCGCGTCGGCCACGAACGGTACAATGCTGGAAAAGGTGTACAGGATGCCGCCGAATGCCGGACCGATCATGACGGAACTGGAGGCCAGTACCTCGTTCTGCCCCGTAGCCATCGAGAGCTGGTCTTTTGCTACCACGTGGGGCAGCGCCGCGGCCTCCGCCATCTGGAAGAAGACAAAGAGCGTGCCTTCGATCAGCGAGACGAGGTAGAGCTGGACGATATTCAGCCAGCCGAACGCAAAGGCCAGTGGGATGCTGGCGAGCGCGATTGCTCGGCCCGCGTCGCAGAGGATCATCACCAGCTTGCGGTTCCAGCGATCGACCAGCGCGCCCGCAGGGAGACTGAGCAAGGCGTATGGCAGGCCGCGCAGCGCCGTGATCAGGCCAGTCTGCGCAGGGGAGTGGGTCAGCGCCAGGATCAGGAGTGGGAAGGCGAATTGTGAGACCTGCGTCCCTATCGCCGATATCCCCTGGCCGCTCAAGAGCAGCAGGAAGTCCCGATTGCGCCAGAGCGGAAGGCGCGGCTGGGACACCGATTCGTGTCGCGTGCACAACAAAAGAGTGAGTGGGATGCTACACGGAGAGCGGTGTCCGGCGACACCGCCGAGGGATGAGGAAGGGAAGTTAGAAACGCTACAGTGCCGGCAGGTCGCTCCATCAGTCATGCGCTGAACGGAGTAGACGTACCAGCAGTTCGCCGCTTCTTAACCGCATAAGCCCGGCGGAGTCGCTTATGCGGTAAAATCGACCATTTGGATGTATGCTCCAATGAGCCCGATCAGTGTTTTCATACCAATAATGCTACCTCCCCTTGATCGTTGTGTCAAGTTATCGCGCGACATTCGGCGGTAGCATCGCTTCTCCTGACCGTCGTCCTCTGCTGGCTGAGCCGTGCGGATGGGCCGCGCTTGCTATCCATGCTGATCTTCGGCCTGAGCATGATCGAGCTGTACACGGTCAGCGCCATCTATCATAGTGCACGCGCCCTGGCAGCCTCTTCTGTGCGGTTCCTCGGTGGTGCGTTCGTCTCGAGTGAGCCGAGAAGAGTGCTGGAGGCCGCTGTTATCGCGTCAACAGCAGCAAAGAATGCAGCTTCATTGGCTTGCGATGGCTTGTTAAAGCCACTTACCTTTCGCACGAATTGTAAGGCTGCCATACGAATCTCTTCCTCGGTCACAGGCGGTTCGAAGTTGAAGAGAATCTTGATGTTTTTACACATAAGCGTTACCTCGATATGTCAGAGCCACCAGTTGAGAGAAGTAGACCATCTCTCAACTGTTCTTAAGATATACTACCTCCATGCATTTAGCCGCTTGGATGATCGGTCCCACCCAACCAGAAGTAGTGTCCCTGTTGTGAGCGGGCCCAGTGGTTGTTCCCGTTCACGTTTTCGCTATGGACGACCTCGACGAAATTGAGGACGGTTCCTTGCGGATAAGTGGCGATGAGGGCGGACTGGCTGTTGGGCTGCGCGCGCACGTTCAGGCCACTGGCGGAGATCACTGTACAGGTCTGGACATGTGGGGCAACAGCCGGAGGAATAAAGATCACTTCACCGACACGAAGGAGATTAGGATCGTCGCCGATCACCTGCTTGTTCGCATCGTAGATCTTCTGCCAGGCACCGGCATTGCCATAAGCCTGCTGTGCTATTGAAGAGAGCGTGTCGTTTGCTTGCACGGTATAGTTTGAACCGGGAGTGGGTTGAGCCATAGTTATCCTCCTTGTCTGTTCTTAAAATCAATCTTTGAATGGGCATCCGAGCAAGGAATGGGAAGGGGCGGAAAGCAATATTTCCACTTGATACCGTGTATCTGTCCCTTATTGGTCACACTGACCCCGTATGTGGTGACGCGATTGGATACCCTCCCATTGCTATGGGAGAGTACGCGTTGTTACCATATCATGTCGATGCATCTTTGTAAAGGCAAGTTGATTTTTGCACCTGCGCTGCCCATTTGCTAACATGCTCAGTTCAGTATGTGGGCGTGTCATCTCCCTGTCCCAATCCCGCCGTCCATGCCGCGTGCATCGCCTCGGCCCGGTCGGCGACCTGGAGCTTGGAGAGGATGTTGGAGACGTGGTTGCGCACCGTTTTGGGGCTCAAGACGAGGCGAGTGGCGATCTCGGCATTGGATTTGCGCTGGGCAATCAAGGTGAGGATCTCATATTCACGATCCGTCAACTCTGGGAAGAACTGGGCGGGTCCGCTTTTGCCTGCTGGTCGAGTGCTGCCAAAGTAGTGTATCAGGTGCTCGGCAATGGCTGGACCAAAGATGGCCTCGCCGCTCGCCACGGCACGGATGGCGCGTAAAGTCTCTTCCTGCACTGCCCCCTTCAGGAGGTAGCCGCGCGCTCCAGCGCGAACGGCGGCAAAGACGGACTCGTCATCCTCAAACATTGTGAGCATCAGAATGCGGATATGCGGGCTCGTTTGCACAACGCGGCGCGTGGCCTCAATGCCATTGATACCGGGCATTTTGATATCCATCAGGATGACATCGGGCTGCAAGACGTGTGCCTGGGTGAGCGCCTCATCACCTGTTGCTGCCTCACCGATCACCTGCATATCGGTAACGGACTCCAGCAGGGCGCGCAAGCCGTCGCGGAAGAGGGGATGATCATCGGCAATGAGGATGCGAATCGCGTCCATATTATTCCTCCTGGAGAATCGCGCTTATCTCATTTGCGCGGACAATGACAACATCCTGCTGGCTGGCAGCTTCCGCTTCCTTTTCCAGAAGCCTCGGTAATCTGACCTGGATCAGCGTCCCACCGGAGGAGCCCGCAGTGAAGGTGCAACTGCCTCCCAACTCGTTCGCTCGTTCATGCATCGCGTGTAGCCCGACTCCGATGTGGTGCCCGGCGGGAATGCCTTTCCCATCGTCAGTAATGATGAGATGCAACGTCTCAGCGTCGATGGAAAGCTGGAGTAGGCCATGCTGTGCTTCGGCATGGCGAGCGACATTGCTCAGGGCCTCCTGTGCGATGCGATAGACGGCCACCTCCACGGCGGCTGGCAGGGGCGGCAGTGTTGGTGGTGCGTCGAGGGCCACCTCGAGTCCCTGGTGTTGGTAGAGCGCCATATGCTCGCGCAAGGCGGAGAGCAAACCGAGTTCGTCCAGGGCCGGGGGGCGCAGATTATACACCAGACGGCGGATATCTGTGATCGCTTCCTGAGCTTGCAGACTCACCGCATTCAGCAAACGATCTGCCTTCTCCGTATCCCGCGTGAGCAGGTTGCGGGCGGCATCGACCTTGAAGGTGAGGCTGGCGAGTGCCGGACCCAGGCCGTCGTGCAGGTCGCGGCGCAGGCGGCGACGCTCCTCCTCGCGGGTCGTGACCAGGTGTTCCCTGGCTTGCTGCAGGCTCTCCGTCAGATGTTGGAGATGCGTGGTCAGCCGCACAGCGTACACCGCCACGCCAGCCTGCCGCGCCAGGTCCGTCAGCAGGCGAGAATCCGTTTTGCCGAACGTATCGCCTGCACGAGCAGCCAGGAGCAGGTAGCCAACGGTCTCCGCCTGGTACACTAGCGGCACGCGCAGCAGGTCAGGGGTGGGTGTGCCAGAGGAGGCCACGATATCTGCTGGCATCGCGGCCCCTGCTACGGTCAGGTCTCTGGCTGCCCAGGCGGCTGTTTCCGGTTTATTGAACGACTCCTGTTGCGGGAGCAAGGCAATCGCCACGTAGGGCAGTTTGAGGGCCTGGGCCACGGTTTCCACAATGGTCGGCAGCACCTTCTCCGGCACCAGCGTCGCTTCTAGACGGCTGCCCAGGCGCGCTAATACGGTATACGGGTCGTCGCGCTCCCCGTACAGCAGGCGGTTCACTGCGCGCTGAAGGCGGAGACGGAGCGGTTGAAAGAGGACCGCTATCAAGCCAGTCGCCAACAAAGAGAGCGCGAGATTGCCTTGTACCTGGATGAGCGTTCCCAGGCCGACGACGACCAGCACATACAGTCCTATCACGCTCACCGTGAGCGTCACGTAGACCAGTGTGCGATTAATGATGACATCAATATCCCATAGCCGGTAGCGCAACAGCGCGATGCCAACGCAAACTGGAATGGGCAGGTAGTAGAAGCGGAACAGTGGCTCTGTTCCCACGGGCAGGAGCGAGTTGGAACCGTGGAGTGCAGGAAACAGCAGCAGGGCAAACTGGAAGCAGACCGAGACAATGAGCACGGGTGCGAACCCATAGATGAGCCACTTGATCTGCTGACGTTGCACTGGGGAGGCCACTCGCCGGTAGCGGTAGATCTGGGTAGCGACCGACCCTCCAAACACAATGGCAAGCCACAGGTACATGAGCACCGGAGGCCAGTTGTTGATGTTGAAGGGCGAGTTTGCAGGGACGGTCCAGAAGACGAAATTCACGATCCAGAGACTGACCAGTGTCCATGACCAGCGCGGGACGAGGCGGCCATCGGGGAAGGTAAAGAAGAAGAAGGCCAGGCACAGGTAGGCGAGGCCCGATAAGGGCTGCGCGATGCTCCATGCCAGAATGTACACGGGGTGGGGGGGCACAGCCAACAGCGCATTCGCATGCGTAATAGAGAGGCCCAATGACCCGAAGTTCAGCAGGAAGAACGAGACAAAGAGGCCCATCCAGGTATGCGCCTTCCGCCAGAAGATCACCGCACCGAGGAGAAGGAAGGCCAGCGTGGTCAACAGGTCCCAGGTGAACGCGTAGAGTGCGTATGCATGGATGGAGAGACCGGCATGTTGAAGGGCGGCCACGCCCTGTGGGGTCAGTTGATCGTCCTGGCAACTGGCAATGAAAGTAGTGCAGATACTGTGCAGCTCGCGGTAGAATGCCGGAAGACTGACGATGAGCACAAACAGATCGCAGAGCACGAGCACGAGCCAGAGCACCTGTAAGAGGCGAAGGAGGACCCCGCGCAACTGCACCTCGCCACCGTCTGCCCTTGTTGCACTCGATGTCGGATTCACCGTTGGCGCTAGAGAGGATTGTGACCTATGCTCACCCCCTTCTTTTTATCGTCCCTAATGCATTTTCATTTGACATCTTCAGGTTTCGTCTGTATCCTTCTTTGCGGGAGAGGCGGCAGAAGTCTGTATTCTTTGACGACCCGCTTGAGGGTACTGAAACTAAGAAAGGCGCCTGGATTCCACTCTTTTCGCTGTACAGAGTCCTCTTCTTCCCATGATAGGTGTTGATAAGATGGTGGACGGCGGTAAAATACCCTGCCGTCCACCGCTAGCGCAACTCACGACGAACCTGTTCGTCATACTTTATTGTCTTGCCGAGCCGACAGCATGCGTGTAGCCTTATATACAGGGAGTGAGGGCAGATCCCAGGCATCATTCGGTATGATGAGTATAGCACGCGCAGCAGCTACACAGCCAATGACCAGCAGGGCGAAGCCGAGGATGTCCAGAGGTCGGATGCCAAGAGCAAATCCGACCGGGTGTAGAAGGATACCGAGCATCACTGCTACGGCGGCCCACAGAGGCGCTGCCCGCGTCCGCACGAGTCCAATGCCGAGCAGTAGGGTTCCAAACTCATGCCCAACAACGAAGATCGTCGTGAGCAGGTTCACAACGATGTTTCCATTCACCTGATCCCAGAGTGATGCGAACTGATTCGCGTCGGCCCCGCTGTGAGCCATGACATAGGTCATCGCGTCGATCGTCACCAGTGTTGGTACCAGCGCCCACCCGATCAGGGCAAGGCTGCCACCGAGCATGGCAAGTATGGGCGAGCGGCGCATCACCAGTCGCGTCAAGCCCACAATCGCAAAGGGCAAGAAGAGCGTGGCAACGACCCCAGCCGCGAGTTCGATCCGCGCCATATCGGGGTTGGCTATCATGGCCGCGATGGCCGCTTTGCCATCCGGTGGACTCACGGCTGGGACCGTGGCACGGACAACGCCTACGGCCAATGGTCCCAGCACGATGCTGATGGCGGTAACGATGCGCCGCAGGGCGCGAAAATCGCGTGGGACTCTGGCTCTAAGGGCTTGCCCTCCTGCCGCGATCTCTGCCGACTTGTCCAAGGGTCTGGCTGATGCAATGCGATCTGATGTTTCCATGCTTTTTCCTCCCTATCGTAATAGCAGCATATTCATGCTGATCACCGTACTACCGCGCTAGATGCGCGTTCAGCCGCATAGGCCCGACGCGCTGAGGGGAGTACTACGAGGACAATAATCACAGCAGACAGCACCACATACGCTCCTGCAAGAACCAGCAGCCCTGGATTCGGGCCCGCCAACACGCCAGGGGCCGAGGAGAGCAGGTTGAACGCCGAGACGATGATGGTCAGGATCATGCCCCAGCGTCTGGCTTTCCAGAGGCCGAAGGCGGCGATCAGGCCAATGACCCCCGCCGCAATACCTGAATAGACAATAGCTGCTGGGATTTGATTGGCCCCAGGCACGAAAAGGAGAACGAAGTTCCCCAGGCTTAAGAGGACCAGCAAGGCGAGAGCAACCATCAAGGACGTTGGACGTTTTGTGTTCATAAGTCTTCTCCTTTGGGATAGATGAACAGAACTTATCGTGAGCGGAAGCGCGGCAGTGTACCAATCCAGAGAGCGGTCGCTATGCCGTCTGCCCACTCGTTGTTTCTCTGCTGGAAGTGTAGCGGAGTGGGCGTCCCGCTGTCATGAGGCAGTGTCCCGGTTTTGTCCCGATGGGTGTCCTGATTTAGCGGAGCCGAGAGAGGCGCTTCTCTCGCTCCGGCATTGATTTCAGAAGAGGGGTGCGCGCTCACGCCGTTGAATGTACCTGCCCTTGAGCACATTGACCTCTCTATCGCTTTCTATGCCAATCTCTATATTTGTAAATGTGATAATTCGATGTCGTAGAACAGATATTTCAGTGAATGGATGAGTAGAAGAAACGACCGTTATTTGGACTCAGCTATAAATATCTGAAGCAGCCCTCTCCCCCATGAAAGGGACTTGCCGATCACATCGGTCAGACATGCAACACTGTCTCCACCATCCGTCGCCACTCCTTGCGGCTTGCGCTGCCTACGGCCAGGTCGCCAAGCGCCTCCGAAACCGCTCTGGAGTAACGAGCGAGATCGACAGGGGCGGCCTCGCCCGGCAGGCACTTCCCCTTGGTGCCTGATCGAGACTCTAGAGGAAGGCATCCTCGCTCGCCGCATGGCGCGAAACCACGCGCCTTTCGTACAGGAACCACCTCATCTCGCGCCGAAGCCCGCGCACCTTGCACCATGAGATGTCCCGCCGACAGGATCACCGTCGTCATCCACATTTATCATCAGGAAGAGCACGCATTTACCCGCCAACGCTCGTTTCCTCAAACGCCCCCAGGGCGCACAACGTCGTCTTCTGTGCCTCGGTCACGCCCCTGATCCCCGTGATATTGAGTCGCTCGTAGGGGCGGTCTCTCCTCACATCCCACGGGATACGCATGAGAGAGAAGCAAGCGGGGAGAAAGATGAAGGGGACGTACCTTTGTCCTACCATCAGTACGAAGGGAGGAAAGGGTAAATGAAGGACAAAGAGAAAAGAAGAGTGATCTTGTTTGGCAAAAAGCGTGATCTTTCAGAAACCAGGGAGCGAAAATCGGCAAACGGACCCTCTCGACGGGAGAATCCCAGTCGAGGATGAGCTTCCTTGAGCGTGCGCAGCCTGCTCAAATGACGCGCAAGCCCAGGAGCTGGGCAAACTCCGATGAGAGCCCAGAGATGGTCATCTCGATAGGGAAGGGTGAAGCGAACACGCTCGGAAATGTCCGCGCAGCAAGCCCAGACGAGTCAAGGTGTGGGCGATCAGAGCCACTTCCCCAAACCATGCAGGGAACGAAGGGATCGGCGAAGCATCGGTCTGAAGAGTCACTGAGGAAGGATTGTCCGTACTCATGCGCTCTCCCGTCTCTGTGTTTCCTGCTCGATCAGTAGGAACTGAACGAGTGTCAAGAAGGCTTCATCCTCTCACATGAGGGAGCCATCATCTCAACACGCTTTCAGTATGACATATACGACCTGCTCTCCACCAAAGGCCGCTTTCTCTTTCTCTGCTCGCTTGCTTCTCTCTCGTTGCGTATCCCGTGGGTCTTTTGCTAGCGCGTGCCTTTCGCCTGAGAGCACTTGACTTCCAGGCGTTTTTTCTTTATCACATCGTGCCAGATATGCTCGTTTCGCATGGTATCGCGACGGTTTCAGCGGATAGTGTCGAGCAGTTACATCTCTGAAGCACGTATAATAGAATAAGGAAACAAGAGAAAGGGAAATTACTATGAAAGTGGAGATCTGGTCGGACGTTGTCTGCCCCTGGTGCTATATTGGCAAGCGCCAATTTGAGTCGGCATTAGCCCGCTTTGAGCATCGTGATCAGCAGGAGGCTGACACCTGCGATGACGATACCTGCGCCACCTCGTGAGAACAAGGATCGCTATGAAACTTGCAACCCGACCTGTTCCTTCAGAGCCGCCAGAGCCGCAAAGTAAAGCGCTCCGGCTCCCAGCATTGCTGCTCTTCTTTATCTTATGTGGACTCCTGCTCTTCGTTATTCTGCTGGCGGTGAGTTTCGGCTCAACCGCTATTCCGTTGCCGACGATTGCACAGATTCTGCTCAATGCCACGGGGCTGTTCCACCTCCCACGTACCTGGGACCCCACCTTCGAAGTGATCGTCCTGCAGGTGCGCATGCCCGTCGTGGTCGGAGCCGCACTGGTGGGCGCGGCACTCGCGACCTCGGGCGTCCTGTTCCAGGGCATACTGCGCAACCCTCTGGCCGATCCCTACCTGCTCGGAACCTCCTCGGGCGCGGCGCTGGGCGCGGCGATCGCATTTGCCTTGCCGTTCGATACGATCTTCCTGGGACCCCTGTTCACACTGACGCCCCTGCTGGCGTTTGTCGGGGCGCTAGTTACAGTAATGCTGGTCTATCTCCTGTCGCGCACGGATGGGCATACACCTGTCGTCACGTTGTTGCTGGCGGGAGTCGTCGTCAATGCCGTATTGATCGCGTTCCAGACTCTTATTTTGACACTCAGTGCCAACGCGCGATTTGGCATCCAGGCGCTCTTCAACTGGCTCTCCGGCGGCATCGCTGTGACGAGCTGGCAGCCGGTTTTGATCGTGGGCGCCATCATTATCTTTGGCATCGCCTGCTCGCTGGGTTTCACAGGCATTCTCGACACGTTTGCGCTGGGCGAGGAGAGCGCGTCGCACCTGGGGCTGCATGTCGAGTGGTACAAGCTCTTCTTTATCGTGCTGGCATCGCTCATGACCGCTGCCGCCGTTTCTATCAGCGGACTGATCGGCTTTGTGGGCCTGGTGATGCCTCACGTCATGCGCCTGCTGCTGGGACCGAAGCATCGCCTGTTGCTACCAGCTTCAACACTTGGCGGGGCGATCTTTCTGACTCTGGCTGATCTACTGGCACGTACTATTATCGCGCCCGCCGTCCTGCCCGTGGGCATCTTCACCGCCCTGGTGGGAGCGCCGTTCTTTTTATTTCTCTTGCGCCATAACAAGCGCGCGTACAGGTGGTAAGGATGAGAGAAGAGATGAGGGAGGCCGCGCCGTTGTTGGAGGTGCGCGCTATCTCCTTTGGCTATCAACACAAGACGCTCCTCTACGCGCTTGGATTGAGCGTGCAGCGCGGCGAGATGGTGGGCTTGCTGGGACCGAACGGCTCCGGCAAGACGACGCTGCTGCGCCTGCTCAGTGGAGTTCTGCAACCTCAGCAGGGAAAGATCCTATTGGGGGGACGCGATCTGCGCGCGTGGGGACGCCGTGGCGTGGCGCGGCGTATTGCTGTGGTGCCGCAGGAGCTACACACGCCCTTTGCCTTTACCGTCGAGCACATGGTAAGCCTGGGCCGCACGCCCTTTGTCAGGCCGTTTCTGGGCTCACGGAACAGGCAAGATCAGGAGGTCGTACAGGCCGCCATGCTCTCGGCTGATATCGCGCCCCTGGCCGGGCGCATCTTCAACGAACTGAGCGGCGGTGAGCGGCAGCGGGTGACGATTGCGATGGCGCTGGCACAGCAACCATCCCTCCTCCTGCTCGACGAGCCGACCTCACATCTCGACATAAAATATCAGATCGAGACGCTGGAACTGGCGCAGAAGCTCAACCGCGAGCAGGGTGTAACGATCATCGCCGCCATGCACGATCTGAACCTTGCCGCGCGCTACTTCCCGCGCCTGTTGCTCTTCCAACGCGGCATTGTGTCCGACGCCGGCCCCGCCGAAGTGCTGGAGCCGGGCCTGCTCAGTCGCGTCTACGGCGTCGATGTACAGGTGGGCATCCTGCGGGGCGCCGAGCATCTAAGCGTCCTGCCGCCTGACGAGAAGGGTAAGGGGCGCAGTCATGCTCTCCAGCCCCAGGTCCACGTCATCGCCGGCGGAGGGTCCGGCGCACTCCTGATGCGAGCGCTCGCCGATCTGCACATTCCGTTCGCGACGGGAGCGCTGAACATCGGGGATAGTGACCACACGCTGGCGTTGCGCCTAGCCGCTGACATCATCACCGAACAGCCCTATGCTCCGATCGCGCCTGAGACGCTAGCGCGCGTGCAAAACAGCCTTGCCCATGTCGAGGTCCTCCTCCTGTGCCCAACGCCTATCGGCCCAGGCAACCTGCCGCTATTGCAGGAGGCCGTGCGCTTCTCCGCCAGTGGACGTTCCGTCGTCTTGCTCTCTCCTCCCGGCGTCGAGACCGTGTGCGCGCCCACGCAGCCGGTGCAGATGGATGATGGAGCACTGCGCGGTATGGCGGTGCGTGATTACACCGGTGGTGAAGCGACACGCCTGGTCACTCAGCTCTTACGCCAGGGTGCGGTCATGGCAGGATCGGTCGGGGAGGCACTTGAGATCGTGAAGAAACAGCTCTCCCAAATGGGCCAGACCCCTCGCCTTTGACGAAAACTCAGCAGAAAGCGGCCAAAGTCGCCGGAAAATAACTTGCACCTGTGGGATAAATATGATATCGTTAGTGTAGTTTGAAGAAAGTTGAGTTATCTGATCAACCAGATAATGTATCGGACTTTCAAACCGCATGAACGTGTCAAGGTGATATTTTTCATGTAAAGTTAGGAGCAAATGTATGGCTGAGAACAAAGGATACGCTCGACCAGAGGCACTGGTAGACGCGGACTGGGTACAGGCGCATCAGAACGATCCAAAGGTACGCTTGATCGAAGTTGACGTTGATACCAAAGCATATGATCAGGGTCACATCCCTGGCGCGGTTGCCTTCAACTGGCAAAAGGATCTGCAGGAACAGATCGTGCGCGCCCCCGTCAGCAAGGCGCGCCTGGAAGAGTTGCTGAGCATCGCAGGAGTAGATAAAGACACTACTATCGTGCTCTATGGCGACAATAACAACTGGTTTGCGGCCTGGGCGCTCTGGATTCTCAAGTACTACGGACACGACGATGTACGCCTGCTGGATGGCGGGCGCGTGAAGTGGCTCGCCGACAAGCGCGAGATCACTACTGTGATTCCTTCCTATCCCAAGACCAACTATCAGGCCGAGGAGCCAAACACCGTAGTGCGCGCATTACGTGACCAAGTAATCGCTTCGATCGGTAAGGCTGGCATCGCCCTGGTCGATGTCCGCTCCCCCGCGGAGTACAGCGGCGAACTGCTCGCCCCTGCCAATCTGCTCCAGGAGGGCGCGCAGCGTGGCGGCCATATCCCTGGCGCCGCCAACATTCCCTGGGCGCAGGCGGTACGCGAGGATGGTACATTCAAACCTTCCGATGAGCTAACGAGCCTGTACCAGGGGAAGGGTATTACCCCTGAAAAAGAGATCATCGCCTACTGCCGCATCGGCGAGCGCAGTAGCCATACCTGGTTCGTGCTGAACTACCTGTTGGGGTACAATCATGTGCGCAACTACGACGGCTCCTGGACCGAGTGGGGCAGCCTGATCGGTGTGCCGATCGAGAGGTAAGCAAAGGACAAGGTGCAACAGCGTCGTTGCACCGACCGCTTGACCTCCTTTTTTCTCATTATCTATCCTATACTCATCTGCAGATCCTCATGTCACTACTCATTTCGGTCTCCGCAACAATTGCCAAACGTCCATAAACGTTGTATTCTACATTTATAATTTCAGGCGCTAGAACATCTGTATATATGTGATCGTGTGTAGAAAACCGGTATAGTCTTCATAAAAAAAGGGGCGCCAGAGGGTAAATAAGTTATGACCGATGAAGAGAAAGCGGTAGTGACCCTGCGCCTGCCGTCGACATTGAGCGCCTATAGTGGCGGGAAGAGCCAGATCGTGTTGCAGGCTGATACGGTGGAGCAGATGCTGACGCTGTTGGCGCAGCAACATCCGCGCGTGTGGGAGCGCCTGTGCACGGAGCAGGGCCATGTCCGCGCTCACGTCAAGATTTTTGTCAACAATGAGGTGATCAGCGGCACCGATGGCCTGCAGATACGGCTGAAATCGGGCCAGGAGGTCATTGTACTGCCAGCCACTTTTAGCGTATAGACCAACAGAGTTACTATGCTTGCTTAATCTGACCGTATATGGCCTGGTGCGTGTCTATAAACTGCCAGCTTCCCAGGGGCCAGTAGACCAGAACCGCTTTTCCCACGATATAATCTTTAGGCACAAAACTCCAGGTGCGCGAGTCGTCGTCGATTGCTCGATTGTCGTTGAGCACAAAATATTGATTGGGTGGCACTTTCCAGGCGTTGGCGACGGGATTGGTCGGCGTCTTGATGTATGGTTCGTTCAGCAGAATGCTGTTGATTTTAATGGTGATGCTATCCATCTGAATGGTATCGCCCGGCAGGCCGATGACGCGCTCAATAAAGTCCTGACTGGTGTTGCGGGGTGAGTGGAAGACGACGACATCACCTCGTTCGATGGTGCGGAAGAGGTAGGCCGTTTTGTTGACCATGACGTACTGGTTGGCGGTGAGGCCCGGCTGCATGCTGGAACTCTCCACATGATAGCTTTGAATGACAAAGCGGATGGCGATCAATATGAGGAGCGTGAGTGCGGCTATTTCAACGATTTCTCGTGCCAGATGTGAACGTTTCACTAGCAGACCTCGCCTGAATAATGTATTTTCTCCTGTAAAAAATGGTTCTCGGTGATGGTATCCTGTCCTGAAGAGCAGTATAGCGAAGCGGTTGTGTAAACACAAGAAATAGAGTGAAAATGGGAAAAAGGTGGTATGGCAATGATTTTTTGTTAACCTGTATGGACTTTTCAGGGCTTCATGGCTCGCCAGTTGCTTGCTACATATCTGCCCTGAGATGTCTATTACGTACTCAGAGAGTGCGAGCCAGCTATGAGAGCCGAACCTCTTTTCCTGTGCGTGCCGATTCATAGGTGCCCAGGATGATCTCGACGAGATGGCGCGCCCCGTAGCCGTCGAGGAGCGGCGTCCCGTTCTCACGGACGGCGCGGATCATATCGGCGATCTGCTGAGCGCCGGTCGAGATGGTTGCCGGGTCCGATGCGCCCGCTGTCGCATGATCTTGATGCCAAAGCGTAGTTTTGCGGTCATTCGGTTTCCTTCTTCCTATTGGTTGGATTTTGAGATACTGTAGCTCACCTCATCTAGAAAGGTCTCAAGGATGTGGGCTCCCTGCCCAGGGCTCCCGTCGATGAGCAGCAAGAAACAGGTGCGTCCCTGCTCGATCATTGCTTGCCAGGTGCTGACCGCCTGGGCACGCAGGAAGGTATCGCTGTACGTGCCCAGCAGGCTCTTTTCGTGCTCGCGAGACAGGACGCGCAGGCTGACCAGGTAAGGTGGACCATCCATCTCGCTCTGTTCCGTCGAATGATAGTCGGCGGGCGCGACGCGTACCTTGACGGGGACGCCCAGCCGCTCATTGCCGATATGGTGCCAGCGGGCGGCAACGCTCTGACTCGCCTCGCGGGAAACATCACCATTGAAGGTGAAGTCGAGATAGCCGAGGCGTTCCTGCCCATCCTGGACGAACTGTTGTAGCACACTGGCGAATACAGAGGCCGGCGATCCATGTAGCGCTACATCGGTTGGTGCCAGCAGCGTCAGGTGCTCACCTGCGACGGTCGCTTGCCAGTCCTGCACGGCCTGTAGTGGATCGGGCAGGGCGCGCAAGGCACGGGCGCGGGCTTTGTAGTTTTCTACGGCTGGTTGGCCCGCGAAAGTAATGTTGTGCAGGTAGCCGTAGAGGGCCATGCTGAGCTGCCAGCCGAGAAAGCTTGCCGCGACGGCTGCCAGGCGTTCATGCGGCTCCTGTCCTGTCAGATAGGGCAGGGAGAGCGTATAGAAAGCGTCATCCTGGGGCGTTGCGCCGGTTACGACGCGCACGTGCAGTATGTCGTCGCCGTAAAAACCGGGCGCTTGAGGCTGTAGTGGTTGCTCGTCGAAGACAACGACACCTTCGCCGCCCTTACCGAGGCTCTCCTCCATCAGTTGTGCTATCCAGGCGACGAGTGCACTCCATCCTTCCGGCATCTTTAGTAACAGGCGACACGCTCCGGCGACGCTCGCTGTGTAGAGCGCGGCGGCCAGTTGGACGAATGGATGCTCGTCTGGTGCGCTGGTGGCGAGATCAAGATCGTAGTACTGCCATGCCTTGCTGAGCACGGCGCGCAATTGCCCCGTCGCGTCGTTCTCGCGGGTGAGATAGAGGGCCGCCGGGAGCAGAAATACGCGCGTCGTTGGTGCGCTCATGCGACCGCCCGTCCCGGTCCCGCGATCGAGCTGCAAGGGACGGCTCGGCGCCTGGCGCTCCCTGGCGAACTGATCGAGATACGAACCGGGCAGGGTCATGACCAGGAGGTGTTCGGCGGGCGTGATCCCCGCTTGCTCTAGCAGTTCAACGAACCATGTGAGATGGGTGATCGGCTCCTCGGAGGTCATGCCCATCGAGACGCCGACCATCATCACATCGTCAAACAATGTGTGTAGAAAGGCGTGGGTTGTATCAGTGGATGGTAGTGGGAGTTGCTTGCTCTGAGCTATGCGGCGCACAATAGCGTTCAGCGCCGCCGGATCGGTGCTATCGAGGGGATAGATCGCGATGCCCTGGTCGCCGCTGCAAAAGCCGAGCTCGTCCAGGACGCGCACGGTGATGATCGAGCCACCCATGCCGGCCCAGATCAGGTGACGAATGCCACTCCGCCACAGTTCGCGCGCCTCTTCCTCAACCTCTTCCAGCAACGTGTTGTCCGCCGGCAGGCGCGCCACGCCCTCAACCCAGTCCAGCTTTAACACGCCGTTCTCACTGCCCAATTCGGCCATCTTGCCATCGCGACGCCGCAACTGACCGACGGCATCCTCCTCCAGGAGCCGTGTCAGCGTCGCGGTATTCCACAGGACATCATCACTATCACGCATGGAAAGGGTCCTCCTTCAGAAGTGTAGCCTGTGATCTATGATGGGATCACACGCTGTTCCCATTGTTCCTTGAGAACGACCAGCGCCAGATCAACCTCGGAGATAAGGTCGCGCCAGTTGCACTCAATAGAGATGCGCTGATCGTAGCCACTGCGCTGCAGGACAGAGAAGTAGGGGCGGAAGTCTTCGCCATGCTGTCCCGGTGCCGTGCGTCCCTGCTGCTCGGCCACGTGCACATGTGAGAGTAGCGGTATCCAGAGTGAGAGCGTCTCGGGCGCTTCACGGTTGCAGAGCATATGGTAAATATCGGCCAGCAGACGCGCGCCGGAGTCCGTAAGGCGAGAAACGAGCGCGCCGCCCTCCGCGACGGTATTCAGCGTATTGGTCTCCTCGTAGCGCAGCGGCTCAAGCACGATCTGCACGCCATGATCACGCGCCCAATCGCTCCAGCACGCCAGGTGTTCGCCGATCTGGCTCACCGCGTCGGCAATATCATATCCAGGAGGACAGGCCCGTGCTTTGCCACAGCCAAAGACGATGATGCGTATACCCGCCTGCTCGGCGCGTTGCAGGGCCGTCTTGATGTAGCGCGCTACACGTAGAGTGTCTACCTGTTGCGTCGGCGTTGCCACCAGGACAAGGTCGGCGGGCAACAGCGAGTTGGCGACTTCAATTGGAACAGGCAATGCTCGTGCGGCCTTCAGTTGCTCCTGAAAATACACCTGTGATCGTTCGGGTGCCAGGAAACGTTGCACGTTCTCCTCAAGATAATCGAAAGAAATGCTGGTCAATAGGGTGACCTCTCGCAATGGAGCGCAGATGCCGAAACGCATCGTTTCTTCCTTCTTTCTAGTGAGTGGGTAATGGACAGGCGACATATGCATGCTTGCTAGACGTGTATGGCATAGGCGAGCAGTTTCTTGCGCATATAGATGTAGCATATCATATCGCGGCGTGCAATCGCCATGGATATGGGGGAAACAAGGCGAGCGAGAGAAGAAGGCGTCGTGCCATACCCTGAGAGGTTTGCGCTCATGACGCGTCAGAACATGATGCGTGACGCCATCTACGGAAAGTGTACAGGTTTATGTGTAACAGGGCAATAGGACGGCATGGACAACTACCCCACTACTATGCAACATGTAGCGTAACAGATGATAAATGTAGAATGCCCCATTTCTTCCTTTCCTCGTGGCCATCATTCGTCCTCCCTTGCCCATTTGTGGTTAAATATCTTTGCAGGAGCCTACCCGAACATATTTCATGGTACCTGTCAGGACTATAAAACTATCGACCAGGGATCAGTCCGGCATTTTTTAAGGAGGAATAGCAATGGCGCTTTCGTTTCCAACTATAGTGTTGCGTCTGGGTCTGGCGCTCGTCCTGGGTGCTATCATCGGATTGGAGCGCGAGAGCCGTGAGCATGAAGCCGGAATGCGCACCAATGCCTTGATCGCACTCGGCTGTTCACTCTTTACGATCATCTCAGCCGATGGCTTCACAGATCTGCTGGGGCAGCCACATATCCAGCTCGATCCTACGCGTATCGCGTCCTACGTGGTTGCGGGCATTGGCTTCCTGGGCGGAGGTGCTATCTTTGTCATGCAGGGGAAAGGGCGGATCAAGGGGATCACCACAGCGGCGGCTATCTGGGTCGTTGCGGCGATCGGCATGGCATGTGGGGCCGGTCTGCTCTGGGTCGCAGTCTTAGTCACCGTCTTTGCCTTGATCGTCCTGGTCCTGCTGCGTTACGTCGAGCGGCTCCTCTCGCTGAGGGGAGCGCCCGAAGCGCAGCGCATCCACCTGGAAGCGACCGGGGCGAAGGAGCAACTGGTGAGCCTGGTCTACGATACCTGCGCTGGCAAGGAGCTCCTGGTACAAAGAATAGAAGTGCACGCGGTGCAGGGGGTCGAGTCGCTGGATGTTACCTGCATAAGTAGAGATGTGGAAAAGCTGGCCTACGCGGTTGATGCTCTGCGTGCTTTGCCCGGTGTGCAGGCTGTAGATGCAAGTCTGCGGGATGTGAAAAGAGAATATGTCTTCGTGAAAGACCTTCTGGGATCTTGATTCCTCTAATATTTCCAGGCGTGGTAGAATAAGGCGTCCTCTGCCAGCTATCGTCGTCGCTTTGGAAACATACATGAGGTATTGTGTGACTGAGATATTGAATATGGGCCAGACCCGACCCGCTATCGACCTGGCAGCGGATTATTCCTCCTCCATCCCGGCGCTCCTGGTCCTGGGAGCTGGTCCCAAGGCGATTGCCATCGCGGCCAAAAGGGCAGCGCTCAAAAAGATGGGCTATGCGGTGCCACGGCTGGTCATCGTTGACAATAAGGGCATTGTTTCGAACTGGTCCGGGCGCGCCGGTTTTACGGACGGGCGACAACTGCTGGGCACGCGCCCCGAAAAGGACATTGGTTTCCCATATTCCTCTCTCAGTTGGGGCAACAAGCTGATGAACAAGGCCGTCGCGAACCAGATGCTGCTGCTCTCCTGGCCGAGCTATCTTATTCATGAAGGGAAATACGCGGATTGGGTAGACCGGAGCCGCTCGCGCCCAACGCATAAAGAGTGGGCGGGCTATCTCCAGTGGGTCGCGGCCAAAGTTGGCATCGACGTAGTGCAGGCCGAGGTCTACGGCATCGGGTGCAGCGAAGACAATACACAATGGCAGCTTGCCTGTAGATCGATTATGGATGGCACGGAGCTGACCCTGCAAGGGGATGGACTCGTCATGACGGGTCCCGGCACGCCGATTACCATACCAGGCCAGCCTGTGCAGCACCCGCGTGTGATGGATGGCAGCTCTTTCTGGTTGAGGGTCGACGAATTTGCACGCATGCGCGGGACGACGCGGCCCCTGCACATCGGCGTCATCGGCACGGGCGAGACCGCAGCGGCTGTCGTGATAGCCCTGGTGAACGCCCTCGACGATACCTCTTATATCGAAGTGGTGAGCCGCTACGGCGTACTCTACTCGCGGGACGAGGGGTTCGGCGAGAATAGATTGTTCTCCGATCCCGATGGCAGGCTGGCGCGCATGGAGGGTGGACACGAGCACATACTGAAGTGGACCGGCCTGACCGAGGGCGACAGGCGCGAGTTTGTACGGCGCACCGATCGCGGCGTCTTCTCCGTGCACGCGATGGACGAGGTGAACCGCGCCGAGAATGTGCGCTCGATCGTGGGCGCGGCCCGGAGCATACGCGCGACCGACGAGTGCGTATTCGTCGACATGGAGTACGACGGAAGGATGGAGCGTGACCAGTACGATTATGTCATCGTAGCGATCGGCTTCAACTCGCTCTGGTTCACCGACCTGCTCGACGAGCAAACGCGCGCGCGCCTGAGGGCAGTCACGAATAACCTGGAGCGCAAGGCCATCGAAGAAGCGATCGAAGAAGATCTCTCTGTGCGCGACTTCAGACCGCGCCTCCATCTCCCGATGCTGGCGGGCGTCGCCCAGGGGCCGGGCTTTCCCAACTTGAGCTGTCTCGGCCTGCTCGCGGACCGCGTGCTGGGACCTTATGGTGTCGCGATGCCTCTCAATCGATAGCTAGAGCAGCGAGTTGCCAGGCACTCGGGAGGCATTGTCTGTATAGAATGAAAAAAGCTTAGATAAATCTGGAGAAATCCTATGCATATACAGCAGGGCGAGACCGGCTCTCGCAAGCAAGCGTCCAGGCAGATCGGTGCCTCTCCCTTCACCTTTGCCTATCGTACCATCGCGCATGAAGGGCATCCCGAGCGCAACGAAGACACCCTGCTGGTCGATAGACACCGTGGCCTGGCGGGAGTCTTTGATGGTGTGGGTGGATCAAGCGCGGGAGCAGTCGCCTCTCAACTCGGTGCGCGCATAATGCGCCGGGTCTGGAGGCGCATACTGTCACAGGCAGCGAACGGCTCAGACCTGCTGGTATTGAACAACGAACTCGATGTGCAGTCTCTCTTGCAACAGCTTTTTGAGCAGGCGCAGGCCGCCATTAGCGACGAAGGGGAGCGCAGGGCAAAAGAGGCTGCGCAAGAGAATTACAGCTACCCTTCGACAACAGCGGTTGTGGCCGCGCTCTGCAAGCAGGCTGACGAGAAGAGCTACGTCCTGGGGTACGCCCATGTGGGGGATAGCCGGGCCTATCTCTTGCGCCAGGGAGAGCCGCTGCAGCGCTTGACGGTTGACGACGGATATTTCCTGCTGAAAGTGCAAGACGACACGATTAGCGAGGAGGCCGCTTCACGCATCGACCAGGCGACGGACACCGATCAGCTCTCCGACAAAGAACTCGCCATCTTTGAGAGGCGCAACGGCATCACACAGAGCATGGGCCACTTTACGATGAAAAAAACGTCGCTCACGATCCATACCGCGCAGACGACCATCCTACCCGGCGACCGCATCTTGCTCTGCAGCGATGGCATCCACGATAATCTGACGGATGCCGAGATCGAGTCGATCTTGCGGCGCGGAGCCCGCACGACTGTCGCCCGCCACCTCGTCCAGCGCGCGCTCGATCGCTCACGCGAGGACTGCCTGCGCGCCAAGCAGGACGATATGAGCGCCGTTATCATTACGTGCAATGGGTGAACTGTTTAAGAGGGAGCTCTAAGTTCTGAAATTTCAGCATCTTTCCAGGATATTCGGTCATTATGCTGCGGAGGTTCTGCTTATGCACTGGTTCAAGGGAGATATGTTGAAAGCTGGTATTGCCATTGTAGGCATGCTGCTTTTCCTTGTACTCATGGTATGGATTCCAGTATCAGCAGCTGGCGCACGTGGTAGAGTGTCTGGGCTCGCTACGCCAGTGACGGTAACAGTGCGGACAACACCGACTGAAGATGCAACGGTTACTGCATTGAATAAAGAGAAGCTCAAAGAAGATGTAGCCCAACAGCAGCATACGTGGGATAATTGGCTCTGGAGTAACGCGGCGGCGATCCTCTCCAGTTTCCTCTCGACCCTCGTGATTGTCATCGGCGCACTTTTTGGTCTGTGGCGTTGGCGTTGGGATCGACGAGATGCGCAAGACAAAGAGTTGAAAGACCGACAAAATGAACGGGAAAAACGAGCGGAAGAACGTTTCCAGTCGGCTGTAACGGGGTTAGGCGACGAAAAAGAAGGGGCCAGGATCGGGGCAGCTATCCTCCTACGAACCTTCCTTCGTCCAGGCTACGAGCAGTTTTACATCCAGACCTTTGATCTTGCCGTTGCTAATTTACGTCTTCCAAGAACTTCTGACCTACCCAAAAATTCAGATGCCCCCCAACCGCTCACCACACTCAGCCATGCATTGATTGTGGTCTTCAAAGAAGCCTTTCCCCTTGCCCGGAGTCTGAGCAAAGGAAGTCCTCAACCCCTCGATGCAAGCGGTATCCAACTAGATAATGCATCCCTCAAGGAGGCTGACCTGAAACATGCGCGAATGCCACAAACGTCCTTGCGAAAGGCTGATCTGAGCGGGGCCGATCTGACAGGGGCCGACCTCAGCAGGGCTAATCTGAGCGGAGCTAAGCTCAGCAAGGTTAAGCTGAGGAAAGTCAATCTGAGCGGAGCTAAGCTCGGCAGGACTGATCTGAGTGGAGCTAACCTCAGCGAGGCCAAGCTCAGCAATGTGGTTTTCTTCGGGGCTAACCTCAGCGGGGCCGATCTGAGCGGGGCCGATCTCAGTAAGATAAACCTTGAAGATGTTCTATTCCTGAAACATACCAACTTGCATAGAGTCAAAGGACTGACGAAAGAGCAGTTAGCAGCCTGTAAAGCCAAAGGTGCCATTATTGATGAAGACCTGACGACCAGTTCATCCCAGTCCACCGTTACACCTCCCCTACCATTGTAAAGTAACGACGCGCAAGCCCCATCGGCTACACCTGCTTAAGTACGTATATTCATTATTCGGATCGATATCGATTTTCTTTAATCTAAAACCCTATATAGGGGCCGGGCTGTTAATACCATTCTTGACAAATGACCGACGGTCAGTATATAATTGACCCATAGTCATTATGACTCATGGTCATTTAGCGAATCGAGAGCAAGAAGGTAACGCAAGCATGGGAGCTCGTAGTATTCGTCGTCGTGCGGTCGACGAGGAGCAGAAAGAGGAACGCAGGCGAGCGATTCTGGAGGCTGCATGGCAGTTATTTCAGAACACTCCTTACGATGCACTCACGATCGCTGACGTTGCGGAGGAACTGCATCTGGCGAAGGGGACGGTTTTTCTCTACTTCAGGACGAAGGAGGCGCTTTTCCTGGCGATCGTGGAACAGCAACTGATGGATTGGTTTGCCGAAGTCGATGCTGGCCTGGCCTCTATGGCGGCTCCGGCTGATATTCCGCAGGTAGTAGAGATGGTATGTCGCGCTCTAGAGGCGCGTCCTGGACTTGTGCGCTTGCTCGCGATTCTGCATACCCTGCTAGAGCGCAATATCGAGCTCGCAGAAGCGGTTCACTTCAAACACTTTTTGTTAGCACATCTTACACAAACAGGAACGCTGCTAGAAAAGCGGCTGCCTTTCCTGGCTCCAGGAACGGGCGCGCATCTGCTCCTGCAGAGCCACGCCATGGTGATCGGTTTCTGGCATCTCTCCGATCCTTCACCCGTGGTCCGCGAGGCATTGCAGCGACCGGAGCTACGCATGTTTGATCTTCAATTTGTCCCGGAGTTTTCTAATGCGCTCCAGGCACTACTGTGCGGCCTGGAGTCTACCTCACAGACGATATCCCAACAGGGGGGACAGGAATGAAATACTTTGTGACAGGCGCGACAGGCTTCGTTGGAAGCCATGTAGCGCGCCAGCTTATCGCCGCGGGACATGAAGTCGTTGCGGTGGTACGTACACCCGCGAAGGCCGGCGATCTCGCCGATCTGGGTGTCGTCATTCACCAGGGCGATGTGACCGAGAAGGAGAGCATGCGCGCACCGATGCAGGGCGTCGATGGCGTCTTCCATATCGCCGGCTGGTACAAGATCGGTGTCAAGGACAAGACACCCGGCGAAAAGATCAATGTGCAGGGAACGCGCAACGTATTAGAACTGATGAAAGAGCTCGGTATCCGTAAAGGCGTCTACACCAGCACGCTCGCCGTCAACTCGAACACACATGGTAAGCTCGTCGACGAAAGCTATCACTATACCGGCCCGCACCTGAGCGAGTACGACCGCACCAAGTGGGTCGCGCACTACGAAGTTGCCGAACCGATGATCGCCGAAGGTCTGCCGCTCACCATCGTTATGCCCGGCCTGATCTACGGACCGGGCGACACCAGCAGCGCGCGCACGACCTTCCTCCAATACTTACAGCGCAAGCTGCCGTTCATCCCCACTGTCACCGCTTATTCCTGGGCGCATGTCGATGATATCGCCCGTGGACACATTCTGGCGATGGAGCAGGGAAAGTCCGGCGCGAGCTATATCATTGCCGGACCAACGCATACCCTGGCCGCGGCGATGAAGCTGGCCCAGCACATCACGGGCGTTCCGGCACCGCGCGAGGTCCCACCCGCCATGGTCAAAGCGGCTGCGGCGTTCATGAGCGTCGCAGAGAAAGTGGTTCCGGTCCCCGACGAGTACAGCGCCGAGTTTTTGCGTGTCAGCGCTGGCGTCACCTATATCGGAAGCAACGCCAGGGCCAGGCGCGAGCTCGGTTACAACCCGCGTTCTCTAGAGGTAGGATTAACCGAGACGCTCCATCACGAAATGGAACTCCTGGGAATGAAGGTAGCGAGCGCCGTTTATGGATTAAGTGCTGAGCGATGAGGTTGGTGCGTGGTATGTTTGCATATAAGCAGTGACTATCTCTTCGGGTGAGGTGTCAATGTGGTCAAGAGCCAGGAATTAAGTCAAACGACAATATCACGAAATATATGGTATCATAGTTGCGTGAGTAGGCAAGATTCCGTGAAACTGTTATATTGCTCCTGTCTGTAGTGCGATACTTACTGATGACATTCTTTCGCAACAGAAGGGGTCGTGCTGCGCCTACGTTTCTCGAAACGGGAGGGAAGATCCTCCATCATTCCCTCATGAAGCAAATAATGCAAACCTACAAGCCGAAGAAGACGCTTTCTGTGTCGGAGTGTAAGCAGATAGTGTGCCAACGTTCTGGGAAATTTGAAAAATTTCCCTCATAGCTTGTATGAGAGGTTAACATCTCGAAAGTACCAGTGAGAGGAGCACATGTATGACTACCCGGGTAGAAGCAATACCTATCGACCAGCTCAGTATCAATACCATTCGTACACTCTCCATGGATGCCGTCCAGGCGGCCAATTCCGGGCATCCTGGTACACCAATGGCTCTGGCTCCCTTAGTCTACTGCCTCTGGCAGCGGAGGCTCAGGTTTGATCCTGACAACCCCATCTGGGTGAACCGTGACCGCTTTGTGCTCTCAGCCGGTCATGCCTCGATGCTGCTCTACAGCATCCTGCATCTGACAGGCGTCAAAGCAGTCAATGCGAAATATGAACGTCTGGGTGAATTATCGGTCAAGCTGGAGGACATTGAGCACTTTCGCCAACTCGAGAGCAAATGCCCTGGTCATCCCGAATATCGCTGGACCTCGGGCGTCGAGACGACCACCGGTCCACTCGGTCAGGGGGTCGCCACTAGTGTTGGGATGGCCATTGCCGGGCGCTGGCTGGCCGAGCACTTCAATCGCCCGGGCTTCGAGATGTTTCATTACGACGTCTATGCACTCGGCGGAGATGGGTGCATGATGGAAGGGATCAGTGGTGAGGCGGCTTCCCTTGCCGGTCATCTCAAACTCTCCAACCTGTGCTGGATCTACGATAACAACCGCATTACCATTGAAGGCCGGACCAGTCTGGCCTTTAGTGAGGATGTGGCTACGCGCTTCATCGCCTATGGCTGGAATGTGACGCGCGTGGGAGATGTGAATGACCTGGAGATGTTGGAGCGAGCTTTTCAGATCTTTAAAGAGACGCACGATCGCCCCACGTTGATCATTGTGGATAGTCATATTGGCTACGGAGCGCCGCATAAACAAGATACGAGTGAGGCTCATGGCGAGCCGCTTGGCGAGGAGGAGATTCGCCTGGCGAAGCGCTACTATCATTGGCCGGAGAACGAAAAATTCCTGGTGCCTGACGGGGTGCGAGAGCATTTCCAGGAGGGGATAGGCAAGCGTGGGGCTCAACTCTACACGGAGTGGTCTGCCCTCTTCGAGTCCTACCAGGAGCACTATCCAGAGCTTGCAGATCAACTGCGCAGGATCCAGTGGCGTGAATTGCCGGATGGCTGGGATCGTGACCTACCGTCGTTTGCCCCCGATCCTCGTGGTATTGCCACACGGGAGGTCTCAGGCAGAGTGCTCAATGCTCTTGCTAAAAATGTTCCCTGGCTGGTGGGTGGCGCTGCTGATCTTGCGCCATCGACCAAGACGCGCCTGACCTTCGAGGGCGCTGGCGATTTTGAGGCGAATAACTATGCTGGCCGCAACCTGCATTTCGGTGTGCGCGAGTTGGGGATGGGTGCCGTCCTCAATGGGTTAGCACTGGCGAAGGTACGCCCCTTTGGGTCAACTTTCCTGATCTTCAGTGATTATGCCCGTGCAGCCATTCGACTGAGTGCCTTGATGGAAATCCCCGTCATCTACATTTTCACTCATGATTCGATTGGGGTTGGTGAGGACGGGCCTACCCATCAACCAGTAGAGCAGCTAGTTTCCCTGCGTGCCATCCCCGGACTTATCGTGTTACGCCCGGCTGACGCCAATGAAGCCGTGGAAGCCTGGCGCGTAATCATGCAATTGCATCATGAACCAGCCGCTCTTGTCCTCTCGCGACAAGCACTGCCCATCGTTGATCGCTCTATCTACGCACCAGCCACTGGTGTCGCTCAAGGGGCCTATATCCTGGCAGAGGCAGATGGTGGCAAGCCGGAGGTCCTGCTCCTGGGGACCGGCAGCGAGGTGGCGCTGTGTCTGCAGGCCTACGAACAGCTCAAGCAAGAGGGGATCAGAGCGCGAGTGGTGAGTATGCCTTCCTGGGAATTGTTTGAGCGGCAACCTCAAGACTACCGGGACCACGTCCTGCCGCCAGACGTAACGGCGCGTGTCGCAGTGGAGCAGGCCTCGACCCTTGGCTGGGCTCATTACACCGGACTGAAGGGAACCGTCATTGGGATGCGAACCTTTGGCTCTTCTGCACCACTGAAGGATTTGCTGGTCAAGTTCGGGTTTACACCGGACAAGATTGTCAGTGCAGCCAGGGCACAACTTGCTTCACAGGGGTAACACCAGCTCTGGCCCTTCCCGCGTGCATGACGGGTGAAAAACCCGTCGCAAGCTACCGAGCCCTTAGCCCGTGTAGATAGGCGGGAAACCGACCTGTGTAAAGGAGCATCCTTGAGGTCGGTTTCCTTTGCCATTTGCGCTATCTCACGGTACGTTTCTTATCTGACGGATGACGTAATTGCTGAGCTAGCCCCCCTTTTGGAATGGTCTCGAAAAAGAGGTGCTTCTTGCAGTCGCCTCTGCTCCATCATAAGAAATTCGTAGTCCCAGCACTTGACAACTAATATTCCGACCTATATACTCGTAACAGAATAATCTGAAATAAATGATCACGACCAGATAATATCACATTGAATATACGCACGGAGGGATGAACGATAACGAAGCGCAAGGTGAACAATCCGCTCGCGCTGGTAGTGCTGTCATGCCTCGCGGAGCACCCGATGCACCCCTACGAGATGGCGACTACGATGCGCGAGCGAGGCAAGGACCAGAGTATCAAGCTCAACTATGGCTCGCTATATACGGTTGTCGAGGCGCTGCAGCAGCACAGGCTCATCGTCGCGCAGGAGACCGGGCGCGCGGGCCGACGCCCCGAGCGCACCGTCTACCGCCTGACCGACGCTGGCCGCATGGAGCTTATCGACTGGCTGAGCGAGCTTATCAGTACGCCGGTCAAAGAATACACGTGGTTCGAGGCGGGGCTCTCGCTCATCCCAGCGCTGCCGCCCGAGGATGCAGCCGCGCTCCTCACGCAGCGGTGCAACCGCCTGGAGATGGAGATCTCCCAGGGGCGCTCCCTCCTGCAGCTTGCCGCGCAGCGCGGGGTGCAGCGCCTGCATCTGATCGAGGGCGAGTACCTGCTAGCGATGCAAGAGGCGGAGCTTGCCTGGACGCGCCAATTCGCCGAAGCGATTCGGTCGGGCACGCTGGAGGGCATTGCCGAGTGGGTTAACTATAGTAACCGTAGTCCCGAATAGCAGCAAGAAAAAAGGAGCCGACAATGGCAGTGACACATAAGCCCTATAAGGGGCTACCGATGGAAGGCATCATCGCCACGTGGTACGCCAGGAACACGGCGAACGACGTGCGTGGAACCCGGAAATGCGCAAGCTCCATAGCTGACCGCCTCAAGCCAGGAGTGCAGGTGCTTGAGGTGGCCCCCGGTCCCGGATACCTGGCGATAGAAATTGCCAGGATGGGCGATTACAGAGTCTCGGGCCTCGACATCAGCCATTCCTTTATTCGCATCGCCAGCGAGAACGCGCGCAAAGCGGGTGTCAGCGTCGACTTTCGGCATGGAGACGCGGCGCACATGCCCTTTCCCGACGAGTCGTTCGATTTCGTGGTGTGTCGTGCCGCGTTCAAAAATTTTTCGGACCCGCTGGGTGCCCTCAATGAGATCCACCGCGTACTTGTGCATGGCGGTCAGGCATTAATCATTGACTTGCGCAAGGACGCGTCGCCCGCGGACATCGACGACGAGGTAGCTGGCATGCATATGTCGGCGTTGAACGCGAAGCTGACCAGATGGACATTCAGCGCGATGTTATTGAAGAGAGCCTACACCAGGGAAGCCATCGATACAATGGTCTCCCAGAGCCGCTTCGGGAAAGGTGAGATCGTGCAGGACGGCATCGGCTTCGAATTGCGCTTGACGAAGCAGCAATGAAGAAAATTGTGGTGTAAGATATTCCTGCACAACCCGAACGCGAGCACAGAGTAAAGGAACGAGAGGGCACGGAGGGTCGAATGAAACATCTTGTCGAGTTTCCCCTGGAAGGTGGCGGCAGCATTGTCGTCGAAGTCGACGAGCCTGAGAGCGAAGGAACCATTCGCGCGGCCCGTGGAGACACCATCGTCAAAGCGAAAGAGACGCTTGAAGAGGCGCTCAACAAGGTGTTGCCTGTGACAAAGAGCGTCGTCGAGAAACTGCGCAGCATCGGAAACCGTCCCGATGAGATTGAGATCAGCTTTGGAGTGAAACTGAGTACCGCCGCCGGTGCCATCATCGCCTCAGCTACTGCTGAAGCCAACTTCGATGTCACGATGCGCTGGACAGAGACACACAAAGAGACCACGACTTGATCCATCAGGCGAGTCCATCGCGGAACAGATCAGGTGGGTGTATCTGCGTATTCGTAGGCCCCGATGTCACACCTGTCCTCGTCACCGTCTGGTCGCTTCATGCCGCGCTGGTCGGTGGAGATGCCGTTGGGATGGCAGGCAGCAAGTGGGATTTGGTCGAGAGCGGTATCGCCCGTACCTGACAGCAATGCGTAGGTTCTGGTCGGGCCACCATGATCTTGCAGCGTCGCATGAGCACCAAACACCTGGGTGAGGTCTTTCACTACCCTATCTGTACTTTTCTGCTTGCTTGAAGCGAAGGTTGCGTCTGTAACGCCTTGGATCAGGTTATAGCCACCCGATGTAAGCGCGCCAGCAATATCTGAGCTGGTGCGAGCGCGATCACCAGCGACAATGCTGTTTTTCATCTGTACATGACTGGGAAGGGGTTTGCTGGTAGGTTGGCCATTGTTGCTGTAGTCATAGAAATAGCTTGTTTCAGCGGCAATATCACCACCTTTGGCTGCCGTGTTCCCATAGATGGTACAAAAGGTCATATCGGTTTTACTGCTCCAATCGATGATGCCACCGCCACTACTAGCAGCGGTATTCCCTGCTATGGTACTGTTGATGAGGGTGAGTATACCATTTGTGTAACTGCTGCTGTCGGGCCCATTGAGGTTGCCGAAATTAGCGATGCCGCCGCCGCCGCTGCCAACATTGGTGCTGCCGAAGCTACCGCAGTTGGAGGAGGAGGTGAAGTTGGGGTTGCCATCGCTGATGCTTCCGCCAGAAGTAGCATTGCCCGAGATGGTACTGTCGATGAGGGTGAGCGTGCTCGCTTGATTAGAGATGCCACCGCCACAGCCACCGCTTTTGTTGCTACTGCCAGAAGCGGTGTTACCTGAAATGGTACTATTGGTGATCTTGACTATGATACTGTTGGAATCGATGAAGCCGCTGCTGGAGATGCCACCGCCATTTCCGCCGCCCCCGCCACCGTTGCTGCTATTACCGTTAGTGGCATCTATACTGCCAGAAGCGGTGTTGTCTGAGATAGTACTGTTGGTGAGGGTGAGCGTGTTACTATTGTTGAAGCCGCTATTGCTGATGCCGCCACCGCTGCCACCGTTGTTGAAGGAGGGAGAGTTGCTTTTACTATTGTCGCCGCCAGAAGCAGTATTGTGCGAGACAGTGCTGTTGGTGAGGGTGAGCGTGCCGTCATTGCTGATGCCGCCACCACTACCACCGCCGTTGCTGTTACCGTTGGTGGCACCTACCCCCGCCGCAGCGGTATTGTACGAGACAGTGCTGTTGGTGAGGATGAGCGTGCCGTCATTGCTGATGCCGCCACCGCTTCCGCCACTACCATAGTAACCGTTTTGTAGGAGCGAAGGACCGCCGGAAGCGGTGTTGTGTGAGACAGTGCTGTTGGTCAGGGTGAGAAAATCATAATTGCTGATGCCGCCACCGCTGCCACCGCCGAAGTTGCCATTGCTGCTGGAAGAGGTGTTACCCGAGACGATGCAGTTTCTGAGGGTGAGCCTGCCAAAATTATTGATAAAGCTCGTGAAGGGGTTGGGGTATGCGTTCTTGATCGTGCTATCCTTGAATGCCAGATCCGCAAATGTGACAGTAATACCATTATCTACCTGGATGTGATATCCATAAGAGCCACTACTGATGGTGAGCATGCTTGCGCCTAATCCAAGAAATGTGAGACTTTTGCCAATGTTCAGGTTTTCCCTTAGCAGGATGGTTCCCCGAAGTTTCTTGTCAAATGTAATGGTACTTCTATCACCTGCAATATCAATCGCCTGGCGCAGCGACCCTGGCCCGTTGTCATTGAGCGTGGTGACATGGGTTGGATTGGGGCGGGTAAGAAACCAACCCGCTACCCCTGTCGTCGAGAGTAGGAGGAGCACTACTACTATCACGCTCGCAACAGTGCGTACACGCTGTGC
>WNGD01000836.1_pt1 | contig 48418 bp, 43 predicted proteins | sample 5400671 | NCBI WGS metagenome assembly WNGD01 (sample SAMN13153369, study PRJNA577476) | soil metagenome | isolation source: 40 cm soil or saprolite under grassland replicate 2 | place: USA:California | collected 2016-06-15 | reverse complement strand
CGGAACCGCGCGTCGACCGCTTCGGCCGCGAAGCGGCACATCTGCATGCGTCCGAGGAAGATCTCGAAGTACTCCATGACCTGGCTGATGGTGGTGTCGATCGTCAGCTCGAGGCTGACCGTGCGGGCGTCGGAGTCTACCCGCAGGAAGCTCTGCTCGACCGCGTAGTTCACGCGGTCGTGGATGTCTCGGTCGACGTTCACCGCTTTGCGTACGCGGCTGCGGTGCACGTCGGATTTATCCGCCAGGATCACCGCCGCGGAGATCGGCGAGACGGCGGTGCCCTCGGCCTCCTCGTGGTTGGCGATCGCGGCGATGATCGGCATCAGGTCGGCCCCCTGCACCCGGTCACGCAGGCTCTGGTAGACGAGGACCCCGCCGGTCTGCCCGTGGGCGTCGCGAGCGAGCGCGTTCCCGACGTCGTGCAGATACCCGGCGACGCAGGCAAGCTGCGCCTCGCGCTCGGTGTACCCGAGCCGATGCAGGACCTGATAGCCGATGTTGGCGACGAGGTTCGCGTGCCGGAAGCCATGCTCGGTGTAGCCCATCGCATCCATCACGCGGTCCGCCGACGCGATGTAGAGCGAGAGCTCGGGATCGCTCTGGACATCGTCGAGCGTGATGCTCGCGACGTCGGCCGGGGCGGGCTCCGGGACAGGGACCTCGGGAACCGGCGCGCCCTCGGGGGTTCCGATGGCGTCAAGTTCGCTCACGATCGGATCGGGCCCGCCGCGTTCTCGTCGGGCCCGTCGTCCGGGTGGCGGGCGACCTCCTCGCTCTGGTCATCGTCGTCGCCTTCATCGACGTCATCTTCATCGACGTCGTCCTCGGTGATGCGGCGGGCGATCCCGGCGCGCAGCATCTTCACGCGTGTCCCCGCCGCGATCTCCACGGTGACGGTGCCTTCGTCCTCGTCCTCGTCGACGATCGTCCCGAACATCCCCGACGTCGTGAGCACCTCGTCACCCACCTCGGCCGACTGCTGGAGAGCTTGCTGGCTCCGCATCCGCCGCTGCTGGTTCCGCATGAAGACGAAGAGCAGTCCGAGCGGCAGGGCGAAGACGAGGAGGGTGATGAGCCCGCTTCCGCCGGAAGAGCTCTGCGCGAGGAGGGGGTCCATGCGGGTCCTTTCACGTCGGGATGGGTCGAGATCCGTTCGCGGTGCGACGACACCGGAGTCTACCTGCGGGTCGTCACGCCGCGGGCTCAGAGAGGGAGCCGGCCACGCGGCGCTCGGCCGACGTGCGTGTACGCCCGTTCGGTCGCGAGACGGCCGCGCGGCGTCCGCTGGATGAACCCGAGCTGGATCAGGTAGGGCTCGACCACATCCTCCACCGTGTCGGGCTCTTCGCCGACCGCCGCCGCGAGCGTCGTCAGGCCGACCGGTCCGCCGGAGAACTTCTCGATCACCGCGTCGAGGACGGCGTGATCGAGCCGGTCGAGACCCAGTTCGTCCACCTCGAAGACTGCCAGGCCCGCACGGGCGATGTCGCCGGTCACGCGACCGTCGTGACGAACCTCGGCGACGTCGCGCACCCGGCGAAGGAGACGGTTGGCGATCCGCGGGGTGCCACGCGATCGCCGCGCGATCTCATGGGCCCCCTCGGCGTCGGTGCGGACCTGGAGGATCCCCGCGCTCCGCAAGACGATCCGCTCCAGGTCCTCGACGTCGTAGTAGTCCAGTCGCGGGCTGAACCCGAACCGCTCTCGGAGCGGCAACGTGATCCGACCCGGTCGGGTGGTGGCGCCGATCAGGGTGAAGCGAGGCAGGTCGAGACGGATCGAGCGCGCCGTCGGACCCTTGCCGAGCACCACGTCGAGCGTGAAGTCCTCCAGGGCCGGGTACAGCACCTCCTCGACGGGTCGCGGCATGCGGTGGATCTCGTCGACGAACAGCACGTCGCCCTCACCCAGGTTCGTCAGGATCGCCGCGAGGTCACCCGGGCGCTCGAGCGCGGGCCCGGACGTCGGCTGGAACCCCGCCGACATCTCGTGCGCGACGATCTGCCCGAGCGTGGTCTTGCCCAGCCCCGGCGGGCCACTGAACAAGAGGTGGTCCACGGACTCCCCCCGTTCTCGTGCCGCCTGCAGGAGCAGCGCGAGCTGTTCCTTCACACGATCTTGGCCGACGAACTCGGCGAGCGAGCGAGGTCGCAGGGCGATGTCGAGCTCGCGGTCTTCGGGAGACACGACGGCGGCTTCGGTCACGCGGTCGCCGGTACGTTCCGGATCCGGGCCTGTCAGGTCCACCACTTCGCTCATCGTCCCACCTGTTGCAGCGCTTCGCGGAGGAGATCCTCGACCGGCTTCCCGTCGACGTCCATCCCGCGCATCGCCTCGGAGGCCTCGACGGGCGTGAGACCGAGCTGCAAGAGGGCGTCGCGCACGTCCGCGAGCGGACCCTCCGCGATGAGCTCCGATTCGCCGCCGAGCTTGTCTCGAAGATCCAGCACGACCCGCTGCGCGACCTTCTTCCCCACGCCGGGAACGACGGTGAGCGTCGCGGCGTCCCCCGACATCACCGCTCGGCGGATCGCGTCCGGTCGCAGGGCCGACAGGAAGCTGAGCGCGACCTTGGGACCCACACCGGTCACGCCCGTGAGTTGATCGAACAGCGCGCGCTCGTCGGTCGTCGAGAACCCGTACAGCGTCATGGAGTCCTCGCGGACGACCATCCGCGTATGGACCCGCGCCCTGCCGCCGACCGGCGGCAGGGCGGCGACGACCGCGGTCGGGACCGCTATGGCGTACCCGACCCCGGCGACCGCCAGCACCACCTGCATCGCCGACTTCTCCACCACCTCGCCCTCGAGGAACGCGATCATCGGGGCACCGCCCCCGCGCCGGTTCGGCCCGGAGAGCGCGCCGCATCCCGCATGCGCGAGCCCATCAGGTGCGTGAGCGCGATCGCGACGGCGTCGACGGCATCCGCCTGCGCCGGGCAGTCCCGCAGCCCATGGATCCGGACGAGGGCATCCCGGACCTGGTGCTTGTCGGCGTTGCCGGCGCCGGTGATCGCGATCTTCACCTCGTTGGGTCCGTACTCCTCGACCGGCAGGCCCGCGCGGTCCGCGACGACCATGACCGCGCCCATCGCCCGCGCCACCTCGAGGGCGCTCACCTGGTTCCGGTTCCACGCGAGACGCTCGATCGCGACCGCGTCCGGCGCGTGCAACCCGATCGCGGCGTCGACCTCATCGGCGAGGCGGCGGAGCCGGGACGATCCGGCGAGATCGGGCCGCGTCCGGACGGTCGTGGCCCACACGAGCGAGACCTTCCGCTCGGCTCGAGCGACCACCGCGAGCCCGACGTTCGCGACCCCGGGATCGATGCCGAGAACGCAGGAATCGAACATCTGTTCGCGCAGTCTACGGTCAGGGTCGCCGCCGGGCAACGACCAGGCGGTCGTGGATCCGCCCTTCCGAGCTGGCGGCCGACCGGCCGCCGGGTGGGCTCATCACCCGAGGCCGCCGATCGGCGGCTGTCCCTCCGCAGAGTTCGGCGCGGGCACGGTCTCCGGTGCGTTGCGAAGCACCGTGCGGGGGGAGGCCGATCCGGCGCCGGTGACGAGCGCGACCGGCTGACCGCCGCGGGCGTCCACCGAGTACAGCTGGGTCGGGTCGGCGCAGCCACCGGCTTGGACCAACAGGTGCGTCGGATCGAGCCACCCCAGCGCCGCCGTCGGTCGATGCTCGAACGGCATCGCAGGCGTGGCCGATCCACCTTCGATGATCAGCGCTTGGCGGTCGTCGCACACCGTTGCGACGTTCACCGACTTGAGCGACCCGGCCGGTGCGAGCTGGAGGTCGTCTGCGGATGTGCCGGGGCTCCCCCGCCAGACGTCCGTGAAGCTCGAGCGGTCGCCCAGATCCATCCAGTGCAGCTCCGGGTACCCGCCTGCGTGCTCGGCGATCCACCAGAGGCGCTGACCGTCGGGACTGAACGCGATCGACGTGAAGCGCGTGCCACCCTTGCCGAAGACCAGCCGGCTCGGGTCCGTGCCCTCGTTCGTCGAGAACCAGATCGCCTGCTTGCCGTCCCGCTCCACCACGAACGCCAGGGCAAGGCCGCTCGGGTGATACGCGACCTGGATGTAGGTACCGGCCGGGAGCGCCGATAGCCGTTCGACCCGACCGTCGTCCATGAACCGCTTCTCGGGCTCCCCCGTCGCACCGGCGAACACGACGGCCAGACCGATCGGATGCCCCCAGTCGAACGTCGCCGGCTCGGCGGCGATCGCGGGAAGATCGGGCGCATCGGCGCTGAGTCCGTGAACGCGGAACCCGCCGAGGAGCACCCGGTCACCCTGCGGGCCCCATGCGAACGGGCCCGGATCCTTGACCGGGAACAGACAGCTGAGCGTGTCCGTCAGCGGATCGAGCGCCCAGGCCCGCCCTCCCGACACGAAGGCGACCGTCTGCGACGGGAGCGACGGACCGGTGCAGCCCGCCGGGAGCGGCGACCCATCGGCGAGGATCGCGCCCGACGGGGCGGGCGTGCCGGTAGAGGTGGCAGGCGGCGCGGTGGGTGGGGCGCTCGGTGAGCCCTGGGTGCACGCGCCCACCACGAAGGTTACCGCGAGGAACCAACGGAGAGGGCGCATGCCGATGCTCGACGGTACACCCCGCAGCGGAAGGTTGCGAGGCGGACGATCGGCGCGCTCAGAGGGAGGCCATGATCCCTTCGGGGATGTCGAAGTTGGCATAGACGTTCTGGACGTCGTCGAGCTCCTCCAACGCGTCGATCAGCTGCAGGACGTGGCGCGCTTCACCGCCGTCGACGGGGACCGTGGTGCTCGGGACCATCGAGATCTCGGCGGACGACACCTCGACCCCCGCTCCTCGCAAGGCGGTCTCCACCGTCTTGAAGTCCTGGGGACCGGTCATGATGTCCCACGAGGATTCGGAGTCCGCCAGGTCCTCGGCGCCACCCTGCAGCGCGAGGTCCAGCAGCACGTCCTCATCCGGCGCGACCGCCTTGTCCACCACGATCACGCCCTTGCGCTGGAACATCCAGAGGGTCGATCCCGTCTCGCCCAGGTTCCCCCCGTTGCGGGTGAACGCGTGCCGCACCTCCTGAGCGGTCCGGTTGCGGTTGTCGGTGAGAGCCTCGACGACGAGCGCGATCCCCCCGGGCGCGTACCCCTCGTAGGTGATCTCTTCGTACCTGGCCCCGCCCTCGAGCTCACCCGTTCCACGTTTGATCGCCCGGTCGATGTTGTCGCTCGGGACGGAGAAGCTGCGCGCCTTCTCGACGGCCGACGCGAGCGTCATGTTCCCCTCGACGTTCCCCCCACCCTCCCGTGCGGCGACTTCGACCGCGCGCAGCAGCTTGGCGAACATGTTGGAGCGCTTGGCATCCGCTGCACCCTTCTTGCGCTTGATCGTCGCCCACTTCGAGTGACCGGACACGGGTCACGCCTTCCGCAGGAGGTACTCGTGGAGCGCGGTCTCACCTACGAGCTCAGGATGGAAGGACGCCACGAGCAGGTTCCCTTGCTCCAGGACCACGGGGCGGTCCTCGAACTCTGCCAGGACCTCGACCCCGTCCCCGATCCGCTCGATCCACGGCGCCCGGATGAAGACGCCTCGGACACGGTGGTCGATCCCGCGCACGTCGAGATCGGCCTCGAACGAGTCGACCTGGCGCCCGTACGCGTTCCGGCGCACGGAGATGTCCATCAGGCCGAACAGCGTCTCGCCACCGGCGACCTCGTCCGCGAGCACGATCATCCCCGCGCACGTGCCCAGGATGGGCATGCCGGCCAGCGCGCGTTCACGGATCGGGTCGACCAGGTCGTAGCGACGCGCGAGCTTGCCGATCGTGGTGGATTCCCCGCCCGGGATCGCGAGGCAGTCGACGCGGTCGAGGTCCGGCGGCAGGCGGACCTCGACGGGCGTGGCGCCGGCCGCCGCGAACGCGCGAGCGTGTTCGCGGACGTCACCTTGCAGCGCCAGCACGCCCGCCTTCATCGAGCAGCTCCGCGACTACCAGCCGCGGTCTTGCAACCGCGTCTGGAGCGTCTCGATCTCGAGCCCGTGCATCGGTTCGCCGAGGCCATGGGAGACCTTCGCCAGCACGTCGGGATCCTGGAAGTGCGTCGTCGCCTCGACGATCGCCCGTGCCATGGTCGCGGGATCTTCGGACTTGAAGATCCCGGAGCCGACGAAGACCCCGTCGACGCCGAGCTGCATCATCAGGGCGGCGTCCGCCGGCGTGGCGATCCCGCCCGCCGAGAAGTTGACGACGGGCAGCCGGCCCGACTCGGCGATCATCCGGACCAGCTCCACCGGAGCACCCAGCTCCTTCGCCTTCGTGACGTGCTGCTCGGGACGCAGCTGCGTGCATTCGGCGATCTCACTGAGGAGGGCGCGCTCGTGACGCACGGCCTCGACGACGTTGCCGGTTCCGGCCTCGCCCTTCGTGCGGATCATCGCGGCGCCCTCGGCGATCCGGCGCAGCGCCTCGCCGAGGTTCCGGCAGCCGCACACGAACGGCACCGTGAACGCCCACTTGTCGATGTGGTACTGCTCGTCGGCCGGCGTGAGCACCTCGGACTCGTCGATGTAGTCGACCCCGAGCGCCTGCAAGACCTGCGCCTCGACGAAGTGGCCGATCCGAGCCTTCGCCATCACCGGGACCGACACGGCGGCCTTGATCTCCTCGATCTTCGTCGGGTCCGCCATGCGGGCGACCCCGCCTTCCTTCCGGATGTCGGCGGGGACGCGCTCGAGGGCCATCACGGCGCAAGCGCCGGCGTCCTCGGCGATCTTGGCCTGCTCCGCCGTCGTGACGTCCATGATGACGCCGCCCTTGAGCATCTCCGCCAGCCCGGACTTCACGGTGAACGTGCCGGTCTCGCGCTGCACGGGATCGCCTCCTCGTCGATAGACGTCCTCCAGTGTAATCGAGGCCTGAACCCGCCGGATCGTGGACGAACCACGATGATTGGACCACGCGAATTACGACGGACGTCTCAGTCCACAGGGCTCTGCGTGGGATACCGTCGCCTGCAACGACCCGTCCGGGTCAGGAGGGTTGTTGGCCATGCATCCCAGAAGCTCGTCGCTTCGCGCTGCCATCGTTGGCTCTGTGCTCCTCGCGGCCGTGGCCTTGCTCACCACTCCCGCGAACGCATCCCTGCCGGTCACGTCGAGTCCCTCGCTCCAGTTGGCCCGAACGATCCACACGTCACCGTTCGAGGGCTCGTCCGTCTCGATGAAGGATGCCGAAGGAAGCGCGTACGTGCCGCAGGACAATTCCATATGGCTCGCGGACGACAACGGCCGGGCGATCTACGAGGTCGATCCGACCAACGGCACCCTCAAGAGGATGATCGGCCGGACGACCTTCGAGGCGACGCCGAGGTTCGGTGGCGGCCAGGTCGCGGGCAGCAGCCGTGACCAGGACATCGAGAGCATGGCCTATGACGCCGCGAACGACGCCCTGTACGTCTTCTCCGGGATCTGCTGCAGCGGCTCGGCGCAGCCGACGGCGTTCCGGATGCTCCGCGACGGGGAGCGCGGGTTGCAGGTCGAGTCCTATCAGCCGCTTCCGACGGGGAGCGACTTCACGGCGTCCGGGTGGAACCCCGCGGACGGCAAGCTGTACGTCGGGGTCCACAAGGACATCCGCAGCTACGACTACGCAACGAACACGCCGGGGGCCACGTTCCAGGTGCCGACCCTCCGTGCGATCTTGGGGATGAGCTTCTCGGGCGACGGCAAGCAGTTGTACGTCGCACATCACGACAGCTCCGGGAACGCGCAGCTCTCCGTCGTGGACTGGGGGACGAAGACGCTCGTCCCTGGGTGGACGTTCACCCTGACCTCGTTCGGTATCCGGGATAGCCGAGCGGTGGAGCTGATCAACGACCAGTTCTACATCCTCGACGGGTACGACGGCCGGTCGAAAGGCGATCCGCTGCGTCACGCGCTGTACGTCTTCAACGTGTCGGGGTAGCTCGGGCGACCGAGCGGACGAGCGCTTCCGTCGCAACGTCGGCGGGCTCACATCTCCTTGAGGCGCTGGATCCGCTCCTCGATCGGCGGGTGCGTCGAGAAGAGCTTCTCCACCCTGCTCGTCTCCTGGCCGGGCACACGCGAGGGCTGCTCGAGCCACAGATGCGCGGTGGCGTTGTTCGCCGATCGCATCGCGTGCGGCGCGTCGCGGATCTTCTCGAGGGCACTGATCAATCCCGGCGGGTACCGGGTCAACAAGACGCCCTGGGCATCGGCGAGGTACTCACGGTTGCGAGACACCGACAGCTTGATCAGCTGTCCGGCGAGCGGCGCGATGATCAACAGCACGATGCCGACCGCGAACAGGACCAGGGTGACGATGCTCCCGCCGTCGCCACCGTCTCGGCGCCCACCGATCCGTCCCCCGCTCCAGAACCACGACCGCATGAAGAACTCGGACATCAGCACGGCCGCGCCGACCACCGTCGCGACCACCGTACCGACGAGGATGTCGCGATCGAGGACGTGGGACATCTCGTGACCGATAACGCCTTCCAGCTCGACCCGGTTCATGGTGTCGAGCAGGCCCTGCGTCACCGCGATCGAGGAATGCTCCGGGTTCCGACCGGTCGCGAATGCGTTCGGCGCCTGCTCCGGTACGACGTAGACACGCGGCTTGGGGACCCCGGCGGCGATCGCGATGCCCTCCACGATGTTGTGCAGCCTGGGCTCCTGTTCGGCGGTCACCTCCCGCGCGCCGGTCGACGCCAGCACGATCCGGTCGCCGGCGAAGTAGGAGCCCAGCGAGAGCACCACCGCGAGGATGGTCGCGATCACCACGCCGGCGACACCGCCGTAGAAGAACAGGTAGCCGATCGCGTAGCCGATCAGCGCCGTGAATGCGATCGCCGCGACGAACAGGAGGACCGTCTTGCGCTTGTTGGCGGCGATCTGTTCGTGCACTACGGCTCCGTGGTCGTTCCCCCGAGGTCGACCCGCACGGGCCCTCGGGCCGAGTCCTCGATATCGAAGAACTCGCGGCGCTCGAAGTGGAAGACGTTGGCGATCACGCTCGACGGGAACGACTGGATCCGTGTATTCAGCAATCGGACCTGTTCGTTGTAGTACTGGCGCGCGTACGCGATCTTCGACTCGGTCCCGGTCAGCTCTTCCTGGAGGGCCAGGAAGTTCGTCGAAGCCTTGAGATCCGGGTAGTTCTCCGCGACGGCCAGGAGCTTGCGGAGGCCGGAGGTGATCGCGTTCTCCGCCGAGGCCTGCTCGGCGGCCCCGGTCGCCCCGATCGCCGCGGAACGAGCCCGTGCCACCTCCTCGAACACCTCGCGTTCGTGCGCCGCGTAGCCCTCGACGGTCTCCACGAGGTTCGGGATCAGGTCGTAGCGTCGCCGGAGCTGGACGTCGATCTGCGACCATCCCTCCTCGGCGCGGTTGCGGTAGGTGACCAGGCGGTTGAACGCGAGCACCGTCCATAGCACGGCCAGGGCCACCACCCCAACGACGATCCACAGGCCGAGCACGGGCCTAGCGTAGCGAAGGCGGCCCGACCTGCAGCGCCCGCCGGTACGCGTCCTCGACCTGCTCGATGACCACCGACCAGTCGAAGGTCGTCGCGCGGATGCGGCCCGCAGCGGCCAGCTGCGTCGCCAGCCCGGGATCCCCCAGGACACGGGCGACCGCGACCGCCAGCGCGGCCGGGTTCCGGGACGGGACGAGCAGCCCGTCGACCCCGTCGCGGACGACCTCGTCGTAGCCCGGGATGTCGCTCGCGACCACGGGCAGCCCGCCAGCCATCGCCTCGACCAGGACGATGCCGAACGATTCGCCGCCGGTCGCCGGGCCCAGGTAGAGGTCACACGCCGAGACCAGCGCCGGGAGCTCGGCATGCGGGACGACGCCGAGCATGCGTATCCGTCCTCGGTCACGGACGCCTAGCCGATCGACCGCATGGCGTTCGGGCCCGTCCCCGGCGACGACGAGGCGGAGGTCGTCTCGCGAGGCGGCTAGTCGCCGGAAGGCCTCGAGGGCGACGGGGAATCCCTTGCGCTCGTCCAAACGCCCGACGAACAGGAGCTTGGTCCCCGGCCCGACGTCGACCGGGCTCGCCGCCGCGAACGCCGCCGTGTCGACGCCGTTCGGGATGACCTCGAACGTCCCGCCGATGCGCGAGCGCTCGAACGCGGCCGCCCGCTCGGAGACGGCGATCCTGATCGCGAGCCGGCCGGCAACCCGGCGGAGCAGCGGCGCGGCAAGGTCGTAGAGGCGCGCGCGCGCCGCGCCGGAATGGAAGGTGCCCACCACGGGCGCGCGCGCCTCGAGCGTCACCCACAGCCCCGTGGACGGGGCCGTCGGCTGATGCGCGTGGATGACATCGGGGCCGAACGCGCGAAGCAGATCGCGGATCCGTCGACGTGACCACGGCCGCGGATCGATCGGCGCGTTGGAGGCGTTGTACGGGATGTCGACGGGCCGGCCGACCCGGACGACGTACGGCTCGGCCGGTGGAACCCGTGCGGGGGTCAGCACGAGGACCTCGTGACCCCGGGCGACCATCCGTTCCGCGAGATCACGAACCTGGACCTGAACGCCGCCAACGTCGTCCCATGCGTACGGACACGCGAGGGCGATCCTCACGTTCCATCCCGGTCGGACCAGCCTGGCTGGAACAGGTGCCAGTCCGGCGGGGACGCCGAGATCGCCCGCTCGAAGGCGCGGGCGATCTCACGGGTGATCGCCGTCGCGTCCTCGCGACGCCTCCCGGTCCGCGGCACCTCCGCGAGCGGATGGAGGACGCAGCGCCAGCCGGTCGGCGTCTCGTAGATCGACGCGACCACGATCGGGGCATCGGTCGACAGCGCGAGCAGCGCCGGGCCAGCGGGAAGCTTGCGGCGCCCCCCGAACATCTCGACCTCGACGCCGCGACCGGTGAGGTCGCGATCGGCGACCAGCGCGACGACGCGGCTCTCCGCGAGCGCCGTCGTGAGCGCCCTGCCCACGCGACCGTTCTGCTCGAGCCCGATGATCGTCATCCCGAGCGCCTGCCGGTGTTCGAGGAACAACCGGAACAGCTCGTCGGGTTGGAGCCGCTCGGCCACGGAGACGACGGGTAGACCGCGCTGCAGCATCGCCCGACCGGCGGCATCCCAGTTCCCCATGTGCGGCAGGACGGCGATCACGCCCGTCCCCGCGGCGACCGGATCGGCCAGGTGCTCGATCCCGCTCCAGGCGAACGCGGCGTCGATCCGATCGTCGGACCAACCGACGACGTCGAACGCATCGAACCAGTAGCGGGCGTATCGGCGGAACGCCTCTGCCGTCGCCCTGCGGACGAGCGGATCATCCTCTGGGCGGCCGAGCACCATCGCCTGGTTCGCGGCGACGATGCTTCGCACGCGGGGCGCTAGGTGGTAGGCGAGCGACCCGGCCCAGCGGAAGAGCATCCTGCCGGAATGCGTCGGCAGGGTACGGCCCAGCCAGCCGACCGTTGCGAACGCGCGATAGGCGACCCGTTCGCGAGGACTCGGGGAGGCCGTTTCGCTCACGTCCGCCCCTCGCGGGCGACCTGTCCCGTTCGGACCGCAGCCGCGAGGACCGACGTCGCGGCCGCGGCCCAAACGGCCCAGCCTAGGCCGTCCGCGAGCAGGCCCGTGGTCACGAGCGCATAGCGGAGGCCGCGCGTGACGTGGCTCTCCTCGAGGGAGTAGCCGAGCGCCGCCCCACGCGCCCGGACATAGGAGGAGAGGAAGCTCGCGCAGAGCGCCACGATGGCTCCGATCGCCACCCCTGGCGAAGCGCTCCGCGAGACCCAAGCGATGGGGCCCAGCACCGCCGCGTCCCAGCCGCGGTCGAGCAGCTCGGTCAGCATGCGGTCGACCGGACCGCCCTCGCCGTGGTTCGCCCGGTGCCCTCCGAACAGCAGGAGCGCCGCCCCGGTCCCCGCGAACGCGCCCGCACGAGTGAGCTGCCCCACGACGACGAACCACCCGGCGCCGGCGGCGAACGTGGCGCCCGACAAGAGGGCGACCCGCGTGAGCGCCGTCCCCGGCGGCTGTCGCTGGAAGCGCACCATCGGAACGGGCGCGAGCGTAGCAACTCGATAGGATGCCTGGACCCGCGACCCGGGGTCCGTGCACAGCCGGAAGGAGCCGCGTTGAACACGTACGACGCGAAGGACATCCGAAACGTCCTGCTGGTTGGCCACGGAGGAGCGGGCAAGACGACCCTCCTCGAGGCATTGCTCTTCGCGTCTGGCAGCAGCACGCGCATGGGGACCGTGGAAGACGGCAATACGGTCTCCGACCACGATCCGGACGAGCAACGGCGCGGTATCTCCGTCTCGCTCGCCATGGCGCCCATCGAGTGGAAGGGCGTCAAGATCAACGCGCTGGATGCGCCGGGGACCGCCGATTTCGTCGGCGACCTGCGGAACGCGATCCGTGCCGCGGACGCGGTGATCGTGGTCGTGAGCGCCGTCGACGGCGTCGAGGTGCAGACCGAATATGCGTGGGAGCTCGCCGTAGAGGAGCGCTTGCCGCGCGCGATCTTCGTGAACAAGCTCGACCGCGAGCGCGCCGACTTCCAGAGGACCCTCGATCAGCTGGTGTCGTCGTTCGGGAACCAGGTCGCGCCCTTCGAGCTGCCGATCGGACAGGAGCACGAGTTCGGTGGCATCGCCGATCTGCTCCACGAGAAGGCGGACCTGTATCCGAACGGACCGATGGCCGAGGAATCCGAGTGGCCCGACGACATCCACGCGATGGCGGACCCCGCTCGCGAGAAGCTCGTCGAGGCGGTCGCGGAGTCTGACGACGCGTTGATCGAGGAATACCTCGAGCAAGGCACCCTTCCCGAGGAGCACATCGTGCGGGGCGCGAAGGCGGGGTTCGCGGCCGCGCGTCTGGCCCCGGTGCTGGTCGGGTCGGCATCGAAGGCCATCGGGATCGACCGTCTGCTCGACTTCATCGTGGAGGAGTTCCCCTCACCGCTCGACCGGGGGCCGGTCACGGTGATCGGGAAGGCGGGGGAGGCGAAGGAGCGTTCCTGCGATCCGGCCGGACCCACCACCGCGTTCGTCTTCAAGACCGTCTCGGACCCGTTCGTCGGTCACGTCACGATGTTCCGCGTCTTCAGCGGACGCGTTCGGCCGGACAGCTCCATCTACAACGCCACCCAGAACACCGAGGAGCGGCTCGGCCAGCTCTTCACCCAGAAGGGGAAGGAGCACGAGACGATCGCCGAGGTGCCCGCGGGTGACATCGGCGCGGTCGCCAAGCTCCAGGCCTCACACACCGGCGACACGTGGTCGACGAAGGACGATCCGGTCCAGCTCCAACCCGTCGAGCTTCCCGAGCCGCTGCTCGCGTACGCGATCACGCCGGCAACGAAGGGTGACGAGGACAAGCTGGCGACAGGGCTCGCACGGCTCCGCGAGGAGGACCCCTCCTTCCACGTCGCGCGCAACGAAGAGACCCACGAGATGGTGATCTACGGCATGGGCGAGGCGCACCTGGATGTGCAGATGAGCCGGCTCAAGGCCAAGTTCGGCGTGGACGTCCATCACACGCCGGCGAAGATCGCGTACCGGGAGACGGTCCGGGGCAAGGCGGCGGCGCAGGGTCGCCACGTGAAGCAGACCGGCGGGCACGGCCAATACGCCATCTGCAGCATCGAGCTCGAGCCCTTGCCCCGTGGTGAGGGGTTCGTCTACGAGGACAAGATCACGGGTGGTGCGATCCCGCAGCAGTTCATCCCCTCGATCGAGAAGGGGATCGTCAAGACGATGTCCGAGGGGGTGATCAGCGGGAACCCGATGGTCGATATCAAGGTCACGCTCGTGGACGGCAAGTTCCACACGGTCGACTCCTCCGACATGGCCTTCCAGATCGCCGGGTCCCTCGCCCTCAAGGAGGCGGTGGAGAAGGCGGGGGTCGTCCTGCTCGAGCCGATCGTCCAACTCTCGGTCGTGATCCCCGAGAGCTTCACCGGGGACATCATGGGAGACCTGAACGCCAAGCGGGGCAAGATCCAGGGCATGGAGCAGATCGGCGGCGGGAAGCAACTGATCAACGCGTTGGTCCCGCAAGCCGAGGTCGCCCGGTACGTGATCGATCTCCGCTCGATGACCGGCGGCCGCGGTGCGTTCACCATGACGTTCTCCCACTACGAGGAGATGCCCGCACACCTGGCATCAAGGGTGATCGAGGAGTACCAGCGGTCCCGGGAGGAAGCGCACAAGCGCTGATCGTCACGCTCCGAGCTCTGGCCGGACCGCGGCCAGGAACGCCAGCACCGCCTCGTCGAACCGCTCGGGCTGCCGAAGGTTCACGACGTGGTCCGCCCCCTCGATCGTGACCAGCTGCGCGTCGAGGATCCCGGTCGCGATCAGATGGCTCGTCCGCCGGCTGAACGGCGGATCCTGCTCCGCCTCCACCACGAGCGTCGGCACGTCGATCTCGCCGAGACGCGTCGCGGCCGGCGGATCGAGATCCTCGTGTGCGGACTCGTCCATCGTCAGCTCGTGGATGTTCTCGAACGCGAGCTCGCGGATCCGCGCACCGGCCGGATCGTCGGCGCCGAGCGGCGCCCAGATCGCCAGCCGGGCGTCCTCCGCCCGCTCCAGATCACCCGCTTCGAGCGCCTCGTCGACCCGTGCGGTCGCCACCGCCCACCAATCCTCCTCCTCCTCGAGGGGCTCGAACCCGCCGAGGCCGGCGGCCACCGGAACCAAGGCCCACACCCGCTCCGGATGCTCGAGCGCGAAGTCGATCTCGATCCCACCTCCCATCGAACATCCGACGAGCGCAGCCGCCGTGATGTCCAGGGCGTCCATGAGCGCTTCCAGATCGCGGACGTGGGAGTAGGGCCGGGCGTTCGGCCGGGTCGACTCGCCGTAGCCCCTCGCGTCGTATCGCGTCACGCGGAACCCGGCCACGGGGAACGTGGTCATCTGTCGGTCCCACGTCCGCCGATCCCACAGACCTGGGTGCAGGAGCACCACGTCGGGTCCATCGCCCTCGACATCGAAGGCGAGCCGGCCGCCATCCGGGAGCTCGATCGACCCGGATCGCATCGTTTCAGTCCTCCTCGAACCGAGGCCGGAGCTTCGCGAACGTCTCGTCGAGCAGCTCGGGCATCACGCGCGTCTGCCCGATCACCGGCATGAAGTTCGTGTCGCCACCCCACCGGGGAACCACGTGCCAGTGGAGGTGCTCCGGGATGCCTGCACCGGCCGCACGACCCAGGTTGAGACCGATGTTGAATCCGTGGGGTTCCGATGCCTCGCGGAGGACGCGAACGGACATCCGCACGAGCCGGGCGATGGCCGACTGCTCTTCGTCGGTCAGCTCCTCGAGGTCGGCGACGTGGCGCGTGGGCAGGATGAGGAGGTGTCCCGGCGCGTAGGGGTACTTCGCGAGCGCGACGAAGACCAACGACTCTCGGCGGAGGATCCTCTCCCCGTCCGGATCGCCTTCCTCCAACAACGCGCAGAACACGCACCGGTCCTCGACGATGTCCTTGCTCGCCTGGATGTACTCCATCCGCCAGGGGCTCCACAGACGTTCCATCAGCCCCCGAACTCCATCTCAGACGGCGGCGAAGTCCGTCGGTTGGAGCCGGCGCGATCCTGCCTCGTCCGCCAACGCGGCGACGATCGCATCGAACGGGACGCCTGCGGTTTCGGTCCCGTTCCGGTCTCGGATGGTGAGCGTCCCGGCCTCCAGGTCGCGATCGCCGACGACGACCACGTACGGGACCTTCATCAGTTGGGCCGCCCGGATCTTCTTGCCGACCGACTCCTTCGCGTCGTCGACGAAGGGCCGCAGGCCGGCGGCGCGCGCACGGTCGGCGAGCGTCCGACAGTGCTCGACGTGTCGGTCGGCCACCGGCACGAAGCGGATCTGCTCGGGCGAGAGCCACAGCGGGAACGCTCCACCGTAATGCTCGATCAGCACCGCGCTGAATCGCTCGAGCGTGCCGAGGATCGCGCGGTGGATCATGACCGGACGGTGTCGCTGGTTGTCCTCGCCGGTGTACTCCATGTCGAACCGTTCCGGCAGTGCGAAGTCGCACTGCACGGTCGTGAGCTGCCACAGGCGCCCGAGCGCGTCGCGGAAGTGGAAATCGACCTTCGGTCCGTAGAAGGTGCCCTCGCCCTCGGCCTCCGTGTAGGGCAGCCCGTACCGTTCCAGCGCGGTGACGAGCGTCTCCGTGGCGCGAGCCGCCATCTCCGGCTCGAGGATCGTCTGCCCGGGAAGCGTCGACAGGTTGACGATCGGGTCGCTGAATCCGAACGTCCGGTGGATCTCGAGCGTCAGATCGAATACCCCGAGGATCTCGTCCACCAGCTGGTCGGGCCTGCAGATGATGTGCGAATCGTCCTGGGTGCCGCCGCGGATCCGCAGCAACCCGTGCAGCGCGCCGAGCCGCTCGTGACGGTAGATCGTGCCCAGCTCCGACACGCGCATCGGCAGGTCTCGGTAGGAGCGGACCTGCGACTTGTAGATCAGGACATGGAACGGGCAGTTCATCGGCTTGACGTAGTAGTCGCCGGTGTCGGTCTGCATCGGCGGGTACATGTTGTCCGCATATTTAGCGAGGTGCCCGGACGTCTCCCATAACACGGACCGGGCGATGTGTGGAGTCACGACGAGGTCGTACCCACGCGCCAGATGCAGATCACGAACCCAGTCCTCGAGCTGCTTGCGGAACACGCCACCGCGGGGGTGCCACAGCCACAGACCGGGGCCGAGCTCCTCGGGCGAGGAGAAGAGGTCGAGTTGCCGTCCGAGCAGGCGGTGGTCACGCCGCTCGGCCTCCGCCAGGCGGCGCAGGTGCGCCTGCAGATCCTCCCGGGTCGCCCAGGCGGTCCCGTAGATCCTGGTGAGCTGCGGGTTCTTCTCGTCCCCCCGCCAATACGCGCCGGAGATCGAGGTCAGCGTGAACGCCCCGATCCGGCCGGTGGAGGGAACGTGCGGACCGAGGCACAGGTCGACCCAGTGGTCGTTGCGGTACAGCGTGACGGCGTCCCCCGGCCCGACCTCGCCCTCCTGCCCCGCCAGGTCCTCGATGATCTCCCGCTTGAAGTCCTGATCCTCCAGCCGGGCGAGGGCTTCGCTACGGGAGACCTCCTCGCGGATGAACGGTTGGTCCTCCGCGACGATCGCGCGCATCGTTTCCTCGATCCGCGGGAGGTCGTCGGCGGACACGTGCGCCGGGATCGCCAGGTCGTAGTAGAAGCCGTCGTGGACCGTGGGCCCGATCGCGTACCTCGTCCCGGGCCACAGCCGGCAGACCGCCTGTGCCAGGACGTGCGCAGCCGAATGGCGAAGGACGTGCAATCCGTCCTCCGACGCGGCGTTCACCGGCTCGACCGAGACATCTCCTGCCGGCACGAACGAGAGATCCCTCAGCCGGCCGTCCACCCTCGCCGCGATCGCGTCCGGGCCCAGCACGCTCCCCACCGGCTCCCCCTCGGGGAGCTCCGGATGGGTGCCGTCGGGCAGCGTCAGACGCGGCATGAGCCTGAGGATAGCCGACCGTCTTACGCCGGCCGGCGCATGAGCTCACTCGTACGTGATCGCTTCGAGGACGTTGAGCTTCGCCGCGCGGCGCGCCGGCCAGATCGCCGCGACCACGCCCAGCAGTGCCGCAACGATGAGCATCGCGACCAACTGTCCGACGGGGACCGTCAGCGTGTTGATCCCGAGGTCCTTCAGCGCTTGCTGCATCGCCCATCCGAACAGGATCCCGATCGCGAGGCCCAGCACCGCTCCCAGCACCGCGATGATCACGGCCTCGACCCGGATCATGCGCTTCACCTGGCGCCGGCTCATCCCGACCGCGCGGAGCAGACCGAGTTCCCGGACCCGTTCGTAGATCGACAGCCCGAGGGTGTTCACGATCCCGAACAAGGAGATGATCACCGAGAGCAGGAGCAGCACGTACACGATCGCGAACACCTGGTCGATCGCGGCGAGCTGCTGCTGCTTGAACTCCGCTTGATCGCTGACGTTGACACTCGGGTAGTTCTGTTTGACGAACGCCGTGAGGTCGGCCTTCGCCTTGTCGAACGGGACGCCGGAGGCTACGTCGACGAAGACCGCTTGGTCGACCACTTGCTCGACGTTGGTGTCGTAGGTGGCGAGCGAGATCGTGTAGTCGTTCAACAAGCCGTTCGTCTCGAACGTCCCGACGACGCGAAGGGGCTGGACGCCGGTCGCTGCGAACTTCATGTTGACCGTGCTCCCGACGGCGAAACCCTTCCCTTCGGCCTCGGTCCGCGACACGATCACGGTGTTCGGCTCCGACAGGTCGGCGAGCGAACCGGAGTCCATCTCGACGTTCATGACCTGCGGGGCCGTCGCCGGATCGATCGCGGTGACGAACGTGTCGGACTGCTCCACGTGCGCCTCCGCCTGCCGGAAGGGCGCTACGACCGAGTACTCCGGGTTCTTCGCGAGGTCCTTCGCGAGCTGCGGGGAGAAGGGGGAGAACTGGTCGGAGTTCAGCGTGAGGTCGGCGGCAAGGACCTTGCTCAGTGTCGCCGTCGCAGAGGTTTTGAGGGACGCCGCGAACACGGCGACGAAGGCGACCAGGCCGAGCCCGATCATGAGCGCCGCGGCCGTCGAGGCCGTCCGTCGCGGGTTGCGGTTCGCGTTCTCGCTCCCCAGCTTGCCCGAGATCTTCCCACGGAAGGGTCGGCCGATGGCCGCCGCGAGTGGTCGTGCGAACAACGGTGAGAGCATCGCGACGCCGAGGAACGTGAGCCCCGCCCCGAGCCCGACCACGAGCCCCGCGTTCGAGACGCTGCCGAACAGCCCCGCGAACAGGGCGACGGCGCCGGCGAGCGTGACGAGCGACCCGAAGATCACTCGACGGCGGATCGAGGCGCTCGGTGCCACGCTCTCACGGAGCGCCTCGATGGGAGCGACCCGCGAGGCCCGGCGAGCAGGTGCGATCGCCGCCGCGACCGTGATCCCGGTGCCCAGGACGAGCGACACGATGATCGTGCGCGGGGAGATCACCAGCGCGGTCGGGGGGAGCTTCAGCCCGAGGGCTCCGATCAGTGCCTTGAGCCCGACGGCCAGGAACGCGCCGACGAGAACGCCAACGAACGACGCGATCAGGCCGACGATCGTTGATTCGATCAGGACGGAGGACAACACCTGGCGCCGGGTCGCGCCGAGCGCGCGGAACAGGGCTAACTCGCGGCTCCGCTGCGTGACCACGATGTTGAAGGTGTTGAAGATGATGAATGCGCCCACGAACAGCGCCACGAATCCGAAGACCAGCAGACCGGTGCGGAGGAACCCGAGGCCCTGGCTGACCTCGTCCTGTTGCTGGGCCGCCGCGGACGCACCCGTGATCGCCTCGTACCCCTTGGGCAGGACGCCGGAGATCCGTGCGGCGAGCTGGTCGGGGTCGACGCCGCCGGCGCCCTTCACGTAGATGAAGTCGAACCGACCGACGCTCTCGAAGAGCTTCTGCGCCGTAGGGAGGTCGAAGATGGCGAGGGTCGCGCCGAGGAAGCTGTTCGAGCCTCCGAACTTGACGATGCCGGAGATCGTGAACTCGCCGGATCCGGTCGGCGTGATGATCCGAACCCGTTGTCCGACCGACAGGTCGTGATCAGAGGCCGTCGCCGCATCCACGGCGACCTGGTCCGGCCCCGACGGCGACTCGCCTGCGACCGTCATGAGTTGCGTGCTGTCCGGATCCCACGAGTTGCCGAACTGCGGCGCCCCGCCGTTGCGGATCACGTCGCCGGTGGCCGGGTCGACGATCTGAACGGGCATCGACGACACGGATCCGTCGGCGGCTGCGACCCCGTCGACCGCCTGTACCTTCGGCAGGACGTTCGCCGGGATCGGCGTCCCGGTCGTGCCGCTCCCGTCGCCGGCGGCTCCAGGCTTGAACGCGGTCTGCGGCTGCACGACGACCGCGGTTCCCGCGTACACGTTGCCGAACAGATCATCGAAGCTCTTCAGCGCCGTGTCCGTGAGGATGAACGTCCCGGCCGTGAATCCGACCCCGAGCACGACCGCGAGCGCGGTCAGCAGCAATCGGAGCTTCCGTGCCAGCAGGCTCTTAACCGTTGCGCGGAACATCGATGCTCAGGTCTCGAGGGACTTCAACCGGTCGAGGATCCGCTCGGCGGTCGGGTCGAGCATCTCGTCGACGGCGTTCCCGTCGCTCAAGAAGACGACGCGATCGGCGAACCCCGCAGCCTTCGCGTCGTGCGTCACCATCACGATCGTCTGCCCGTGACCGGTGACGGCCCCGCGGAGGAACTTCAGGAGCTCCTCGCTGGAGCGCGAGTCCAGGTTGCCTGTCGGCTCGTCCGCGAAGACGATCTCGGGCCGCGACACCAGAGCCCGGGCGCCGGCGACCCGCTGCTGCTGACCGCCGGAGAGCTCGGTCGGCTTGTGCGCGAGACGATCCCGGAGGCCCGTCGTGTCGATCACCTCGTCGAACCACGCCTGGTCGACATCCTTGCCCGCGATGTCCAGCGGCAGGGTGATGTTCTCTTGCGCCGTCAGCGTCGGGATCAGGTTGTACGCTTGGAAGACGAACCCGATCTTGTCCCGACGCAGCTCCGTCAGGTGTCGTTCCGAGAGCTTCGTGATGTCGACGTCGCCGATGAAGACACGACCCTCGGTTGGCTCATCGAGGCCGGCCAGACAGTGCAGCAACGTGGACTTCCCGGACCCGGACGCGCCCATGATCGCCGTCAGCTCGGCCGCGCCGAACTCCAGCGTGATGCCTCTGAGCGCTTCGACGCTTGCGTCACCTTCCCCGTAGACCTTGCGCAAGCCCTCGGTGCGGGCCGCGACCTTCGTGACCGTGCTGTACATGCGGGCGATCCTCCTGGAGTCAACGGCAGCCGGCCTGAAGGCCGGCCGCGTGGGCGCGGCTGGGATCGAACCAGCGACCTCTCGCGTGTGAGGCGAGCGCTCTCCCGCTGAGCTACGCGCCCGGGAGGCGTCACGATAGCAACTGGCCCGGAAAAGGCGACGGCGGCACGTGCCCGCGTCGTGCCGCCGTCAGGTCCAGGCTTGGCCCGGACCCGCGAAGTCTCGCACGGTGATGCGAACGGAAGCAAGACCTTTGAGGGAGGCGGTCGTCGGTGCGCCATCGGAGTAGCATTCCGCGCGACCGCAGCGGGAGGGCACCGATGTTCGCAACCATGCAGACGTTCATGAACGGTCTGACCTCGTGGTTGCCGGCGAAGCTCGAGCACCCGGCGGAGATCCTGCTCTATTTCGCGATCCTCGGGACGATGTCGGTGATCCCGCTCCTCGCATGGTTGGGATGGGCGGCCCGGTCGACCGACCGCGAACCACAACGCTGACGCTGAGACCCCGAGCGACCCTCAGCCCGGCACACGTGTCTCCGCACCGAGACGCTCCGCCAGCACACGCATCATCGCCAGGGACACATCGGGCCGCTCACGGATCATGCTCTCGAACTCCTGCCGCCCGATCCGGATGGTCCGAACGCTGCCCTCGGCGACGAGCGAGGCAACCCTCGGCTTGCGCGTGATGATCGACATCTCCCCGACGACGTCGCCCGGCCCACGTCGCGCGACGGTCGAGGCCGAGCCCGTCCCGCCTCTCGTGACGGCTACGGACCCCGCGAGCACGAGGTGCAACTCCTCGCCGATCTCGCCCTCGGACGAGATCACCTCGCCGTCGGCGAACGCACGCTCCTCGGCGATGTCGGCGAGGCGGCGCAGGTCGGCCGTCGAGAGCTCCTCGAACAGCGGGATCCTCCGGAGGGCGAGCACCCGTTCCATCGGAGACATCGAGGTTCGTGAGCGACCCATGGCTTCTCCTCGCTGCTCGGTCGTGCGCACGAGCTCGACGCACGAACGGATGAACGGATCCGGGTCCAGGGCGACGAGCTCGATCCAGTCATCGCGTGGAGCCGTCGCGCTCGCCGCCGGTTCCCACAACGGGACGAGTGGGGTCGCGAGCGCACGGTGCTCGGTCGCCTCGAGCGTCTCGAGCGCGTTCGCGAGCTGCCCGGGCTCGGTTCCTCGGAGGTTGTCGAGCGCCGCCCGCATCGCGTCGCCGTCCCGGCTCACGAGGGAGATCGCGGACAGGGCCACGACGGCGTGCGATCGACCTCGCTCGAGGACCGCCGTCCGCACGAGCTCCGCTTCGGCTCCGTCCGGCGGGATCGCGGTCCCGAGCACCAGATCGTCCACTGCGAGCGATGCTCGTGCCCGAGCCAACCGGTCGATCGCGGATGCGTGTTCGAGGAGATCGAGGCCGACGAGGACATCGAGCGCCACGTCGCGAAGGCGTGCGTCCTGACCCTCGAGCGCACGCAGGGCGGGGGCGAGGGCGGCCTGCGGCGCGGCCGAGGCGAGCGTCCGGAGCGCCTGCGATCGCACGGCCGGGGCTCGGTCCTCGAGCATCGGGGTCGCGAACGCGACCGCGTCGCTGGCGCTGGCGGAGCCCAGCTTGCGGACGACCGCGACCCGCACCTCGGCCTCCTCGTCGGAGAGGAGCCGACGCAGGCCCTCGATCGCGCGCGGCCGAGCCCGCCCTCCGAGCTGCACGACACAGACGGCGGCTCGGACCGACGGATCCGGATCTGCCTCGATCGGACGCAACCGATCGTCGACGAGGGGATCGGGGGGACCGTCCTGGAGCGTCTCGACGGCCGATAGCCGGACGGTCGGCTCCTCGTCCCGGAGCGCGCGTTCGAGGACGGACGCGTCGAGCGCCCCGGATCCGGAGAGTCCATCGATCGCGAGCGCCCGGACCATCGGATCGTCATCCATCGCGCGCTCCTTGAGTTCGGCTCGGGCCCGAGGGTCCTCGCCCGCCGAGAGCATCTCGACACCGAGCCGCCGAACCCGCGCGTCCGGGTCGCGAGCCGCCTCCAGCCCGAGCCCGATCGCCGTCGCATCAGGCTCGAGCACGACCGGCGTTCCCTCGACGGGACGACCCCCGAACACGCTCGGGCGTCCGGCCCGCAGGGCGTCGACGAGCGCGCCGGTGTACGAACCTCGGATCCGCCACGCGACCCAGATGGTGAGGGCGGCGACGGTCAGCCCGATCAGCGAGAGCTGCGTCGGCGTGAGCGCCTGCTGTCCGACGAGCGTCACCAGGCCCGCGATCGCCGTCCCGGTCTGGCTCGGCCCCCCCGAGATGAACGCACGGACCTGGTCACGACGGGTCTCGGGGACCACGTTGACCAAGGTCTCCCAGGCAGGAGACGCCACGCCCTGCAACCAAACCATCACGCCCGCGCGGGTGACCACCAGGGTCGTCAGTGCCGAGCTCGCGAGCAGGATCCCGAACGAGCCCGCGTACAAGACGGGGAGCACGAGGATCACGGCCGCCGCACCGAGCCACGCGAGCAGCCGGTTCGCGAAGAGGATCGAGATCACGAACGCGGCGATCGTCACGCCGGCGCCGAAGACGCCGAGGAACCCGGCGAGCGCCTTCGGATCCGGGTAGCGGGCGGTGGCCGCCTGCGCGAACGGCAGGAACAACGAGTAGAACAGGACGGAGAACAGGACGCCGGCCGCCGTCATCCACATGAGGAGGGGCGAGCGGCGAACGAACGAGAGCCCCTCGCCGATGTCCCGGAGTGCCGAGGAGCGACGTCGGGCGCGTTGGCGCCCGAGGCGCGCCCGTCCACGCACACCCAGCACCCCGGCGCCGAGGAGACAGGCGCCGACGAGACAGGCGGTCCAGACGAGGAGCAGGTTCCCGACGCCGATCGCACGGGCGAGCGGCCCCGTGAGGAGTCCCCCCACGACCGAACCGAGGATCGCGCCCGAGCCGAACAGGGGGAACAGTCGCTTGGCACGTCGCGTGTCGGTCACCGCGCCCGCCGTCCCCCACAGGGACACCGATTGCAGCAATGACGCGACGGCAACCGTCAGCCACAGCACCCGGTAGATCCAGGTCACGTCGGCCGCGACGATCGCGCGTTCGGTCACGACGACGATCGCGAGCAGCGCGGGCATGACGACGTACGCGCGCCGGTGGTCGAACCGGGCGAGTGAGCCGGTCAGCACGAGCATCGCGACGAGGCCGGTCACTCCCTGCGCGAGATACATCACGGGGAGCGCGTTCGGCCCGATCCGTTCGAAGAACAGGGCGTTCACGCAACTCTCGCCGATCGTCAGTCCCGCGGATGCGACGAACATCAAGGCGACGACCGAACCGACCGTGCGACCTTCGCCGGGACGGATCCGGAGGATGCCGGCGAGGGCGCTCACGCCGGCGTCACGCCGCCTGGGGACGCGCGGCCTACCCACCCGCCGGAGCCAGCGGAGCCGCCGACAGCACCGATGCGTCGACGGGTTGGCCCTTGAGGGAGAGGTGCCGGTGCTCGATCCCGTCGGCGACCAGTCCGGCCGCTTCGGCGGCTTGGTCGGTCACGAGGATCTCGCCGATCGCCCCCTGCGATGCGAGGTGCGCGGCGATGTTGACCGGGTCCCCCAGCGCCGTGAAGTCGCTCGTGTTGTTCGACCCGACCATCCCGACGAACGCCGTGCCCGTGTGCACGCCCGCACCGATGGGGACCCACGGGCCATCCGGCGAACCATGACCGGTGATGCGGAGCAGCTCCTGCGCCGTTCCGATCGCACGTGCGGCGTGCTGCGGGCCGGTCAGGAACGGGATGAACAGACCGACGATCTCATCGCCGACGAACTTCTCGATGATCGCGTCACCCTCGATCAAGACCCGGGTCGACTCGCGGTAGAAGCGGTTCATCAGACGGGTGAAGTCGATCACCGGCATCTCCCGTGCGAGTTTGCTCGAGCCGCGCACGTCGGCGAACAGCATCGAGATCTCGACCTCACCGCCACGGATCTCCTGGCCGTCGGGTGCGCCTGGACACATCTGGGCGTGCTCCCCGAGACCCTTGAAGCAACGCCCGCAGATCTTCGGCTGCTTCGCCCATGGCTCGAATCCGTATCGCCGAAGGAAGAGCCTCCCCGGCGCGCCGAACGGAGCCTTGCAAAGCTTGCACCGGGGGTTCGACGGGATCAGTCGGAGCGGGCTCTTGTCCTGGAGATGTGGGTGCGTACCGCTGAGGAAGTCGTGCCACTCTTCCTCGGGGGTCGCGTACTCGGCCATGGTCGCGGCGTAGCGTATCCTCTCGCAGCCGGGCCGCCCGGCTCACTCCATCGGCTTGCCCTTCTCGCCGGGGAGCTGGTCGGTCTCGGTCTCGTCCCAGACGGTCGAGCCGCCGATCGGCTGCACATTGAACTGATAGTCGAAGACCATCGACCCACCATAGGTGGCGCCGAACGAGACGAGCACTGCGGCGATCACGGAAAGGATCGCGGCCAGCGGATTCGTCTGCGACGCGTTGAGTTGCCCGAACCGGACGATCAGATCGACGATGACCACGCCCGTCGTCGTCAGCATCACGGTCATGTGCCAGTTCGCCGTGCGCCACACCTGGGTGTGCGCGGCGCGACCGATGATCCCGGTCCGCCGGTCGCGTTGGAGCCCCTTCCACCAATCCCAGAAGCCCGTCGTCGCGGTCGCGAGCGATACGACGAACCCGACGATCATGACCAGCGTCGCGGCACGGAAGAGGTCGCGTGAGCTGAAACGTCCACCATCCCCGAACCAGCCGAGCCACGAGACCAGGTCGAAGAGCGCGGCCAGGACGTAGCAAACGATCGGGAAGTCGGTCAGCGGCGGATGGGTCGGTTTGCCGTTCCAGCCGCGGATCCCGAGGAACTTCCGCCCCCTGAGCGTGAGCGCCGGCTTGATCGAATAGAGCCTCGGCATATCCCCCTCCTCGTCGGACAACGTTGAACGGTACGCCATCGTCCCCGTCCGGCGCGCAGGGTCGCGCTGGACTTCCGCCGGTGGGCGGCTGGATCCATAATCACATGGACAGCGTTGCGTTCAGTCGGCTCCGTAGGTGAGTCAGCCACGAGGAGGGAAGATGCGTCGCTCACGTTCCCCTCGACTCGGCGTCGTCGCAGTCGTCATCGGGACGACGGCCGTATCCGGAGTGGCAACGGCGTCGACCCCCCGGGCGGCGGCATCCATCGATTTCGCCGGATGCGTGAGCGAGACGGGCACCGGCGGTGCGTGTGTCGACGGGACGGCGCTCGACGGCGCCACCGGCGTGAGCCTGAGCCCCGATGGCACCAGCGTCTACGTCGCGTCCGAGACGAGCCGTTCCGTGTCCGTCTTCTCACGAGACTCCGGCACGGGGGCCATCGCTCAGCTGCGGGGTACGGATGCCTGCGTCAGCGCCTCGGGTACCGGCGGAGCCTGCGCCAAAGGCACCGCCCTCGTCGGACCGAGGTCCTTGGGCTTGAGCCCCGATGGGAAGAACCTCTACTTCCCGGCGACGACGGCCGCCGCCGTCGCGGTCTTCGCCCGCAACCAGACGACGGGAGGGCTGAAACAGCTCGCCGGTACGAGCGGCTGTATCAGTGACAGCGGCACGAACGGCGCCTGCGCCGTCGGCAGGGCCTTAGCCGGCGCGCGATCGGCCGCGGTGAGCCCCGACGGCACGAGCGTCTACGTCGCCTCGTACTTCAGCGACGCCGTCGCCGTCTTCTCCCGCAACCCGACGACGGGCGCACTCACCCAACTCGCTGGCAGGGCGGGCTGCGTGAGCGACACGGGCACCAGCGGCGCATGCGCCGACGGCATCGCGCTCGACGGGGCGCGTACGGTCGTGGTGAGCCCCGATGGCAAGAACGTCTATGTCGCGGCCGAGGCGAGCGGTGCGGTGGCGATCTTCACCCGCAGCACGACCACCGGGGCGTTGACCCAGCTGGCGGGCCCGACCGGTTGTGTAAGCCAGACCGGCATCGGCGGCGGCTGCATCGACGACAGAGCGCTCGGCGGCGCGGGCGGCATCGCCGTCAGCCCCGAGGGCGACCACGTGTACGTGGCGTCGATGGGAAGCGATGCGGTCGCCGCCTTTTCCCGCGCTCAGGGTTCGGGTGCCCTCACCCAGCTCCCTGGCAAGAACGGATGCGTGAGCGAGACCGGGAACGGCGGTGCGTGCCGCGACGGGAAAGCGCTCGACCGGGCCAGATCCGTATCGATCAGCCCAGACGGCTCTGGGTTGTACGTGGCGGCGGAGATCAGCGACGCCATCGCCGTGTTCTCGCGGGACGTAACCACTGGAACCCTCACCCAACTGGCGGGGACCGATGGCTGCGTCAGCGATACGGGAACAGGTGGTGCCTGCGGGGATGCGACGGCTCTCGACGCGGCACGGAGTGTGTCGGTCAGCCCGGACGGGAAGAACGTCTACGCGGCCTCGTTCGGGAGCAGCGCGGTCACGATCTTCGTGCGCGATCCGACAACCGGAGCGCTCGCCGAGGCGCCATCTTGAACCGAGCCCGTCATTCGAGGTAATCCCGCAGACGGTCCGAGCGTGACGGATGGCGGAGCTTCGACAGTGTCTTCGACTCGATCTGCCGGATGCGCTCGCGAGTAACGCCGAAGGCGCGCCCCACCTCCTCGAGCGTTTTCGGACGACCGTCGATCAGCCCGAAGCGCAACTGGACCACCGTCTTCTCGCGCTCCGACAGCGTGTGCAGCACCGACTCGAGCTGTTCCTGCAGCAAGATGAAACTCGCGGCGTCCATCGGCACGACGGCATCGGCGTCCTCGATGAAGTCGCCGAGTTGCGAGTTCTCTTCCTCGCCGATGGGCGTGTGCAGCGACACCGGCTCCTGAGACACCTTCTGGATCTCGCGCACCTTGTCGGCGCCGATCCCCATGACCTTGCCGATCTCCTCGGGAAGCGGCTCGCGACCGAGGTCCTGCAAGAGCTGGCGTTGGACGCGCACAAGCTTGTTGATCGTCTCAACCATGTGCACCGGGATGCGGATCGTGCGGGCCTGGTCGGCGATCGCGCGAGTGATCGCTTGACGGATCCACCACGTGGCATAGGTGGAGAACTTGAACCCCTTGGAGTAGTCGAACTTTTCGACTGCGCGGATGAGACCGAGGTTCCCTTCCTGGATCAGGTCGAGGAACAGCATGCCGCGCCCTACGTACCGCTTCGCGATGGATACGACGAGCCGAAGATTGGCCTCGATCAGCTTGTGCCTCGCGAGCTGACCGTCGCGCTCGACCCGGCGCAGCCAATCCTCGAGCTCGAGCTGCGTCTTCGGTCGATACCACTTGGCGATCTTGTCCCGACCGATGCCCTCAACCTTGCCGAACGCCGTGAGCTGGTGATCGCGGATCTCCCAGACGTGCGTCGTGGCCAGCCGGAACCGCTTCGGATCGGGCTTACCTTCCGAGACGATCTGCGCCTGCAGCTCCGTGCAGAGCTCCCCCGCCTCGATCCGGCGAGCCAGATCCACCTCCTCGGCGCCGGTCAGCAGCGGGACCCTCCCGATCTCCTTGAGGTACATCCGCACCGGGTCACTCGTCGGGGCCTTGAGGCCGTCGACCTCGACGCGGATCTGTGTCACCGCATCCGTGTCGTCCCCCGGGAGCTCGATGATCTCGATGCCCTCGGTGGTCAGGTGGTCCGTAAGCTGCTCGAGCACGTCCTCAACCTGATCGGGCGTGATCTCCGGCAATGCCTCGAACACGACTCCCGATGTGACGAAGCCGCGTTCACGCCCCAGCACGACGAGCTGCTCTTTGACGTCGTCGAGGCTATCGGGGTCGGTCGTCCGTTCGAGGGCGGCGCTCAAGGCCTCCGTCCCGCCGACGCTCTCGTTGACGGAAGATGACGCCGCCAGGCCGTTCGCCCCGGCGGCTGCTATCCCGGCGCGGTGCAGCGTGCGCTCCCAAAGTTCGGGAGGATCCTCGCGCTTGATATGGGCGATCCATCCCTTCGCGTCAGGCATCGTCGTCTCCCAGGATCGCGCGTAGCTGGCGACGGGCCCGGTGCAGGTGTACCGATACGGTCGCCGGAGCCATCCCGAGCAGTTCCGCGATCTGGTTCCTGGGTCGATCGTCGAGATGGAACAGGACGAACACCGCGCGCTGACGGCAACTGAGCTGCCTCAACGCCACGATGACTCCGAGGGCTTGTTGGTCCATCTCATAGCTCGCCTTCGGATCTATCGATGTGTGCTTGTCCTCGCGCAGGTGTGCTGTCGCGACCCGGAACGCGACCCGCCAGACCCAAGCGGCCGGGTCCCGGATCGTGTCTGCGGTACTGAGGGCCCTCGCGAAGGCCTCTGCCGTTGCATCGCTCGCGATCTCGCGGTCACCCGTGTACGCGAGCAACGCCCACCACAAGCGGTTGCCCGTTTCCTTGTAAACGTGCTCGATATCTGTCGCCTTCACATCGCTCATCCCACTCAGATAGTGGGCCTCGAAACCCGGAACCTTTACTCGGTACTTCGGGAGACCTTCCGAGGAGAGCGTTGATCGATGGGTCCGATCGGCCGACGGCTACGTAGCCGTGGATCGCGGCGAACCCTCTTGACGCACGGAAACTGTTGGTGGGTAGAGGATTTGAACCTCTGACCCCTTCCGCATCAAGGAAGGGATCTGGAATGCTCGAGCGGGCGTGGTGTCACGACGCGCCGGGGTGCCGAACCTAGACCCGGCCCCGTCCGATACCTTCGTCAGCTCGACAAGCTCCCTGCCGGACCGCGGTCGGCCGCGTCCGCCGATGCGTTCCGATACGCGAGTACAGCGCCTGGCCTCGTTCGGTCGATGCGAACGCGAGCTGTCGAGCAGGAGATCGAGACCGGGGAAGGCCTGCCGCGCCTCGCGGTCGAGCTGCTCCCAGATCACTCGCTTGCTCGTGCCGCTCGCCGGCGTGATGACCGCCTTCTCGACGCGGTTGACCGCCAGCGCGCGCATTCCCCGTGGAGTCGAGCGGCGACTTGATCTTCCGAGGCGGAGACGGCGGTTCGTTGTCGAGGACGAACTTCCGGAGCCGCGAGTGGGTGCCAACGCTCCAGACACTCGGGCTCGGTGAGTGGGAGAAGCGAGGCGGCAAGCGACGCTTCCGGCCCGCGTTCCGATTCCACGATCTGAAGCACTTCGGCATCGCGGCTGCGATCGCGGTGGGAGCGCACCCGAAGGACATCCAGGTTCGAGCAGGGATCGGTCGATCCGCACGAGCATGGACGTGTACGGCGCGTTTGTTCGACGCCGATCAAGTGAATCTCGCCGACAGGCTGGACGCCTTCCACGATCGCTCAAGTCGCGACCGTCCGTCGGAGGTCGTCTCAGTCGCTCGGTGAGGGTGCGTAGGTGTCACGACTCCGCGTCGCGCTGCACATCCAATCGCAGGACGATCTCGCGAATCTCCTTGAGGATCCGTTCGGCATCCCTTGACCGATCGTCCAATTGCCACAACCACGCAAGCATCGCCACGACGGCGGCACCGAGGAGCACCCAGGCGATCCATAGCATCTGGCCTTCCCCCTCATCTCATTCGGCCGAGACGATCGGTCCGTCCATCGGAAGACGCTGGGCCGCATCATGCCACTTCGGTGCCGCCTCAGAGACCAGATCCGTCGGTGAGAAGAGCGAGACCCGAAGGCCGAACCCCCTCCGACCTGCGAGTTGTCTCGGTGGGCGCTAGAGGATTTGAACCTCTGACCTCTTCCGCGTCAAGGAAGCGCTCTCCCCCTGAGCTAAGCGCCCGAGGCCTGGATGCTACCGCAGCTTTCGAGGCGGGGACCGGAATCGAACCGGTGTGCGGGGCTTTGCAGGCCCCTGCCTAAACCACTCGGCCACCCCGCCGGGATGGAGCAGCCCGGGGTCCCCGGGCTGCCGCCCAGTCTAGCGTGCGGCTGAAAGGCGGCGAGGTTCTCGCTCCCCGGCATATCGCGGCGTACCCTCACATCGTGGACGCTCCAGATCGGTGTCCCGAGTGCGGGTCCGACGAGCTTCGGACGACGACGCGCCAAGGTGACATCCAGGTCGTCGTCTGCGGGGTGTGCGACTGGTCTTCGGATCCCAGGGTCGGACGGCCACCCGCGGACCGGTCGAAGAACTTCACCCTCCGCCGGTTGATCGCCGCGTCCAAGCGCGTGGATGAGCAGGACGACCCGTCGTAAGGATCGGAACGCTGGTCATCAGAACGCGGGATCGTCGGGTTTGAGACGAAGATGGCCGGGGAATGCCTCCCCGCAACCTGCCCCCGGAGGATGAACATGAACCGTGCCATCCGCTTCGTCGTGTGCATTCCCCTCATCATGTCGCTGCTCAACGCGCAGCCGGCGCATGCAGACCACGGACAGGTCATCCGAGTCACCCTCACCTCGGTGTGGTCGACGCCCAGCCCGGATCCCATGGGCATCACGTACGACCCGAGGACCCGTCGCCTCCTGATCTCTGATTCCGAAGTGGACGAGATCCCTGCCCTCTGGAGGGGCCATAACCTCTTCGTCGCGAGGCGGAAGGGAAACCTCGTCTCGGCTCGGACGTTCAAGAAGTTCACCGTGGAACCCGAGGACGTGGCGCTCGATAGCGGTCATGACGCCCTCTATGTCACCGACGACGATCTCGATCGCGTGTTCCGGGACCGGCCGGGCAAAGACGGCTTGTTCGGCACCCGTGACGACGTCGTGGCAACGGTCCTACGGACGCATCGTTTCGGATCTTTCGATCCGGAGGGACTGACGTACTTCGCCGCGAAGAGGATGCTGATCGTCTCTGACTCGACCTCCCACCGCGTCTACAAGATCCGACGAGGGAAGGACGGTCGGTTCGGCACGCGCGATGATTTCATCCGGAGCTTCGGGATCCACAGGTATGGCTTCACCACCGCGGAAGACGTCCTCGTCACTCCACGAGCCCATCACTTCCTGATCGTGAGCAGCAGGCAGGACTTCATCCTCGAGACCACGTGGAACGGCGCGCTCGTCCGGAAGATCGATCTCACGGGGCTGGGGATCAAGGCGGCCTCGGGCATCACCTTCGCCCCTGGCACCGACGGATCACCGAGACGGCTCTACCTCACGGATAGCGGCGTCGACAACGCCGTGAACCCGAACGAGAACGACGGCCGCGTGTTCGAGCTGAAGATCGTTAAGGGCCCCTGAGGATCTGACCTGGAGCGGACGACGGGATTCGAACCCGCGACCCCCACCTTGGCAAGGTGGTGCTCTACCAACTGAGCCACGTCCGCGCGTGCTCATCCATCCTAGGAGCCCGTTCCGACACCTTCAACCGGCCTCTTCGGTACCGCTACGCACGAAGAGATACCCGCTCCCGGCGGATCAATCCATCCCGGTCGAGCCGAACCCGCCCTCGCCGCGACCGCTCTCGGGTAGGTCCTCAGCCCATGTGGGCGCGACGGAAGGGATCGCCACGACCACGAGCTGCGCGATCCGGTCACCTGCCCGTATCTCGACGGGTTCGTCCCGGTCGAGGTTCACGACCGAACAGATCACCTCTCCCCGATACCCCGCGTCGATCAACCCCGGCGAATTGGAGAGCGTCAGACCGCGCGCGGTCGCGAGACCGCTCCGCGGGAGCACCAGGCCCGCGTGGCCGTCGGGGATCGCAACGGCCACGCCTGTCGGAACCATCACCCGCTCGCCGGGCTTGACGGTCGTATCGATCGCCGCGCGGAGATCGAGCCCCGCGTCGCCGGAGTGCTGGGCGGACGGCAGTGCCCCTTCCGATCGCAGGCGCTTGAACGGCAGGTCCATCGGCTCACGCGGGCTCGACCAGCTCGAGACGATTGCCGAAGGGGTCGCGGACGTGGCATCGATGGAATCCCTCGAGCGGAACGTCGTCGGTCACCCGATAGCCGGCGAGCTCGATCCGCTCGCGCAGGGTCTCGAGGTCATGGACCAAGAAGGCCGGGTGGGCCTTCCGGGCCGGCGTGAAGGGTTCCTCGATCCCGAGATGCACCTCGAGCCCCGCGGTCCGGAACCAGACGCCGCCCCGCGGGGCGAGCTCCGGCGGCTTGTCCACCTGGGTGAGCCCGAGGATCGCGCCGTAGAACTTGACGGCGTCCTCCTCCTCACCAGGGGGCATCGCCAGCTGGACGTGATGCAGCCCGAGCAGCCTCGCGGCCGGTTCAGCCATCGCGCGCCGGAGTCTACGAGCAGCCGGACGTGCTGCCGCAGGTGCCGCAGACGTAGCACGAGCCGGCGGGCTGCATCTTCGAGCCGCACTGGTAACAGAGCGGGGCGTCTAGGACCCTCGCGGTCGGTCGCTCCACCTGCTCGATCGACTGCAGCACGGGCACGGACGCCTGGGTGGTGCCCGCCTCGAGCTCCGCGATCTTCCCCTCCGCCTCGTCGGTCCGCTCCTGGATCGACCGGATCCCGAGCGCCTCTCGCTGCTCCCACGTCAGGTGGTCGAGCGCGAGACGACGGAAGACGTAGTCCACGATGGACGAGGCGAACCGGATGTCGGGGTCGTTCGTCATCCCGCTCGGCTCGAACTTCATGTTGATGAACTTCGATGCGTAGTCCTCGAGCGGCACGCCGTACTGCAAGCCGACCGACACCGCGATCGAGAAGCGACTGCGGGAGCCGCTTCTTTGCCGACCACGCCAGCACGGCCGGCTCAGCCTCGGGAGCTTCCGCGGTCTTCTTCTTGTCCGCGGACAGCGGCTGCGCCACCTTGCAGTTGTCCCGGTAGATCGCGACGGCCTTGAGTCCGAGCCGCCAGCTCTCCACGAAGAGCTCCTCGACCTCTTCGACGGTAGCCTCCTCGGGCATGTTGACGGTCTTGGAGATGGCGCCGGAGATGTACGGCTGCGCCGCGGCCATCATCCGTACGTGACCCATGTAGTGGATGGGCTGCTCCCCCATCGCCGTGTGGAACACCGGGTAGTGCTCGGTCTTGAGGTGCGGCGCGTCGGCGACGGAGTTGTGCTCCGCGATGTAGGCCACGATGTCGTCCGTCTGCGCGGCGTCGTACCCGAGCTTCGCGAGCGCGCGGGGGACGGTCTGGTTGACGAACTGCATCGTGCCGCCCCCGACGAGCTTCTTCGTCTTGACGAGCGCCAGCTCGGGCTCGATGCCGGTGGTGTCGCAGTCCATCATCAGCCCGATCGTGCCGGTGGGAGCCAGCACGCTCGCCTGGGCGTTGCGGTATCCGTGCCGCTCACCGAGGGCGATCGCCTCGTCCCACGACTGCTTGGCCGCGGAGAGCATCCCCTCGGGCACCAGCTCGGCGTCGATCTGGTCCGCCGCGGCACGGTGCTTGCGCACCACCCGGAGCATCGCGTCGGCGTTGGACGCGTAGCCGGCGAACGGCCCGGTCACCTCCGCGATCCGCGCACTCGTGCGGTAGGCCCACCCCGTCATGATCGCCGTGATGGCCCCCGCCCAGGCACGACCCTGGTCGGAGTCGTAGGGAAGCCCGCGGGCCATCAGCAGCGCGCCGAGGTTCGCGTAGCCGAGACCGAGCTGACGGAAGGCCCGAGCGTTCTCACCGACCTTGTCGGTCGGATAGTCCGACTCGCCGACCACGATCTCCTGGGCCGTGAAGACGATCTCGGTGGCACGCCGGAAGCTCCGGACGTCGAAGTTGCCGTCCGCGTCGAGGAACTTCATCAGGTTCAGGCTGGCCAGGTTGCACGCGCTGTTGTCCAGATGCATGTACTCGCTGCATGGGTTGGACGCGTTGATACGGCCACTCGCCGGACAGGTGTGCCATTCGTTGATCGTGGTGTCGTACTGCATCCCGGGGTCGGCGCATTCCCACGCCGCCAGGGCGACGTCCCGCATCAGATCGCGGGCCCGCGTGGTCTCGAGCGTCTCGCCGGTCGTCACCGCCTTGAGCTTCCAGTCGCGGTCCTCCAGGACGGCCTGCATGAACTCGTCGGTCACGCGCACCGAGTTGTTGGCGTTCTGGTACTGGATCGAATAGCTGTCCCTGCCGTCGAGATCCATGTCGAACCCGGCGTCGCGGAGCGCCCGGGCCTTCTTCTCCTCGGTCGCCTTGCACCAGATGAAGTCCCGCACGTCCGGATGGTCGACGTCCAGGATCACCATCTTGGCCGCCCGACGCGTCTTCCCGCCCGACTTGATCGTCCCCGCCGACGCGTCGGCGCCGCGCATGAAGCTCACCGGGCCGGAGGCCGTCCCGCCGCCCGCGAGGCCCTCCTTCGACGACCGCAGCTTCGACAGGTTGATGCCGGAGCCCGATCCACCCTTGAAGATGGTCCCCTCCTCCACGTACCAATTGAGGATCGAGGACATGTGATCGTCCACCGCGAGGATGAAACAAGCGCTGCACTGCTGCGGCGTGTCGGCGACCCCCACGTTGAACCACACGGGCGAATTGAACGCCGCCATCTGGTTCACGAGGAGGTGTGTGAGCTCATCGGCGAAGACCTGTGCGTCGTGTTCGGACGCGAAGTACGCGTTCTTCCGGCCCCAGCCGGCGATCGTGTCGACCACGCGAGCCACGAGCTGGCGCACCGAGGACTCTCGCTGGGGCGTGCCGAGGGTGCCGCGGAAGTACTTCTGCGCGACGATGTTCGTCGCGTTCTGTGACCACGAGCGGGGGAACTCGACGTCGCGCTGCTCGAAGGCGTTCCCGCCTTCCTTGTAATTGGGGATCACCGCATCCCTGGTCTCCCATCCGACCTGATCGAACGGATGCGTCCCCTCCTGGGTGAAGAACCGCTTGAAGGTGAGCCCCTCACGGATCACCTCGACGTCTCCCTCGCGAGTCGCCACGTGTTCCCTCCTTCCGCCGCGAACGAACCCTCAACGGTGTAGTTACAGACCTGTCATTCGCGTCTGCGCATCATGGACCTGGCGGTCGCCGACGTCAAGGGGTAGTGGACACAATCCTTGGCGACCACTACATCTAGTATCTCACGCGTTGGGGATCCGACCACGGACCTGGCTAGCGGGTGCGCTTCCTGGCGGGCTCTTTCTTCTCCAGCAACATCCCCAACTCGCGTTCGAAGTCCGCGGTCCCCTGGAAGTCCTTGTAGACGCTCGCGTACCGGAGGTAGGCGACCTCGTCCGCCTTCTGCAGCATCGAGAGGACCTCTCCGCCGACCTGTTGGGAGGTCACGTTGGGCCCCTTGCGGCGCACCCGGGCCTCGATCCGGCCCACCATCTGTTCGATCTGCAGCGGCGAGGTGGGCCTCCCGGCGAACGCCTTGCGGATCCCTGCGGCGAGCTTCTCGCGATCGAAGGGTTGCGAGCTCCCGTCCCGTTTCGCGACGAGCAACCCGACCTCCTCGATCCGTTCGAAGGTCGTGAACCGGCGCCCGCACGCCGCGCACTCGCGACGCCGGCGGATCGAGCCTCCATCGTCGGCCGGACGCGAGTCGACCACGCGGTCGTCGTCGGCCTGGCACCAAGGGCAGCGCATAGGAACGGGCCACAAGATGTAGTGGCGGCGGGACCGTACCCGCAACATGGTGGGCCGTCAACCGTCAGGCTGGGATGACGAGGACCTGTCCGGGCAGGAGCGCCCCGGCGTCGATCTGGTTGGCATCCACGATGGCCTGGACCACATCACGAGGGTCGCGATCTGGGGCTCGCTCGCGGGCGATGTCCCACAACGTATCCCCGGCCCGGACCACGTACCGGTCGGCCGCGTCCGTCCCCCGCGGCGAGCCCCCTGCGACCCCCGAAGCGACCACGGGGGCCGAGAGCGACAGGGCGCCAACCAGGAGGACACCCCCCGCGAAGCGTCGGCGTCGTCCACGTGTTCGGGCCACGACCGAAGCCTGACCGAACGTATGTTCGGTGTCAAGGCCTGAATCGAACATATGTTTGCGTCCCCTGATCCGCGGTGGTAGCGTCCGCCTCACGGACAGGAGGCTAGCCACGGTGTCTGACATCACTCCCCGGCAACAGCGGATCGTGGACTTCATCGCCGAGACCGTGCGCGACCGCGGCTACCCGCCGACGGTGCGTGAGATCGGGGAGGCGGTCGGACTGACCTCGTCGTCGTCGGTCCACGCACAGCTCGCCAACCTCGAACGTGCCGGATTATTGAAGAAAGATCCGACGAAGCCACGGGCGATGACCCTCGCGTCCGAGGCACGGGTCGAGGCGACGGTGGTGCCCGTGCTCGGCCGGATCGCTGCCGGCGAGCCCACCCTCGCGACCGAACACGTGGAGGACTACCTCTCGGTGCCGGCGGGATTCGTCCGGGGGGGCGATCACTTCGCCCTTCGCGTGAGTGGCACGTCCATGATCGGGGCCGGGATCCTCGACGGCGACGTCGTGGTCGTGCACAGCCAGGGCTCGGCGACCGACGGCGATATCGTCGCGGCGCTCCTGCCCGGTCCCGCCGAGGACGAGGCGACCGTGAAACGACTCGGCCACGACGGACCCCGGGTGATGCTGATCCCCGAGAACCCCTCGCTCGAACCCATCGAGATGAGCGACGGCAGGATCCTGGGCAGGGTCGTCGCCGTCCTCAGGCGCCTCTGAGGTCGGCTAGGCTCCCGGCACCGGATCCCCGAGGAGCCTCCCTGATGTCGCGATACGCCACGCAGCTCGAACACCAGATCCGCTCGCAGCCCGAACAGCTCGAACACGTGCTCACGTCCGGCTCGGTCAAGGCCCAGGTCCATGCCGCCGCCGAGGCCCTCCACCGCGTCCGGCGGATCTGGGTGGTCGGGACGGGCACGAGCCAGCACGCGGCCAACCTGGGCGCGGCGATGCTCCAGGATGCGGGTCGGTCGGCGCACGCCGTCTCTTCGATGCAGTTCGTGAAGAACGCTCCGATCGTGGGGCCGCAGGACGGGGTCGTGGTCATCACCCACACGGGAGAGACCGCGTACGCACTCGCAGCACGCGCGCTCGCCTTCTCGGCGGGTCTCCAGACCGTGACAATCTGTCGTGAGGGCTCCTCGTTCAACGACGCCATCCAGACCGTGGAGAAGGAGACCTCCGAGACGTACACCGTGAGCTACACGACGGCGCTGCTCGCGCTCGGCATGCTCGCCTCGGCGATGGGCGCCGATGCGATTACGGCCGACAAGCTCGCGCTCGTCCCCAGCAGCGTTCGCAACGCGATCGAGTCGAACGGGACCGAGGCGGTGCCGGTTCCCGGCCGCGTGCTCTCGATCGTCGGGGCCGGTCACACCGCCGTCACGGCGCGCGAGGGAGCGCTCAAGGTCCGCGAGGCGGCCCGGGTCCTGGCCGAGGGGTTCGACGCGGAGTTCTTCCTCCATGGAACGGCGGTACCGCTAACGGCGCAGGACCACGTCCTCGCTCTGACGACCCCCGACGACGACGGTCTGGTCGAGGGCGTCGCGCGAGCCGCGGAAGCAGAGGGCATCGGCGTGACCCGACTCCCGGAGCCGTCACGGCTCCCGGGCGTCCTCGCCCAGATCCCGCTCGTCGCCCGGCTGCACATGCTCGCGCTCCGCTTCGCGACGGAGCGGGGTCAGGATCCCGACACGGTGATCGTCGGTCACTGGGACGACCCCAAGCTCTGGTCGATCGGCTCCCCCCTGCCGGAGCGCCCGCCCGCCGCAGCGACGTAGGCGCGGACCGCGGCCAGCTCCCGGAGGCCGACGCGGGCGCGCACCCGCGTGCCGTCGGGCTCGGCCTCCGCCTTCAGCACCTCCGTCTCGTCGTAGAGCATCGCGACCAGGTCTCCGCGAGCCCACGGGATCAACACCTCTACCTCGACGGGTGGGAGGGGCGTCGCCGCGCCGACCGCCTCGAGCAGCCCCTCGACGCCTTCCCCCGTGACGGCCGAGACCGACACCGACCGCGGGAACCGGGTCGCCAGACGCGCACGCTCGCTCCCACGCAGCCGGTCGATCTTGTTGAGCGCCACGACCTCCGGCATGTTGGCCGCCCCGATCTCCTCCAGCACTCGGCGCACGGCCTCGATCTGGCGCTCCAGCTCCGGCGACGAAGCGTCGGCAACGTGCAGGACGAGATCCGACAGGGTGACCTCCTCGAGCGTCGATCGGAAGGCCTCGACCAGGTCGTGGGGCAGCTTCGAGACGAACCCGACGGTATCGCTGATCGTGGCGTGGCGGCCCCGGGGGAGGTCGATCCGACGGGTCGTCGGATCGAGCGTGGCGAAGAGCTGGTCGGCCACGATCACGTCGGCGCCGGTCAGGCGGCGCATCAGCGTCGACTTCCCGGCGTTCGTGTAGCCCACGATCGCGATCTGCGGCAGGTTCGACTTCTGCCGGCGGGCCCGCTTCACGTCACGCTCCTTGCGCAGATCCTTCACGTCTCGCCGCAGCTTCGTGATCCGCCGCCGGATGTGCTGTCGGTCGATCTCCAGCTTCGTCTCCCCCGGGCCTCGGGTCCCGATGCCGCCGCCGAGCCGGCTCATCGCCTCGCCCCAGCCACGCAGCCGCGGGAGGAGGTAGTTCAGCTGAGCGAGCTCGACCTGCGCCTTCCCCTCCTTCGAGTTCGCGTGGAGGGCGAAGATGTCCAGGATCAGCGCCGTGCGGTCGACCACCTTGACCTTGAGCCGTGCCTCGAGGGAGCGGAGCGTGCCGGGGCCGAGCTCGTCATCGAAGATGACGAGCTCGGCCCCGCTCGCGTGCAACAGACCGTGCAGATCATCGACCTTCCCCTTGCCGATCCAGAACTGGGGGTCGGGGGCCGAGCGGCTCTGCACGACGCGCCCGACAGGCTCCGCGCCCGCGGAGCCGGCGAGCGCCGCGAGCTCGTCGAGGTCCCCCTCGTTGATCCCGGGTCCGACCCCGACGAGGACGGCGCGCTCGTGGGCGATCGAGCGCCACGTCGCTGCGATCGGGGACTCGAGGATCTGGTCCGCGGGACGCGACGGAGGAGCGGCTCGCCCGTCCGACATCAGCTCATCGACGATCCGGCGTCGCGGAGCAGGTCGTTGAGCCGGACCTTGTCGTCGGTCGCCTCGCTGCGGTCCGCGATCACGAGGCCGCAGGGCATCGCGTACTCCCCCGCCGGGAACGACCGCGGACGGGTCCCGGGGACGACGATGGCGCCGTCGGGGACGCGGCCCCGGTGCTCGACGGGCTCCGTGCCGCGCGGATCGATCACGGGCGTGTTCCCGGTGAGCACCACGCCCGCCCCGAGGACCGCGCCGCGCCCGATGTGAACGCCCTCCACCACGATGCACCGCGACCCGATGAAGGCGTCATCCTCGATCACGACCGGGACCGCCTGGAGCGGCTCGAGGACGCCGCCGATCCCGACCCCTCCCGAGAGGTGAACGTTCGCACCGATCTGCGCACACGATCCGACCGTCGCCCAGGTGTCGACCATCGTTCCGCGCCCGACGTACGCCCCGATGTTCACGTAGCTCGGCATCAGCACGACCCCAGGCTCCAGGTGCGCACCGAAACGGACCGTCGCCGGCGGGACGACGCGGACGCCCTGCTCCTCGTAGCCGTGCTTGAGCGGAAGCTTGTCGTGGTACTCGAAAGGGCCCGCCTCGGACGTCTCGAACCCGCGCACCCGGAAGTACAGCAGCACGGCCTGCTTCGCCCAAGCGTTGACGCGCCAAGCGCCGCCGTGTCCCGGATCGGGCTCGGCGACCCGCAGCGATCCTCGGTCGAGGAGTTCGATCGTCGCCTCCACCGCCGGCGTGTCGATCGGGGCGGACGGGTCTTCGGACACGCCGGTCCAGCTCCGCTCGATCCGTTCCTCGAGCTCCAGGACGTCCCTCACGTGCGGACCTCCGCGAGCAGGTCCTCGAGCGCCGACGCCGCCCGTGCGCAGTCGTCGATCGGTGGCACCATCGCCATCCGGACGAACCCCTCCCCATCGGGTCCGAAGAACGACCCCGGGGCGACGACGATGTCGCTGCGCTCGAGGAGGTGAAGCGCCCATCCCAAGGAGGTCTCGCCGGTGGGGACGCGCACCCAGAGGTAGAGCGTGGCCACGCTCCCCGCGACGTGGACCCCGTGCCGCTCGAACACGTCGAGCAGCAGGTCGCGCTTCTGCCGGTACCGCCGACGGTTCTCCTCGACGTGGATCTCGTCGAGCCACGCGGCCACCGACGCCCGCTGGATGAACTCCTGCGGGGTGACGCCGGTCGCCGGACGGAGCCGCTTGAGATCGGCGATCAGCCCGCGATCGCCGGCGACGAACCCGCTCCGGTATCCCGTCATCGACGAGCGCTTCGACAACGTGTTGATCGCGAGCACGTTCGTCAGGTCGGAGAGCTGGAGCACCCCCGGCGGGGCCTCCTCCCCGAACCACAGCTCGGAATACGCCTCATCCGACGCGAGCACGACGTCGTGCATCCGGCACCGCTCGGCGGCCTCTTCCAAGAACCCCACCGGCGCGATCGCTCCGGTCGGGTTGTTCGGGTAGTTGATCCACAGGATCGCCGCGTGCGCCCACGCGTCTTCGGGAACGAGCTCGAGATCGGGAAGGAACCCTCGTTGCTCCGTGAGCGGCGCCCGGACCACCTCGCCGCCGATGAAGCGAGCCCCCCGTTCGGGGATCGGATATCCCGGCACCGTCGTGATCACCCGGTCTTTGCCCTGCACCGGATCGAGCACGAGCTGCGCGAGCGAGAACACGATCTCCTTCGAACCGAGGAGCGGCAGGATCTCCGTGTCGGGGTCCACGACGGATCCGAACCGTCGTTCGATCCATCGCGCGATCGCCTCGCGGAGCTCGGGGAGACCGGCGGCGCGCGGGTAGCTCGACACCGGCCCCAGCGCGGCGATCAGGGCCTCGCGGATGAACGCCGGCGTCTCCTCCTGAGGGTCCCCGACGCCGAAGTCGATCAGCTCGTGACCCTCGGCCCTGGCCTGCGCGACGCGTCGACCGAGCTCCTCGAAGGGGTACGGGGCCACGCCCCGCATCCCGGGTGAGCGGTGGATCCCCGTCATCTCCCTCGTCTCGTCGGATCGATCGTGTGAGCGTACCGCGAGGTCACCGGCGCGTGGACCGATCGCGGCGGGCGGGCCGGCCGCACCCCCCATCTCAGCGAAGCTCGTGAGGGTCCGCCGCCGCATCGTAGACGTGCGCCACGGGGCCCCCGAGCAGCACGTCCCCGTCCTCGCATCGCTCCACGCGGAGCGGACCCCCGCGGAACGACACGGTGATCGTGGGCGGCGTCAGCCCTGCCTCGTTCGCAGCGATCGCGACCGCGCAGGCACCGGTCCCGCACGCGAGCGTCTCGCCGACGCCGCGCTCCCACACGCGGGCGCGCACGCCGCCATCGGCGATCCGAACGAACTCGACGTTCGTCCGCTCCGGGAAAAGCTCGTGATGCTCGAGCGCGGGCCCGATGTGCTCGAGGTGATACCGGTCCGGATCCTCGTCCACGAACACGACCAGGTGGGGGTTCCCCATGCTCAGCGCCGTGGCCGGGAAGGTGAGCCCGCCCCCGACATCGAACGGCTGCCTCAGGAACGTCTCCCAGGCCGGCCCGAACATCGGGACGGCGGCCTTCGTGAAGTTCGGCGGCCCCATCTGGACGGTCGCGTGCACGACGCGCGAGCCGTCCCGCACCACCGTCACGTGGCGCGTGCCCGCGGGCGTCTCGACGTCGACCTCGTCGACGTCGAGACGCCCGCGCTCCCGGATGTAGGCCGCGAGGCATCGGATGCCGTTGCCCGACATCCGCGCCGATGAACCGTCGGCGTTCGTGAGATCGAAGCGGAAGGGCGCCGCGACGCCCGGCCCGACCCGGATCACGCCGTCGGCGCCGAGGCCCACCCAACGGTCGCAGAGCGCCTGGGCGTCGACACCGGCGGCCGGGCCGTCCAGCTCATCGATGATGAGGAAGTCGTTCCCCGAGGCCTGGTACTTGGAGAAGCGCAGGACGTCGGTCACGCGGACCCCAGGTACGCGCGGATGGGATCCGCCACCTCGGAGGCGCCGCCCGCACCTGCATCGAACCAATGGATGCGCGGATCACGACGGAACCACGCCATCTGGCGGCGGGCGAGCTCCCGGGTCCGTTTCACGGTGCGCTCCGCAGCCTCATCGAGCGAGAGCCTACCGTCGAGGTGACCCGCCAGCTCCGCGTAGCCGATCGCTTGGGTCGCCGTCAGCCACGCGCCGAAGCCGCGGTTCACCAACGCGCGGACCTCGTCGAGCCAACCGCTCTGCAGCATCGCGAACACGCGCTGGGCGATCCGGCGCTTCTCGGTCTCCCGATCGATCCGGATGCCCGCGGCACGGACGCGATCGGCGGGGTATCGGTCCCATGCCGCAGCGAACGAGCTGAACGGCGCGCCGCTGATCGCCGTGACCTCGAGGGCACGGATGGTCCGGCGGACGTTGCCGGGCTCGATGCGCGCGGCGGCCACTGGGTCCGTCTCGGCCAGCCGCCGGTACAACGCCTCCGCCCCGAGGTCGTCCGCCTCGGCCTCGAGGGACGCCCGTACGACCGGATCCTCCGGCGGGAACGCGAGATCGTCGACCACGGCACGGAAGTACAGACCGGAACCTCCGACCAGGAGCGGACGCGCGACGCCTCCGAGCGTCCGACGTGCAAGCTCCTGGTAGCGTGCCACCGTGAAGCGCTCCGACGGCTCGGCCAGATCCAGCAGGTGGTGCGGGACCGCGGCTCGCTGTTCGGGGGTTGGCTTCGCGGTGCCAACGTCCATCCCCCGATAGACGAGCATGGAGTCGACCGAGACGATCTCCGCTTCGAGGTGCCGCGCGATCGCGAGCGCCGCCTCGGTCTTCCCGCTGGCGGTCGGCCCGACCAGGGCGAGCATCGCCATCGGTCCTCAGACGACGAGCGGGTCCGGCGTGGCGACGACCTCGGCGGTCAGGTGGTGGGCCGCGGCGGCGGTCACGCGCACGTCGGCGAAGGAGCCCCGCTCGAGCGGGGCGGCCAGGTGCACGATCCGGTTGGTCCGCGTGCGGGACTGGGTCGATCCGTCTCGCTTCCCCTCACCCTCCACGAGAACCTCGAACGTCCGTCCGACCTGCGCTCGGTTCCTCTCGAGGGACAGCTGATCCTGCAGGGAGACGAGTCGCTCGAACCGCTCCTGAACGATCTCCTTCGGGACCTGGTCGCCCATCGTGGCCGCACGCGTCCCGGGCCGAGGCGAGTATTGGAACATGTACGCGTTGTCGAAGCCCGCCCGACGGACGACGTCGAGCGTGTCGTCGAAGTCCCGCTCGGTCTCGCCGGGGAACCCCACGATGATGTCGGTCGAGACGGCGATGTCGGGGATCGAGCCTCGGATGTGCGCGAGCCAATCCAGGTACCGCTCCCGGCGGTAGGAGCGCTGCATCGCCCGCAAGACGCGGTCCGACCCCGACTGGAGCGGGAAGTGGATGTGCTCGCACACGTGCTCGCACTCGGCCATGGCATCGATCACGTCGGGCGTGAAGTCGTGCGGGTGCGGCGACGTGAACCGGATCCTCCGGATGCCGTCCACGCGGTCCACCTCTCGGAGGAGGCGAGCGAACACCGGCCGACGAGCCGAACCGGGGACCGTGAGGTCCCGGCCGTACGTGTTGACGTTCTGGCCGAGGAGCGTCACCTCCACGACGCCGTTCGAGGCCAGGTGCTGGACCTCCGAGAGGATGTCGCCGATCGAGCGAGACCGCTGCGACCCTCGGACGAGCGGAACGATGCAGAAGGTGCACGCGTTGTCGCAACCCACCGTGACGGAGACCCACGCTCGGACGTCGTCTGGCCGCGCGGCCGGCAGCGCGCTCGGGAACGTCTCGGTGTATTCGCGAACGTCCATCTGTGGCCCCTCCACCTCGGCACGCCGGAGGAGCTCGAGCAGGTGCGGGAGCGCGTGCGTCCCGACGACGACGTCGACCCACGGCGCCTTCCGCTGGATCAGCCCCTGGTCCTTCTGCGCCAGGCAGCCCGCGACCACGATCCTCAGATCGGGCCGCCGGTCCTTGAGCGGCTTCAGGTGCCCCAGGTTGCCGTACAGCTTGTTGTCGGCGTTCTCGCGGATCGCGCAGGTGTTGAGGACGATCACGCGCGCATCCGATGCGTCGTCGGTTGGCGACATCCCGTCGGACAGCAGCAACCCGCCGATCCGCTCGGAATCGTGCTCGTTCATCTGGCACCCGAAGGTGCGGATCAGGTACTTCTGCTCCATCGAAGCCTCAGGCTACCCGTCTACCTGGCGTACTCGGTCGCGCGGATCTCGCGGACCACGGTGATCTTGATCTGACCCGGGTACTGCAGCTCTTCCTCGACCTGCTTCGCGATATCGCGCGCGATCACCTGCGCCGCCAGGTCGTCGATCGACTGGGGCTGCACGAGGACCCGGACCTCGCGTCCCGCCTGCATCGCGTACACCTTCTCGACCCCCGGGAACGAGTTGCAGATCTCTTCGAGTCGCTCGAGTCGCTTGACGTAGGTCTCGAGCGACTCGCGACGCGCGCCCGGGCGCCCGCCGCTGATGCCGTCGGCGATCTGCGCGAGCACCGCGTGGATCGTCCGCTGCTCCACCTCGCCGTGGTGCGATTCGATGCAATGGACGACCTCAGGATCCTCCTTCATCCGACGGGCGATCTCCGCCCCGATGATCGCGTGCGATCCCTCGACCTCATGGGTGACGGCCTTGCCGATGTCGTGCAGGAACGCGCCACGTTTGGCGGTGGTGGGATCGAGCCCAAGCTCCGCGGACAGCGCCGACGCGATGTGGGCAGACTCGACCAGGTGCTTCAGGACGTTCTGGCCGTAGCTGGTCCGGTATTGGAGCCGCCCGAGGAGCTTGATCATCTCCGGGTGGATGTCCGTGATCCCCACCTCCGCCACCGCATCCTCCCCGGCCCTGCGGATCCGCTCGTCGATCTCGGCCAGCGACCGTTCGTGCACCTCCTCGATCCGCGCGGGGTGAATCCTCCCGTCCTGCACGAGCTTCTCGAGTGAGAGGCGAGCCGCCTCCCGCCGGACCGGATCGAAGCTACTCAGGACGACCGCTTCGGGGGTGTCGTCGATGATGAGGTTCACGCCCGTGGTTGCCTCGAACGCGCGGATGTTGCGACCCTCGCGGCCGATGATCCGCCCCTTCATGTCCTCGCTGGGGAGCGTGAACACGCTGACGGTGGACTCGGCCGTCTGCTCCGACGCGACCCGCTGGATGGCGATCGTGACGATCTTCCGGGCGCGCTCCTCGCCCTCCTCGCGGGCGATCTGCTCGATCTCCCGGACCTGCGCCATGGACGCGCGCTTCGCATCATCGATCAGGGAGGCGACGAGCTGCTCGCGAGCTTCGGACGAGGTCATCCCGGCGACACGCTCGAGCTGAACCCGGTGTTGCTCGGCGGCCTTCTCGAGCCGTGCCCGAACCTCCTGCAGCTTCTCGTCGCGCTCGGTGAGCTCGAGGACCCGTTCGTCCAACTTGCGGGTCCGTGTCCGGAGCTCATCCTCCGTTTCGGAGACCCGGCGTTCGAGCCGCGTGATCTCCTCCCGCCGAGCCTTGACGTCGTCCTCGGCGTCTCGCCGGATCGCGGACGCGTCCACCTTCGCGTCCTCGATCGCCTTCCGGAGGGTCTGAGCGGCATCCTCCTGGGCCGAGACGAGCTTCTGGTCGGCCTGGACCACCTTCCGTTGGGCCTGTCCTTCGAGCGTCGTCGCGCTCGAACGGGCCATGTTGGTGCGGATCAGGAACCCGGCGGCGGCGCCCACGATCAGGGCGACGACGCCGACGATGACGGCCGTCATGGTTCCTCCCTGGCGTCAGGGAGAGGACCGTGCGGTTCCGCCGAACCCTGGGCGGCGTGTGCGTGAGCACGCAGAACCGTCGTATCGGCGCTACAGGGCTCGGCGCCCTCCGCGCGTGGGAACGATGTCGGCTCTCGGTGTTCTGCTGGTCACGATCTCGTGCCGTTCGGTGTACGTCGGGTAGCCGTTCGGTGGCCTCTCGGTGTGGTTGTCGGTTCTTCACACGATACGGCCGACCATCCGGCGAGGCAAGGCTCAGTCGTCGAACGTCTCCACCGCAAGCGCTCTGCGGGTTGCGTGTCGCGCGACGTCGGGCGCGTATCCACGACGGACGAGCATCCCGTAGAGGCGACGGGACGCGGCGTCGGGCGTAAGACCGGTCATCCTGGCGGCCTTGGTCGCCGCGAGGGCGTCTGCCCGCTCCTCCTCGTCCCCGACCGCCTGCTGCAGGACGGCCTCGGCGGTGTCCGCGGCGATCCCCGCGCTCATGAGCCTGCCGGCCACGACCCGACGGCCCTCCTTCCTGGCGGTGAAGGAGCGCTCCGCCACCGACCGGGCGAAGGCCTCGTCGTCGATCAACCCCACCTGCTGCAGCCGATCCAGCTCCTCTTGGATCTCCTCCTGTTCGAACCCCGCCCGGTGCAACCGACGCTCGAGCTCCCGCCGGCTGCGCTGCCGCACGGCGAGGAGCCCGAGTGCCCGCTCGTGAACGTCCTTGCGCTTGCCCGGGTGAGCACGGGCGCGTCCGCGCGGCATACGCCTACTCCTTGGCTGCGGCGGATCTCGCCTTCGCTTCGGGCGCCTCGTCCACCACGAGATCGGGAACGACCTGTATCGGTTGGTCGTCGTCTTCGGAGAAGCCGGTCAGACCCACCGCCTCGCGGACCTTCCGCTCGATCTCGTCACGCAGATCGACGTGCTCCACGAGGAACGCGCGCGCGTTCTCGCGCCCCTGGCCGAGCTGCTCGCCCTCGTACGTGAACCAGGCGCCGGACTTCTTGACGATCTCGAGGTCGACACCGACGTCGATCATGGAGCCTTCCTTCGAGATGCCCTTGCCGTACATGATGTCGAACTCGCACTGACGGAAGGGGGGCGCGACCTTGTTCTTCACGACCTTGACCCGGGTCCGCGAGCCAACGACGTCGGTCCCGTCCTTGAGGTTCTCGATCTTGCGGACGTCCAGCCGGACCGAGGAGTAGAACTTGAGGGCCCGGCCTCCCGGGGTCGTCTCGGGCGAGCCGAACATCACGCCGATCTTCTCGCGCAACTGGTTGATGAAGATGGCCGTGGTCTCGAACTTGGAGAGGGACCCGGCGAGCTTCCGCATGGCTTGCGACATGAGACGCGCCTGCAGGCCGACGTGGGTGTCACCCATCTCGCCTTCGATCTCCGCCCGGGGAACGAGCGCCGCGACCGAGTCGATCACGACGAGATGCATCGCGCCCGACCGAACCAGCATGTCCGCGATCTCGAGCGCCTGCTCGCCGGAATCCGGCTGGCTGACCAGGAGCTCGTCGATGTTGACACCCAGCTCACGCGCGTACGTCGGATCGAGGGCGTGCTCGGCGTCGATGAACGCCGCGATGCCGCCCTGGCGCTGCGCCTCCGCGATGATGTGCAGACAGACGGTCGTCTTGCCCGAACCCTCCGGACCGAAGACCTCGACCACCCTGCCTCGAGGGATGCCGCCGACGCCGAGCGCGATATCGAGCGCCAGCGACCCGGTCGGGATGGTGGTCATCCCCACGTTCATGGGGTGCTCGCCCAGTTTCATCACGGCTCCCTTGCCGTGCTGCTTCTCGATCTGCTGGAGCGTGACCTCCAGCATCTTCTCGCGGTCCACGCGATCCCCCTTCCGACCCCGGCTCACCCCGGAGGAGGGGCGAGTGAGCGCACCAGACGAACGTTCGAGCACGGTAGCGACTGGGTCTGACATAAGTTACACCCCTGTCATTCGACCGACCTGCGGACGTG